>Ga0105046_10013931_pt1 | contig 12423 bp, 10 predicted proteins | sample MAT03_FD_78385 | JGI IMG/M metagenome (GOLD analysis project Ga0105046, IMG submission 78385) | Freshwater microbial communities from Lake Fryxell liftoff mats and glacier meltwater in Antarctica - MAT-03 (megahit assembly) | ecosystem: Environmental > Aquatic > Freshwater > Ice > Liftoff...
CTGCTTCGTGTGCTGCTGGCAGTTCGCGCCCTGCGCAAGTTCTTGAAGGCGCATCCCGAAGAAGCGCCGCTGCTCGCCGCCGCTTGCGAGACCGACCCCGCCTTGGATCAGCTCGCCAGCGAGCTCGATCGCTCGTTCGACGAAGACGGCACCATCTCCGACGCCGCGTCGCCAAAGCTCGCCGAGCTCCGCGCTGAACGGCGCACCTCTCGCGAGCGCATCGTGCGCCGCCTCGGAGAGCTGGTCGCCCGCTATGCGTCGATCATGTCCGACGCCTTCTGGACCGAACGCGACGGCCGCTACGTGCTGCCCATCCGCGCCGACGCGCACGAACGCTTTCCCGGCATCGTGCACGGCGCCAGCTCCGGCGGCGCCACCTTGTTCGTCGAGCCGCGCGTGATCATCCCGATGGGCAATCGCCACAAGGTGCTCGACTCGCTCGTCGAGAGGGAAGAAGAGATTGTGGTCGCGGCGCTAGCCGCCATGATCGCCGCAGCGATCGACTCCGTAGCAGCGGCAGTCGACGCCCTCGCACACGCCGACTTGCGTGCTGCATGCGCAAAGCTCGCTGTCGCTCTCAAGCTTACCACCCCGCAGATCCCGGAAGGCGACGCAAGAAGCGACATGCGCATCGAGCTGATTCGCGCGCGGCACCCGTTGCTCGTGCTGGACGGCGTCGACGTGGTGCCCAGCGATGTTTCGATACAGGCCGGCAAGGTGCTCGTGCTCTCGGGCCCGAACGCAGGCGGCAAGACAGTCGCGCTGAAGACAGCCGGGCTCGCAGCCGTGATGTTGCGGCTTGGGCTGCCGGTGCCCGCCGCCGACGGCTCGGTGGTCTCGCTGTTCGATTTGGTGCTCACCGATGTGGGCGACGACCAGAGCCTCAGCAAGAACCTGTCGACCTTCAGCGCTCACGTGCAGAACCTCGCGCACATCCTGGCAGAGACACATCAAGGCGCGCTCGTCCTCTTGGACGAAGTCGCCTCCGGCACCGACCCGCGCGAAGGCGAGGCGCTCGCGACTGCCGTGCTCGAGTCGCTGGCGCTCCGCGGCGGCGCTGTTGCGTGTACGACGCACTACGAGGGCCTGAAGGTGCTCGCCCTCGCCAACGACAAGTTCCTGAACGCATCGGTCAGCTTCGACTTCGACGCGATGTTGCCGACGTTCAAGGTGCTGTCTGGCGTGCCCGGCGCTTCCAGCGCGCTGGCCGTCGCGAAGCGGTTCGGCGTGCCCCCTCCGATCGTCGAGCGCGCGGAGTCGTTGCTCTCTGCCGACACTGTCAGCGTGAGCAAGCTGGTCGAGCGGCTGGCCAATGATCGGCGCGATCTCGATATCGCGATCTCCAAGGCCGAGGCGGAGGCCGCCGAGCTGAGAGAGAAGCAAGCCACCCTCGACGCCGAGATCGCCAAGGTGCAACGCCGCGACGAGGGCGCGCTGGTGCGCGAGACAGAGGCGCTGCTCGTCAGCGTCAAGCGCGCCCGCGAAGATCTGCGCGCCGCGCAGGCTCGGCTGCGAAGTCAGAAGCTGGACGAGCGCGAGGTCGCCGAGGCAGCCAAGGCGATCGACAAGATCGCAGGAACGGTCGCCATCGGTGGGCCGCTCGAGCTACCGCAAGCGCGCGCACAAGGGGAACGCGCGAGTGTCGCTGCCAGTGAATTATTTCCGGGGATGCGCGTCTTCGTCCCGCGCTTGCGCACCGACGCCGAGGTGCTCGAGGTGATGCACTCTGGGCAGGTGCGCGTCGCGGCGGGACCGCTCAAGCTGGTCGCTTCAGTCGAAGAGATCCGCCGGTCGACGAGCGAAGTCAAAACCAAGCAAAAAGCTGCGCAAAAGCCGCGCGTCGCGCAGATGCTGCTGGATGCGGCAGCCGACCCTGATTTGCCGGTTCAGACATCGGACAACACCGTCGACCTACGTGGCCTGCGCGCGCACGAGGTCGTCAGCATGGCCGAACAGTTTTTGGATCGCTGCGTTGGGGCAGGGCGCCGCGTGGCATTTTTGATCCATGGGCACGGCACGGGCGCGCTGCGACAGACATTACGCGACGCACTTTCGAAGAGCCGTTATGTCGAGCGTATGCGTCCCGGTGAGCCGCGCGAAGGCGGCGACGGCGTCACTGTAATCTGGCTGCGCTGATCGCTGCGCAAGGCCCGCAGCATGACAGCGCGGTCGCGAGCGCTGACAAGTTACGGCTCCAGCTCCGCCAAAAAACGTCACTGCAGCTTCAGCAGCAGAGCTCTGGAAGTCGCGCGCGTCCGCAGTAAGGATCGACCGTCCCCGCCGTTTGTACATCTGTGCTCGAGACTCTCATCGAAGCTCGAACGAGCGGCACGCGAGATGCACCACAATCGTCATCAGGAACGAGAGAGCGGGAATGAAGCCCCCAACCTCGCCTGTTCGTACTCAGCCCTGATGGTTCTGGAAAGAGGATAGCGAAGTGACCCGTTCTGCCCAATCAAGCACTTTTCCCCGCGTAGAGGGGCCTCTGGCCCATCAAGGGGTTGCTGGGCATGCGGCTGGCGCCCTTTTGGGCGATGGGTTCGTCGCGGACTCGACCCTCGAAGAGTGGAAGCGCACTGGGGTAGGCACCCTTACTGGCACGGTTCTGTTGCTGAATGACGGCCGTCGTTTCGCGCTCTCAGACGGTCTGCGCATCCTTGGCCGCAGAAACGGCGACAGTGATCCTTATGGCCTCACCGGCCGCATCCTCACCCTGCGCTCCATTCTCCGTCGCGGCGGAATGCTGTCCCCCGACGGTGTGCGCCTGGGCGCCGCTATCTACGATGTAGGTTTTGGTGTGATTGCCGAGCCACTGCTGGACCCCTCAGAGGTCCCGACCGCAGTTCGCACCCGCAGCAGCACGCCGCCGTCCGTCCGCCCGTAGCCCCAGACTCAAAACGTAAAGTCGACTTTGGGTTTTCCAAATCCGGCACCCGCTGTCCTCGCAAGCTAGCCCCGACGCGACTGGAGCGGGATGTCGCACTCACCTTGGTTTTGGTACGCAATCGTTGCACTCGGCGTCGTGCTCGCGAAGCCTAGCGAGCGATGATGTCAGCGACCTGAGAGAGCACGCCGTTCACGAACGCGCCGGAGCTCTCCGTCCCGAACTTCTTGCCGAGCTCGACTGCCTCGTCGATGGCGACGCCGCGCGGCACCGCGTGCAAGAGCTCCCACGAGCCGACTCGCAGCACGTTGCGATCGACGCGCGACATACGCTCCAGGCGCCAATGGGTGCTGGCGGTGCGAATCAGCGCGTCGATCTTCTGCTGCTCGCTAACGACGCCAGCGGCGATCTCCTCGGCGTAGGCGCGCGCCTCCTCGTCGGCTTCGATATCCGAGCCTGGCGCGAGATGCAGAAAGAACTCGCGTGCGGCTTTGGCGCCGTCGGAATGCGCGCTCGGGTCGGCCTCGACCCCGAACAGGATCATGAGCCCACACTCGCGGCCGACACTTCGCGCACCCATCAGAAGCCGTTGGCGGTGAGAGCGGCGCTGAGGTTCAGCATCTCGATCGCGCTGACGGCAGCCTCCCAGCCTTTGTTGCCGGCCTTGGTGCCTGCGCGCTCGATGGCTTGCTCGATGGTGTCCGTCGTCAGCACTCCGAACGCGATCGGTACGCCGCTATCCATCGACACCGATGCGATGCCCTTGGTCACCTCCGCGGCGATGTAGTCGAAGTGAGGCGTCGAGCCGCGGATCACCGCGCCGAGGGCGATGATGGCGAAGAGCTGCGGAGCACCCTCGTGCGAAGCCGAAGACTCAGCTTTGTGCTTCTTGATCTGGGCGAGCCGCTGCACGCCGTACGGGATCTCCCAGGCGCCGGGCACGCGCACGATGGTGACGTCGGCCTTTTCGCCGCCGTGACGCCGAATCGCGTCGAGCGCGCCGTCGACCAACCGGTCGACGATGAAGTGATTGAAGCGGCTGGCTACGATGCCGAAGCGCGCGCCTTCAGGGACGACGACCTGGCCTTCGATTTCGCGGGGGCTCATGCGAGCGAGCGACTAACACCGCTCTCTGGGGATGGGAATGCGCTCGACCACTTTGAGGCCAAAGCCGTCGAGGCCGGCGATCTTGGTCTCGTGGTTGGAGAGCAGCACCAGCTCTTGCACGCCGAGGTCGGCGAGCACCTGCGCCCCCAAACCGAACTCGCGCAGCGGCGCGTTGCTCGCAGCGGGCTTCGGGGACGGGCCTTTCGATTCACCGTTCTTCTGGGCAACTGGCGCCCTGCCCGAGAGCAGAACGGCCCGATCGAGCTCGCTGACCAGATCCCCTTTCGGGGGGACATACAAAATCACGCCACGACCCTTCGTCTCGATCATTCGGATCGACTCACGCAGGTTGGCGCCGCCGTCGGACGGCGTGGAGGCGAAAATGTCGCCAACCAAGCTGCCGGAGTGGACGCGCGTCAGCACTGGTTCGGGGCCGGAGACTTGGCCCTTCACCAGCGCGAGGAACTGCCGCTGCTCGCCGAGGATGTCGTAGGCGATCGCCAGCCACTCGGTGCCGGAGACGTCGAGCTTCAGCGGTGTTTCGCTGCGCCGCACCACGAGGCGCTCGGTCTGCAGGCGGTAACTGATCAGATCGGCGATCGTGAGCACCATCAGCCCGTGCGTCTTTGCAAAGAGCTCGAGATCTGGCAGGCGCGCCATGCTGCCGTCGTCGTTCATGATCTCGCAGATGACGCCCGCAGCTGCTTGGCCTGCGAGGGTCGCCAAATCGACCGAGCCTTCAGTGTGGCCGGTGCGCACTAGCACGCCGCCACGGCGGGCTTTGAGCGGAAAGATGTGGCCTGGCGTGACCAAGTCGGAGGGCTTTGTTTCCGGGTCGATCGCGACCTGCACCGTGCGCGCGCGATCGGCAGCCGAGATGCCGCTGGTGACACCCGTGCGCGCCTCGATGCTGACAGTGAACGCAGTGCCGAGCAGCGGCCCGACGCGACCAGGCGCCGACATCATCGGCAGCTCGAGCCGCTCGACGTGCTCTTCAGTCAGGGTCAAACAGATGAGTCCGCGGCCATGTTTGGCCATGAAGTTCACCGACTCGGCGGTGCACCTATCGGCGGCCATCACTAGGTCGCCTTCGTTCTCGCGATCTTCATCGTCGACGAGGATCACCATCTTGCCTTCGCGGATCTCGTTGAGCGCCAGGTTCACGCGGTCGAGCAGCGCAGAGTCGATCGTCAACCGCTGCGGTTGTGCGATCACGGCTTCGCGGCTCGAAGGCCGGGGCTCTGGTATCACGCGATTCTGGGGGCTATTCGGCACAGGGCTCACATGTAGCTTCCGGAACGCAACTTTTCCAGGAGGGACGCTTCATCTTTTGCGCCCGCGGGGCCGACCGCCAAAGAAAGCCGCCGTTCGACGTAGCGCGCCAGCACATCGATCTCGATGTTCACCTTCGCGCCAGCGGTCAGATGCGCGAGCGTGGTGCGGCCGAGCGTATGCGGCACCAACATGACACTGAAATGCACGCTGTCGGCGTTGTCGCTGACCTCATTGATGGTCAGGCTCACGCCGTCGATGGCGACCGAGCCCTTATGCGCGAGATACGCCGCCAGGTCGCGGCTCACTGAAAATTCGGTGCGCTGCGAGCCGCTCACCAGCTCTGCGCGGACAAAGGTGCCGACGCCATCTACGTGGCCGAGCACGACATGGCCGCCCATGCGCCCGCCGAGCTTCATCGAACGCTCGAGGTTCAAGGGCGCGCCGGCTTTGAGCGCGCCCAGCGTCGACCGCGCGAGTGTCTCGGCTGACAAATCTGCTTCGAAGACCATGCCTGCGAAGCTGGCGACGGTCAGACACACGCCATTGACAGCGATCGACTCGCCCAACACGAGGGGATCACTCGCCGGGAACCCCGTGCGAATCGTGGCCCGCGCCGATGCGCCTTTGGTGGCGAAGCGCTCCAGATTGCCGACGTCTTCTACGAGTCCGGTGAACATACTGCGTTGATTTTGTGGCGGCGCTGGGACCTCGCGCAGCAACTCCTTGCGAAGCAATATTACAGCGTAGGTTTGTGAACGCCCTGCAGGGTCAAGAGCTTGTCGATCAGGCCCTTCGAGTAGCTGGAGAGCTCGGTGAACACGACGCCCATGCCGGGCGGGTCATCGTGAACGCGAACGACCTCGCCGATGCCTTCGATCGTCTCGATGTCGTCCATGATCACGGTGAAGCGCAGGTTCACCAGCGTGCCGATCGGCAGCACTGTCTTTGCGCGCACGAAAGCGCCGGTGCGGGAGATGTTCGTGACGTACTCATTGATGAACGCGTCGTACGACTCGAACTCTTTATTGATGGTGACGCGCTCTTCGCGTCGGTCGTTCTCGCTCTCCATCGACGAACCCTCCGTCATTTGCCGATTAGGTCGAACTGCTCGAGGTGGTATTCCTTTTGGGGGACGAGCTCGATGCGGCGCTGGTGCAGGCGCTCGGCCTCGGTGACGGCGCTGCGTTCTTCGTTGCGCAAGCAATCGACGACGGCGGGGTGCGCGTTCACAACCACACTATATCCCCGCAGACTGCCGCGCTCTCGCTTGATCTGGCGCAGAATTTCGTACGCGATGGTCTGGCGAGACTGCAGGTTGCCGGTGCCGTCGCAGTAGAAACACGGCTCGTTCATGATGCGGCCGAGGCTCTCGCGTGTGCGCTTTCGGGTCATCTCGATGAGGCCGAGATCCGAGATGCGGTTCAGCGTCGTCTTCGCCTTGTCGTTCAGCAAAAGCTGCTCGAGGCGACGGCGCACCTTCTCGCGATTGGAGATGCGCTCCATATCGATCAAGTCGAGGATGATCAGGCCGCCGATATTGCGAAAGCGTAGCTGGTAGGCGATCTCTTCGACGGCTTCGAGGTTGGTCTGGAGAATGGTGTCTTCCAGATCTTTCGAGCCTTTGCCGACGTAGCGGCCGGTGTTGACGTCGATCGCGGTGAGCGCTTCGGCTTGGTCGATCACCAAGTGGCCACCGGAGGCGAGCGGTACTCTGCGCGAGAGCGCGCGGCCGATCTCTTCTTCGATGCCGTATTCGTCGAAGATGGGTTCGTCACCTTCGTAGAGCTCGATGGCGCCGACACGCTCGGGCATGAACATCTCGACGAAGCGAACCAGGCGCGCGTGCTCCTCTTTGCTGTCGATGATGATCTTCTCGACGTCGTCGGTGAACAAGTCGCGCGCGGTCTTCAGCACCAAGTCGAGCTCGGCGTAGAGCAGCGACGGCGCCTTCGGAGATTGCTCGCGCTTCTTGGCGATCTCACCCCACAGGCGCACGAGGTAGCCGACGTCTGCTTTGAGCGACTTCTTGGTGAGGCCTTCTGCGAGGGTGCGCACGATGAGCCCACCCTGCGGCGGCTTCATCGCTTCGATCGCTTCGCGCAAACGGCCGCGCTCTTTGTCGGAGCCGATGCGCTTGGAGATGCCGACGTGCTCGACCGTGGGCAGGTACACCACGTAGCGGCCAGGCAGTGAGATGTGGCTGGTGACGCGCGCGCCTTTGGTGCCGATCGGCTCTTTCGAGACTTGCACGACGACCTCTTGGCCTTCGCGCACGACGTTGCGAATCGGCGTCGACTTGGAGACGCGGAGCGGGTCTTTGTCGCGACGGCTGCGGCCGCGATCGGGTCCGCGATCGATCGACTGGTTCGAGGTGGTGCCGCTGCCTGCGCGCAAGCCACCGCGCTTGTCACCACCGCGACCGCGATCTGCGCGAGCACCGCGACCGCCGTCACGCGAAGCTTCGCGAGGGGCAGTGCCACCACCACCACCACCACCACCACCACCACCACCCCCGCGGGGACCATCGTTGCGCGATCGACGACCGCGACCTTCACGAGGCGCGGCTGCGGAGGCTTCACGCGGTGCATCGTCGCCAACCGGAGGCGGCGGCGCTGCAGTCGGTGCGATCACGGCCCCGACGACGTCGGTCGTGCTGCGACGACGGCGGCGCCCACGGCCGCCTCGGCGTGTGCGTTTCGCGCTGTTGCCGAGCTCGTCGACGGCCTCACCCTCAGCGCCGGCTGCTCTGGGCTCGAGATCGTCGACAGCACCGACAGGGTCGACGTCACCGACTGGAACGTCGGGCCTAATGTCGCCGGTCTCTTCGCTGTCGCGTTGCTGCCCTTGGAGGTGGGCTTCGGGTTGCCCTTCGATGCGCGGGAGGTCGAGCTGGTTGGCTTCGGATTCGCCAGCTTCGTCCCAAGCGGCGTCGATGTCCTCTTCTTCGGGCTGGTCGCTGGGGGGCTCTTTCGCCTCGGCGGCGTCGGCGTGAACGACCTCTTCCGGATCGGAGACTTCTTGCGCGTCGTCTTCGTCTTCTTCGTCTTGGGCGGCGTCGTTGGCTTCGGCGTCGTCGCCAGCGGCTTCTGCTTCGCCGTCTGCTTCGTCGCCGTCTGCTTCGTCGCCGTCTGCTTCGTCGTCGTCGGGCGCTTGGGCTCGCTCGGCGGCGTCTGCCTCGGCTTGCGCGTCTTCTGCGGCCTCTGCCTCGTCGACTTCTGCGGCCTCTTTGCCACCAGGCTCGGTGCCGGCTTCAGGGTGTTGCGAGACTGCGTGCTCGGCCGCGGCTTGGTCGGCGTGGGCAGCGTCGCTTTGCTCGACTGCGTCTTCGGCGCTGGCGTCGTTGGGGCGATCTTCAGTGCGGGCCGGGTTGCGGTGGCCTGCGAGGTAGGCCTCGAAGTCGTCGGGGCGGATCAGGTCTTCGACGTGAAGGAAGGCGGCTCGCTCTTCACCGATGTCGATGAAGGCCGCCTGCATGCCGGGGAGCACCCGGCTCACTTTGCCGAGGACGATGTTGCCGAGCGTGCCGCGGTGGCCGTGGCGCTCGATGTGAAGCTCGGCGATGACGCCGTTTTCGATCAGCGCGACTCGTGTCTCGCGGATGTCGATGTTGATAACAAGGGTATTTTTGGCCATTTTGAAGGCCCGGCGAAAAAATCGCGGGCAGGGTTACTGAGGTTGGGGCGCCCGACCGACCTCGCTCTTCTGGTGCCACTGCGCCTTCTTTCTGAGGAAGAGGCCGAGGCTCGCCGCTCGGAAATCCGATCACTTGGCAAGCAAATGAACGATCCGCGAGCAGGCTGGTGCGACCCCCTCGCGCGACGTGCGAGCGAATGGGTCGGAGAGATCGATCTGGCGTAATCCGCCGCGAGCGAGACTCGCGCGAGGCGGGGAGCGTCCCTTTCTCCGTGGGAGAAGCCTCCAAAGGAGAGAAGGGACCAGAAGACTGCTGGGGCGCCAGCACGAGATCGTGCGGGCCCACGTTGACGGGCACCCTACGCTGCGGGGGGGCTCGGCGCAACGGGCGGGCTGGCAGGAGGGCCTGTTTTCTCCACAGGGGTCGAACGACGGGGCGCACGGCGCGGAAAAGCAGCAGAAAGGGCGCGTGCTTGTGGTGGGGAGCCTTGCTGAGCGTGGCGTTGCGCGAGCAGGTTGGCTGCGCGGAGGCACGCGTCCTGGGCGCCGACGGAGCCTCGCGCTCCAGGCTCGGCGCGCCGGTTTCGGGCTGGGCCGTGAGCCCTGGGGGGGGGCGTCGCGGCCACCGAGGGGGCCAACGACCTTGCTAGCTGGCCAGCGTGGCCGCGCCGTGGCCACCGAGGGGCCTTTCCAATTTCGGAACCGCGCTCCGCACGCGGAACCGTTCGATCAAGTGGCTCTGCGTGGAGTCGAGCTTTGGGGCGCGACGCCTGGCTCGTGACACAGAAATTGATGCGAGCCCGACGCGAGCCGCATTCCCGGCGCGTCATCGAGCGCCCGTGCAAGCCACGCAATGGCGCCAACGCACCTTGCGAGGCAGGGTAAACGCTAGGGTGCCGCTGGCGGTGCGCGCGATCCAAAGTAGCAGCTTTGGGGGACACCGATGCGCATTGGTGTTGCCGCTGCGACCTCGTGACCGAGCGCGTGCCTCTCTCCGCGCGTTGGTGCTAGCCGCGCTGCGCTCGTGTATTGGCCGTCAACGCGGAGGCCCACAGAAGTAATTGGCAATGCTGGTGAACACCGTCTCGAAGGTGTCGCCCGCACATTGGGGGCTCTTGATGTCCAGGTCGACGCTGGACGTGCACGCGGCTGGTAAGGGGAGCGTCGAGCAGATGCCTTCTGCGTCGAGCGACCATTGCGCGCACTCCTGAAATGCGTCTTCGTCGCATTCACTGCACGCGGTTTGGTAGCAGAACACGAAGTCGGACAGCGCCGGCCCGCACTCGGGTGCGCCCTGCGCCGCGGATTCGCAGGCGAGCAGGTTGGGCGCCGCCAGCACGCCCCCTGCAGTGGGGAACGCGTTGATCACCGGGGTCGAGCCGGCGGAGTTGCCATTCGCGTCGACTGCGTTGATGCAGTTGTAGCAGCCGTCGTTCAGTGCGTTCTCGGTGAAGACAGCACAGGTCGCTTCGGTAGCAAGCGCGCCGAAGCACGCCGCGAGGTACTCGGTGACTTGTGTCGCGGTGCACAGATCGAGGCCCACGAGCGTCACGTTTCCCGGTGCGTTGAGGGCGGCTTCTTCGGCGTAGCAGGCTGGCGCCTCGGGCGCGGCGCCGCCGCTCGCGCCCCCACTGCCGCCAGCCCCGCTCGCGCTGCCGCCTTCGGCTGCACTGCCGCCTGCTGGCGCATTGCCGCCGGGCATTTCGGTGCTGCTGTCGCCGCACGCTGCGGCCAAGAAGCCCAATGGAACCAGACTCGCGAGCCTCATGCGCATGACATGCTCCCGAAACCACAAGCTAGGCCGCCAAAGCCGAAAGGCAAGGACGAAGGGTTCGACTCACAGAAGCAGAACGGCGCGACCTCCGAAGAGGCGCGCCGTTCGCATTTCAATCACTCGAGCTCAGCAATCCCTTGCTGAGCAAGATGCAGAGGCTGACGGGGTCAGCCGACGACTTTCACATGGGGCATTCGGCTTCGATGCACGCGCTGAACGCGGTGGCGTCGGGCTCAATCGCACTGGAGCAAGCCGGATCGTTTTGCAGGCAGAGCAGACAAGCTGTGGTGCCCGGATCGTTCATCGGGAGAAAGCCGTCACCCTCCGGATCAGCGCAGGCGGTGAGCTGGGCGCAGCAGTTGTCCTGCGCGCACAGGTTGGAGTCGTAGGCGGTGTCTTGCGACCCGTTCGGATAGGTGATGCCGAAAATGATTCCCGTGCCGCAGATGTCCTGCGGGCAGCTGCCGTCGCGACAAGTGAGGTAGGGGGTGTAGAGCGCGTTGGTGTCGCAGCCCACGATCGTGTCGTCGCTCAAGCAATCCGTGCACGTCGTATCTGCCGCGCAAGGGCTAAACGTCGCGCAGCAGTTGTCCTGAATGCATGCGTTCAGGAGGGGGCTCGGGGTGCCCAGGGTCGAGTCGCAGATGAGGCCCGGGCAGCTTGTGGCGAAGCAGGTCTGGAAGGGCTGGTAGAGCGCGTTGGTATCGCAGCCTGCGCCTGTCGGCCCCGACTCGAGGCAATCCGTGCAGTCCGCGTCGGCCAGGCAGGGGTCAAACGAGGCGCAGCAGTTCGTGCTGAGGCAGCCGTCAATAACGTCGCCGTCAAACTCGAGGTCGGTCTCGCACACGCCGGTGCCAGGCTCAGCACCGCCCCCGGGGCCGCCTGCTCCAACCGGATTACCGCCGCCGGGGCCGGCGAGAACGCCCGTGCTGCCGCCGCCGCCTTCGGAGTTGTTGCCGCCGGTGGGGGTGTTGCCGCCCGTGGCGGTGTCGGTACCAGAGTCACCACAGGCGAACCCGAACGAACCGACGAGAGCCACCAAACTAACAAGCTTTAGATTCATGAGACGACCTCCAAAAAGAACTGCCGATGGTGTCGAGCGACAAGCGGCGCGTTTCGCCGCGAACGAAGAAGCCGCGCCCCTCGTCGCCGATCTGGTGGATCGACGCTGCGGGGAAGATGGCCTGCCTAACCCGAAACGGGGCGCACACTATCAGAATGTGCCCACCTTTGGGATCTAAATATGTCAGGACTGCAACGAGTGCGGGAAGAAACAGGCCTGTCTAAGAAACGAGTGCGAAACGGCTTTGACTCTACCGCGATCTACTCCCGCAGCAAGCTGCGCAGAGCGCTGTTTTCGGGTCTTTGAGAAAGTTTGTGGGAAGCACCCGTGGTGCGCAGCGGCCGACACGCATCTGCATGTCGTCACCAACGGAAGCCGCACCGATGCCGGCCTCTTTGCGCGGTATGCGATGATGTCGCTGCGCTGGAAGCTGCGACTCGCCGCGCCGTTCGAGCCTTGCCGCATGCGCGCCCTCGTCGATCAGCGGCACCTGGAGAACGCCGTCCGCTACACCTTCAGACAAGAGGGCCACCACGGCATCGACGCCGACCCGACGCACGACGCGAGCAGCCTCGTCGACCTGGTCGGGCTGCGCGTGCTCGATGAGCCCACCAGCCGCCAGTTCTTCGCGGCCTTGCCGCGCTTGAGTCGCGCCGCGCTGCTACAGCTGGGCGCCCTCGACATTGC
>Ga0105046_10013932_pt1 | contig 12423 bp, 15 predicted proteins | sample MAT03_FD_78385 | JGI IMG/M metagenome (GOLD analysis project Ga0105046, IMG submission 78385) | Freshwater microbial communities from Lake Fryxell liftoff mats and glacier meltwater in Antarctica - MAT-03 (megahit assembly) | ecosystem: Environmental > Aquatic > Freshwater > Ice > Liftoff...
AAATCACGGTTATTTTTAGGTCAAAAAAATGAAAGAAACCGCAGGGCTGATTGAGAAAATCTCGCTCCCCAATGCCACCCACCAACATCTGGAAGTCTCGGTATGAACAAGCTCGTGTTTCGCGTTCACGCTATCCAGAAGATGTTTGAGCGCACTATCTCTGAAGAAGATGTCCGGGCTGTTATCCTGTCAGGGGAAGTCATCCGTGAATATCCAGACGATACGCCCTATCCCAGTCGCCTGATGTTGGGTTGGCTGATTACAGCGCGCAATCCATAGTTGTTGCCGCGGATAATCCGACCACGCAAGAAACCTTCATTATTACCGCTTATGTTCCAGACCTTACTCTTTGGGAAATCGGCTTCAAAAAGAAAAAGGATGCAAAAACATGATGTGTCTCATCTGCAAACACGGCGAAACCCACGCTGGTACAGTGAGTGTGATGTTGGAACGCGGGGAGACCACGCTGGTGTTTAAGCATGTCCCGGCGCAAGTGTGCGAGAACTGCGGTGAAGCCTATGTTGACGAGGCGACCACCCGCGACCTGTTAGCGACGGCTGAGGCGGCGGTCAAGGGCGGCGTGCGCGTTGAAGTGCGCGATTTTGTCGCGGCGTAAACGCTGATGAGATGATGACCCATACCGTTCCACCAGAGTACAGGCGGGCGCATTTGCCGCGTCTGTGATACACTGCGGTGGCGAAATCACGGTTATTTTTAGGTCAAAAAAATGAAAGAAACCGCAGGGCTGATTGAGAAAATCTCGCTCCCCAATGCCACCCACCAACATCTGGAAGTCTCGGTAGACTCGACGCTCATCACGCTCAAGCCGGGACAATTTCTGATGGCGCGGGTCGGCGAAACGTGGGAGCCGTATTTGCGCGTGCCGTGGATTCCGGTGGACTCCCGTGCGGGGCGTTTGATTATCGAGCGCCCGATGACTGAGGCCTATCAGGTCGGGCAAACCATCAGCCTAATCGGGGAATGCGGCCAGTTGGTGCGCTTTCGCAAGGGCGTGCGGAATGTGTTGTTCATCGCCTATGACACGCCGCCGACCCCGTTGCTGATGCCGATTCGTCTGCTGCTGCGAAATAACGTCTCGACCACGCTGGTATTGTTGGGCGAGGCCGCGCAATACGGCACAAAACATCTGCCGCCGGAAGTCGAGGTGATTCACGGTGACATGGACATCAATTGGCCGAATCAGGTCATGACGGTGGGCTGGGCGGATCAGGTGTTTGTGTGCGTCAACCCGGACGACGAGCCGTTCCGCTTCGCCAAAATTTATGAGCGATTTGCCGAGCGCCGCAACGAAATCCCCAAGAATTACCTGTTTGGCCTGTTCCAAGCGGGCATGGCGTGCGGCTTTGGCGTGTGCGACGCCTGTGCGGTGCGCGTCGGAAACGAGGTACATCTGTCGTGTATGACCGGGCCGGCCTTTGACCTCAGCCTCGTCAAGTTGAGCGTTGCGCCGAGCGCGGAGTAAAGACGGTATGGATATCACGATTGGGCGCGGCAACAAAGAACCCATCACGCTAAAAACGCCGGTCATGCCCGCCGCTGGCACATTTGGCTACGGTGACGCCTTCCCTAAGCTGTTCGATATGGACAAAGTTGGCGCGGTGGTCACGCGCCCGGTGGGCTGGCATAAATTTGACCCAGCCTCTGGCACGCGCTTGGTACAGCGTTCTGGCGGCGTGATTTTGCATACCGGCTTGCCCAACCCGGGTTTGACCAAAGTCATCCGCGATCACCAATCGCTGTGGGAGATGTTGGAAGCGCCGGTGATTCTGCACCTGATTGGCACGAGCGAATTAGACGTGGAAAAAGCCTGTTTGCAAATCAGCCTGACGACCTGCATCCGCGCCGTCGAATTGGGGCTGAAAGATGACGCCTCTTGGCAAGACGCCGCAGCATTGGTGCGGGCGGCGGCCAAGCATCTCGAAAAGCCGCTGCTGGTTCGTCTGCCGTTCCCGGCGCATGAGGATGTGGCGCGGGCGGCAGTCGATAACGGGGCGGACGCGCTGGTGGCCTTTGCGCCGCCGCGTGGCGCAGACCGTAATCCCGTGTCTGGGAAAGTCGTGCCGGGGCGGGTGTATGGCCCGTTGCTCAAGCCGATGGTCATGCACGCCGTCGGCAACCTGACGCGCCGCTTCCCCAATGTGCAAGTCATCGCGTCGGGCGGCATCCACAGCGTAGACGACGCCCGCGATTATATTTTGCACGCGGGCGCGGTAGCGGTTCAGTTGGACGCCGCGATTTGGGCGAATCCCAATCTCTTGAATTTGGTCAGCCGCGACCTCGCCGGGTTGATTTTGACGCGCCCCAAAGACGCACTCTCTGATGAATGGTTCCCCGGCATTGGCGAGACCGACGCCAAAAAATTGGGGCTGCCGTTTAATAACAACCGTACCCGCGCCACCAAAACCGAAAAAGACACGCCTTGAGCGCCCAACCACTGTTCTCGGTCATCATCCCGCATTGGAACGGGATACGCTTTTTGCCGGACTGCCTAAGCTCGCTCAAGGCGCAAACCTACCCGGCCATCGAGGTGATTTTGGTCGATAACGCCTCGTCAGATGGGTCACAGGCGTTGATGAGAGAAGCGTACCCGTGGGCGCGTTTGATTGAACTGCCGACCAATCAAGGCTTTACCGGCGCGTGTAATGCTGGGATGCGCGCCGCAACAGGCGACATCCTTTGCTTATTGAACAACGATACCGAGGTCGCGCCGGGTTGGGCGGCGGCGGTGATGGACGCCTTTGCGCGCCACCCGGCAATCGGTAGCGTCGCCAGTAAAATGTTGCTATTTGACCGGCGTGACCATCTTCACACCACCGGCGACACGTTCAGCGTGGATGGGCGGGCGGGGAATCGCGGGGTATGGCAAAAAGATGACGGTCAATATGACCACGAGGAGTATGTGTTCAGCGCGTGCGGTGGCTCATCGGCCTACCGGCGGCTGATGCTGGACAAAATCGGCCTATTGGACGATGATTTCTTCTTCCTGATGGAAGATATCGACCTCGGCTGGCGGGCGCAATTGGCCGGTTGGCGCTGTCTTTACACACCTAAGGCCGTCGTGTACCATCATCTCTCGGCCAGTGGTGGCGGCGTGACGGCCAGTTATTACGCGGGACGAAATAGCCTGCTGCTGCTGGCAAAGGTGATTCCCGGCTCATTATGGCGTAAGCACGGCGGCAAGATTTTCCGCGCCCAATGGCATGATTTGTGGGCGGCTGTCCGCGCATGGCGGGGTCAAGCCGCCCGCGCCCGCCTGAAAGGGATGGCCGCCGGGATATGGGGGGCGCTACGAGGCTGGCCGAAACGCCGTGCCGTCCAAGCCGCCCGCGTGGTGTCGTTAGATTATCTTGAGAGCATCTTATCCCCGCCGCAGGGGTGAACCCGCCGCATCTGAGGGGGAAGTGTGAACGATTTGAACGCCAAAGACCGCCCATGGCTGTCGATTATCTTACCGGCTCATAATGAGCAGCAGCGTCTTCCGCTTTGCCTAGAGCAAATTGACGCCTTCCTCAAAACACAGTCGTTTACGGCGGAGGTTTTGGTGGTCGAAAATGGCAGCCAAGATCGCACGTATGACATCGCGCAGGATTACGCGACGCGGATGTCGTATATCCGCCCGATGAGCGTCACCACACGCGGCAAGGGCTTGGCGGTGCGCGCTGGGATGCTGGCCGCGCACGGCGAATATCGCTTCATGTGCGATGTTGACCTGTCGATGCCGATTGAAAGCATCCTCGATTTTCTGCCGCCGCGCTTAAATGGGTTTGATGTTGCCATCGCCACCCGCGAGGGGCCGGGAGCCAAGCGCGTCAATGAGCCGGAATATCGACACATGATCGGGCGCATTAATAACTTGATTATCAAGTTCATGGCGGTCAGCGAGTTTGAGGATACCCAGTGCGGCTTCAAAATGTTCAGCCGCGCCGCCGCCGAAGACTTGTTCACCGTGCAGCGCACCACCGGCATCGGTTTCGATGTCGAGCTGATTTACATCGCACTGCGCCGCAAGTATGATATCCGCGAAGTGCCGATTACGTGGTACGCCAACACCGATAGCAAAATTCGCGTGGTGCAGGATTCGCTCAAGATGTTGCGCGAAATCTGGGACATCCGCCAGAATTGGAAGAAGGGCAACTATGCGCGTCCCTCAGACGGCCAGCCTAACGCTTGAGGAAGAACATCGTGCGCTCGGTCATGCCTATATCGCCGGATTAGATGAAGCCGGACGCGGGGCATGGGCGGGGCCGGTAGTCGCGGCGGCGGTGATTCTGCCGGTGGCGCGGCTTAATTTGCGTGAATCTCTGCCCGGCGTGCGCGATAGCAAAAAAGTGACGACGATGCGCCAACGGTGTCACTTAGCCGAGTCGGTGCGTGGGGTTGCGCTGGCTTGGGGCGTGGGTGAGGCGGATGTGGACGAAATCGCGTCTTACAACATCGCCGGGGCGACTCGTCTCGCCATGCACCGCGCCTTAGACGCGATGTGGGCGGCTTTTCCGGGCGTGATGCCCAGTTTGCTGTTTCTTGATTACATGCCGCTGCCGGATTGTCCGGTAGCGCAACTCTCGCTGGCGCGCATGGATTCGTTGTCTCTGACCGTCGCCTCCGCCAGTTTACTCGCCAAGACTCACCGTGATGCTATCATGCTTGACCTTGATGGGTTATACCCCGGCTATGATTTCGCCCATAATAAGGGGTATGGTCAGCCGAAACACCGCGCCGGTTTAGACCGTTTGGGGTCATGCCCCGCCCATCGCATGAATTTCAAGCCGCTACAAAGGCGTTTATTGTGATGAAAATTGCCCTCGTCCACGATTGGCTGAATCAGATGGGCGGCGCGGAAGATGTGCTGTTGGAACTGGCGAAGATGTACCCAACCAGCCCCATTTATACGTCCATTTTCGCGCCAGATCTGTTGCCGTCCGCGTTCAGCCAACTGCCCATCCAGACGCTATGGATGGATAAACTGCCGGGGATTCATAAGCACCATCAGCCCTATTTGCCGTTATACCCTATCGCGTGGGGCGGTTTGACCCTGACGGGCTATCAGGTGGTTTTGACCAATAAAAGCGGCTTCTGCCACGGCGTGCATGTTGACGAAAACACCGTGCATATCTGTTATTGCCTCGCGCCGACGCGCTACGTCTGGCAGTTTGAACATTACATCGCCCGTGAGGGGTTTGGGCGGGTGATTCAAGCCGTGTTGCGCCCCGTGATTGCGCTGATGAAACGCTGGGATTATGCCGCCGCGCAACGGGTAACGCACTTCATCGCTATTTCCAGCGAGATTAAAGACCGCATCAAGACGTATTATGATCGGGACGCGGTGGTGATTTATCCGCCAACCGATACCGAACGTTTCGCAGCTGCGCGGACGGACGCTGTTGGGGACTATTATCTGGTCGTGTCGCGCCTTATCCCCTACAAGCGAATTGACCTCGCGGTGCGCGCTTGCACGGCATTGGGCTTGCCGTTAAAGGTCGGTGGGCGCGGGCGCGATCTCGATAAATTGAAAGCCATCGCTGGCCCGACGGTGGAATTTTTGGGCTTTGTGCCGGATGATGAACTGCCCAAACTGATGGCGAGTTGTCGGGCATTTTTATTCCCCGGCCTCGAAGATTTTGGCATCACGCCGGTACAAGCGCAGGCCGCGGGTCGTCCGGTGATTGCGTATGGCGGCGGCGGGGCGCTGGATACCGTCAAGCCGGGCGTGACGGGCGAGTGTTTCACCGAGCAGACGGTAGAATCGTTGTCTAAGGTGCTGCGAGCGTTTGACCCGACTCGGTATGACCCCGGCGCGTGCCAAGATCATGCCCGCCGGTTTGATGTCAGCGTGTTTCGCGCTCAGTTGGGCGCGTTTATCAACTCTAAAGGAAATGGATAATGTCTCAGTCGTCAAAACGCCCGCCATTGTCTGCGGAAGAACGTCAGCAAATTCGCTTTATTGGGTGGGTATTACTGTTTGTGCTGGGGGCGGTTTTGCTGGCTGCGATGCTGGTCAGCATTCTCTCACCGATATTGCCTCAACCGGTGCTAGAAAATGCCGCGCCAATCGCTACGGTTGAGCCGTGAACGATGATTTTGCTAGCGCGTGCGACCAACCCTTGCCCGATTTGGCGCGAGAGGCGATTGCACGCTTTAACGCTGGGGATTATTACGCACAGCACGACCTGTTAGAACTGCTTTGGAAACAGACCGAGGGGGCTATCCGCGAGCTGTACCGGGCGATTTTGCAAGTCGGCATCGCCTATTATCACATCACTGAGGGCAATCGGCGCGGCGCATTGAAGATGCTCCAGCGGGCGTTTCGTTGGCTGGCTGGGCTGCCAGCGGTCTGTCAGGGCGTGGATTTGGTCGATTTGAAGCAAAACGCCGAGGCCGTCCGGCGCGAATTACTGCGCGTAGGAGACGACCTCGGCGGGTTTGACCGAGCGCTATTGCGTCCGGTGCGTTGGGTGGGGTGAAGCTCAGGGTGTGGCGGCGAACATTTGGATCAGGGCGCTGTCGGTCAGCGCGTCGGCCTCTGGCATGTTGGCGACGGTCTGAAGCGTATTGAACAGTCGGTCAATCGTCTGGCGCGGAACGACCCCCATCCCAATGGCTTGGTCAAGGAAGATGACGCCAAGGGCTGGGATAGGCAGGACAACATAGATTCGCAGATTGTTGATCCCGATGTTGGTGGTCGGCGCTTGAGCGGGGTCGGTAAAGGTGTTGTTCGACAACACCAATTGACCTTGTGATAAGGCGCGCTTGACCAAACCCAGCATAAACTCAGAAATCAGGGGTTCAATCGGCGCTTTGGGATCAACCATCGCATGTTCGGTCAACGTCCCAGCCAGATCAAACGCATAAATTCGATCCACACGGGTGACGCCGAGGACAGCGCGCAACAGTCTTGTGAGCAGTGTATCGGTCATAAAGCCCTCCGGGACGCTCAATGCCGCGCCTCCGTTAATGTGGTGTAGCATAACACAAACTTCCAATTTCTGCCCTATCCCCAATCATTAGGGGCTTCGGGAACTCTGGGCATGTGGCATTGTCTCTGCATGATATAATCCAAGAGTTATTTTGTCAGGGTGAGTCAGTGGATCAGAGGCGTTTCGTATGGGCGGTATAGGTGGAATCTTAAGTTTAGTCGCTACGTTAGGTTTTGTGGCGTTCTTGGTCGGCGCGGGCTTGGCGGTGACGGCCATCTCTCAGAATCGTTCGCCACGCGGCGGCGGCATGTTAGCCATCGTTGGTATCTTGGTTTTCGGGCTTTTTAGCGTGTTGAGCCAAGGTATCTTGGTGGTTGAACCGGCGGAAGTAGCGGTGGTCTTTGAGACCGTGAGCGGTGATTTGGGGGCGCCACGCGGCCCCGGAACCCATATCATCATCCCCATCTTGCAAGAAGCAACCATCTACTCCACCAGTCAACAGCAATATACGATGTCTGGCGTCGCCAATGACGGGGCTGTAGCTGGAGATGACGCGGTGCGCGTCCGTACCAGTGACGGACAGGAAGTCTTACTGGATGTCACGCTTATCTATAACATCGACCCGGTTAATGTGAACCTTGTCCACAGTCGTTGGCAAAACCGCTATGAGGACAATCTGATTCGCCCGATCATGCGCGGTTTTGTGCGCGATGCGGTCAGCGGTTTCCGTGCCGAAGCGGTTTATGGCGAAAGCCGAGCCCAGATCCAAGATAAGATTGAAAGCGATATGCGTACCCGTATGGCCGAAGACGGCTTTTTGGTGACGGACTTAATCGTCCGCAACGTCGCGTTCAGCAGTGAGGAATTTGCTCAATCTATCGAGCGCGTACAAATTGCGGAACGTCAGGCGCAAGAAGCTGAATTTCGTGTCCAGCAAGAAGAGCAAGAATCTGCCCGTATCCGCGTGCGCGCCGAAGGCGCTCGTGACGCGGCTATCGCAGAAGCCGAAGGTCAAGCCGAAGCCATCCGCGTGAGATCTATCGCTCAAGCCGAAGCCTTGCGCTTGGTCAGCGAAGTCCTCCTAGCAAACCCGTTATTGGTGCAGTACGAGTACGTGCAAAACCTCGCCGATAACGTCAGCATCATCTTACTGCCGTCCAACAGCCCGTTCTTGTTCGATTTTAACGAGCTGACCTCTGGCATCCCACAGGTCACGACCCCGGACGTCGTCCCCGGTCAATAAACCGGTCAGAGCCGTCCCCCATCGTGATCCTACCAATCTCGTATTTTATCGCCCCGTCCGATGTGAAACATCGGGCGGGGTTCACGATGGGTAAACCACTCTCATGATTATTGAAAACAAGACTCTCTCCATCCTCGAATTCCCGAAGGTTCTCAGCCTTCTGGTCAAACATACTGCGTTTTCGGGCAGTGCCGATCTCGCCCGCGAACTGCGCCCGACCACGGTTTATGAAGAAGCTGAGACGTGGCAGCAAGAGACCGCCGAAGCCCGCGCCTTGCTGGACAATAAGGTCAATGTCACGATGGGCGGGGTACATGATGTGCGCGAACCGGCCTTAAACGCGGTGCGTGGCCTCGTCATGGAGCCGTCAATATTGCTCGACATCCGCTCGACCTTGCGGCGTTCGACCACCATCAAGCGCACGCTGGGGCGGATGAAAATCAACTATCCGCTACTGGCAGACTTGGCGGAACAGGCCGAAGAATGTCTGGAACTGCAAGACGCCATCGAACGCTGTATTGATGACAATGGCGAGGTAAAAGACAGCGCCAGCGTCCGACTGGCCGTCATCCGGCGCGATTTGAAGGTCGCCTTTGAGCGGCTACAACAACGGCTGAATCGCATTGTCGTCAACAACATCAAGAACGGTTTTCTGCAAGAGGCGCTCATCACCCAGCGCAACGGGCGTTATGTCGTCCCCATCAAGGCCGACCATAAGGGTAAAATCCCCGGCATCATCCACGACTCATCGGCCAGCGGCGCTACGCTGTTCATCGAACCGTTAGAGACGGTGGAATTGAACAACAAATGGCGCGAGATGCAGCTTGAGGAAGAAAAAGAAATCCGGCGGATTTTGCTGGCTTTGGCGACGCAAGTGGGTGATGAGTCTGAGCGTATCTGTCGCACGGTTGAAGTTTTGGCCTATATCGACTTCACGATGGCGAAAGCCCGCTATGCAGATGAAATTGGCGCCTCTGAGCCGAAACTGGCACGATTTGGTCATAAGCACGGCGGGTCGGAAAAGACGGCGGGCAAGCACCCCGGCAGCACCATCGCGCTCAAAGGCGCCAAGCACCCGCTGTTGAAGGGCAATGTCGTCCCAATTGATGTCGAATTTGACGCCGATACATGGGTTTTGGTGGTGACTGGACCGAACACTGGCGGCAAAACCGTGGCACTCAAGACGGTTGGTTTGCTGGTGGTGATGGCGCAGTGCGGCTTGCAATTACCCGCAGAGGCGGCCAAACTCAGCGTGTTTGAGGGCTTATATGCCGACATCGGCGATGAGCAGAGCATCGAACAATCGCTGAGTACCTTCAGCGGCCACATGACCAACATCATCACCATCCTTGAGACCTGTGATAACCGGTCTATGGTCTTGATGGACGAACTGGGCGCGGGGACAGACCCCGCCGAAGGCTCGGCACTCGCACGCGCTATCCTCAGTCATTTGGTTGACCGCCGCGTGACGACCATGGTCACAACCCATCACCCCGAACTGAAAATCTACAGCGTTGATACGCCCGGCGTCCGCAACGCCAGCGTCGAATTTGACCTCAACACCCTCCGCCCAACCTATCGCCTAATCGTCGGCTTGCCGGGACGGTCTAACGCGCTGGCGATTGCCAAACGTTTGGGCTTGGCCGAGTTCATCATCGAAGATGCGCGGGGTATGGTGGCGATGGAAGACCTCGTGGCCGATGACCTCTTGGATGAGATTCACCGTACCCGCGAGACCATGCGCCAGCAGAACAGCGAACTTTCGGCGCTCAAGGCTGAGGCGCAAGAACAGCGCGACAGCTTGCAAGCCCGAATTGACCAAATCGAAGATGAGCGTCGCGACATCCTCAACACGGCACGGCGCAACGCTGATACCGAACTCAAAGACCTACAGCGTGAGCTAAAGCGCCTCCGCAATGACCTCCGCACGGCGGGTTTGCCGTTGGAGACCGTGCGGGCGATTGGGCTGGCGGCTGACCGGCTGATGCAGCAAGCCAACGCCCCCATGCAAGTCGCTATCCAACCCCTTACGGAAGAGCGTAGCTCGTGGAAACCGCGTATCGGTGATACGGTTTGGCTGTCTACGCTGAACATCGAAGGCAACGTGGTCGAAATATCCGGCACGGACGCGATGGTTCAAATCGGCAATTTGCGCGTGCGCGCCGACATGGGCGAACTGCAAAAACGCGAGGCCAGCGCCAAACGCCAGTTGAAGCGCGGGCAAGTCCGCCAGTTGGATGAGAGCGAGACGGTTTACCCGCGTGGCAAGTCGCCCGGCCTAGAGCTTGACTTGCGCGGGCAACGTGTCGATGTCGCCTTGCAAGCCGTCGATAAATATATCGACGCGGCCTATAACGCCGGACTCCCATTCGGGCGTATCATTCACGGCAAAGGCACGGGTGCGTTGCGAAAGGCCATCCGCGACCAATTGGACGGTCACAAGCTGATTACCAGTTTTGAGACCGCCCATCCGAACGAGGGCGGTGACGGCGTGACCGTCATCCACCTCCCCTCACAGGTCTAACGGATAGCAGACACGACTTTGCAAATCATCCCAGTGTGTGTATGCTTGCACACTGGGATGATTTTGTTCATGAGTGGGCTATGTTGCGATTTTTGGTCTCTTTGGCGTTGGGCGCGGTAGTGGGGTTGATGGTCGGGTTGTACCTCGGATGGGTACAGTTCCCGTTGGAGTACATCAACAGCCCGATGAGCGCGCTTGACCCCAAGTACAGTGATGAGTATAGCGTGATGGTCGCACAGGGTTTTCAGGCCGACGCGGACGCGGTGGGCGCGGTTCAACGATTGCGGGTGTTGGGAGTCGAGAACGTGCCAGAATATGTGTTTCAACAGGCCGAACGCTACATCACCAATTCACGCAGTCCGTTAGAGATTCAGGCGCTAATCGCCCTCAGCGAAGGTTTGGGGCGCAGTTCTCCCTTGTTTGACCAATACCGCCCGGTGGGTGTGCCATGACGACGCCGGAGGTCAGCGCCCGTCCGCCGCGCTCTAGTCGCTATTACCGCCCGCGCCGCCCCATCTCGATTGTAGCGGTGATTTTGGGCATCATCGCTGGGATTGCTGGGGGCTTATATGTCGCGTGGGGGGTCGCGCCGGTGGAAGAAGTCGATACCGCGCCGTGGCAATTGAACGCGCAAGGTCAGGCCGATTACATCGTCGCGGTCATGCTGGCCTATAGCCAAGACAGCGACTTGAACAAGGCCGTCACGCGCCTGTTAGAACTCAAGTTGGAAGGCGACCCGATTCAGCATGTCGCAGAGGTGGCTTGTAATCTCGCCCGCGCCGGTTATGTGGCCGAGCCGGGCGGAGACCGTGCCATCCGTGCGATGATGAACTTTTATCAGCTTCAGGGGCGGGTGGGGTGCGCTGAACAAGTGATGCCGGTGAACGCGCAACCGTCCCCAACCTTTGATTTGCTGATCGCGTCTACCCCGACTCTGCCGCCGCCGCCGACCAAAACCGCCACGCCGGATGGATTCAGCACGGGCGTGACCCCGACTCCGACGGTGCGCGTCGCCCCGACAATCGCTCCGCAGCAAGCCTTCACGATTGTGCGCTTGGAGCGATTCTGTGATGCCGATTTTCCCGGCATTATCGAGCTTTATGTGCACGATACGGGCGGCGCACCACTGCCCGGTCAGCGCGCCCGCGTCCGTTGGAATGAGGGTGAAAGCCTGTTCATCACCGGCGTGAAGCCGGGGCGCGGCGCAGATTATGGCGATTTTGACATGACGCCGGACATTTCCTATACCGTCGATATGCCCGGCTTGAGCGACCCGTCGGATGTCATGATTTCGTCCGGTTGCTTCGACGCGACAGGCGCGCAAACCCGGTCATCCTATCGGGTGGTGTTCAGACCAGCGTTTTAGCGGTGATGAGTCCTGAGTTGGATTTCAGGATTCATCACTTGTATGAAATCTTTTGGGAGAGTGGTGCGCTATGCCTCACGTTGAAAATATACAGGAAACATGCCTGTTAGTGTATGGGGTCTGGAATTGGGTCGCCATGTTTTAGGCGACTCGTCAACCATCCGAGTTTGGCATCTTCTAACATTTCCAACTGCCGTCCATTTCTGGGATGAGTTCGATTTTATAGTGTTGTGATAAATAGTAATTGAGATCTTTAGTCAGCGTTGTATTCATCGTAACTACTCAGCCATCATTTCTTCCCTCAAATAGGGGCTGAGTAGTTACGTCCATATCCACCAAGTTAAGCCCGTTTTGA
>Ga0105046_10013934_pt1 | contig 12422 bp, 12 predicted proteins | sample MAT03_FD_78385 | JGI IMG/M metagenome (GOLD analysis project Ga0105046, IMG submission 78385) | Freshwater microbial communities from Lake Fryxell liftoff mats and glacier meltwater in Antarctica - MAT-03 (megahit assembly) | ecosystem: Environmental > Aquatic > Freshwater > Ice > Liftoff...
CGTGAGGACATTCTCCGTTCGCCCGCCTGGGGTTGCGCTTCACTTTACCCCCTGGCTACACGCCGGTCGCCCTCCGGGCTGCAAAGACGAAGCTCATTCACCCGGTTTTAGCCCGGATGGGCGTCGGATGGTAGCCAGGGGTGGAGCGATTCGCGCAACCCCTGGTGTGAGGCTGATGTTGCCGGCTCGACAAATGTATCAATCCCGGCCGCGCGGCGTATAAGGGTCTGGCAAATATTCCTGGCAACTAGAAACCAACCCCAGCACAGGGCTGCCAGGAAATTTTGCCAGACCCGAGTATAATAGCTCCCAATTTCGGGTTGAAGCCACGCTCTCCGGGCTTACGATTGATTCACCTCTCGACTCGCTCCGTAAGCGAAACGTTTCACGCGAAACCCGAAACTGGAATGCCATGTCTGCCAAAGCGCCGTCACTCACGCTCGGGATCGAGGAAGAGTACCAGATCATCGACCCCGCCACGGGGGAATTGAAATCGTACATCACCCAGATTCTCGATGAAGGCAAGCTCATCCTCAAAGAGCAGATCAAGGCCGAACTTCACCAGTCGATGGTGGAAGTCGGCACAGAGATTTGCCAGACGCCGGCCGAGGCCCGTGTCGAGTTGGTGAAGCTCCGCAAGTGCGTCACCGAACTCGCCGGGCGGCACGGGTTGGTGATCGCCGCCGCCGGCACGCACCCCTTCTCGAACTGGGAACAGCAAGAGATCACGCCGTTCGAGCGCTACCTCGGCGTGCAGAACGACATGCAAGACCTGGCCCGGCAACTGCTCATCTTCGGAACCCACGTTCACATCGGCATCGAAGACCCTGACTTCCGCATCGACGCCATGAACGTGGCCCGGTACTTCGCCCCGCATATCCTCTGCCTCAGCACGAGTTCGCCGTTCTGGACGGGCCGGCAAACGGGGTTGAAGTCGTACCGCTCCATCATCTTCCGGCACTTCCCGCGCTCGGGCATTCCGCCGTTGTTCACGGATTGGTCCGAGTATGAGGGTATGGTTGACACGATGACGCGGACCAAGTGCATCCCGGACGGCTCCAAGATTTGGTACGATGTGCGACCCAATCACCGTTACCCGACGCTCGAATTCCGTATCTGCGACGTTTGCACGAAGGTCGATGAAGCGGTCTGCATCGCGGCACTCTTCCAGGCTGTCATTGCTAAACTCTGGAAGTTGCGGCGCGACAACATGACGTTCCGCGTGTACCCCACGGAACTCATCGAAGAGAACAAATGGCGGGCCGTGCGCTACGGTCTCGATGGCAAGTTGCTCGACCTCGGCAAGGAAAAGGAAGTGCCCGTCCGCGAGTTGATCCACGAGATGATCGACTGGTTCCTGCGCGACGTGATCGACGAGTTGGGCACCCGCCGCGAGATCGAATACGCTTACACGATCATGGCCGGCGGGTCCAGCGCCGACCGCCAACTGAAGACGTTCGCAGCCACTAACAGCACCCGCGCCGTCGCGGATCAGTTGGTGCGCGAGACGCAAGAAGGCTATTGACGGGCAGTGTTTAACGTTTAATGTTTAACGTTGAAGACGAATACATGGAACGGTAAACGCGGTGAACCGCACGTTAACGTTAAACCTTAAACCTTAAACCTTAAACGCCGATGACCTATTCCCGCGATGGCGTCACGTTCGACTTCCCCACCGACTGGCGCGTCGAAGCCGAGGACAACAACGAGGCCGGATGGGCTGTGTCGTTCCACAACCCAGCCGACACCGCCTTCGTATTGATCTCGCTGCATCCCGATGCCGACGACCCCGCCCGCCTCGCGGACGAAACCCTCGCCGCCATGCGCGAAGTCTACACCGAACTCGATGCCGATAACCGCGTTGAGACCATCGCGGGCCAAGCGGCCATCGGGTACGACCTCGATATCCTCACCGTGGATGTCACCGTCGTGTGCCGCATTCGCTCACTGCAAACACCCCTCGGGCCGCTGCTCATCATCGTTCAGACGGCCGAACCGGAATACGCCACCACCGACCCCGTGCTGCGCGCCGTCGTGGCCTCGCTGGTGATCGAGGAATAACACGAGACCGCCCATGCCCACCGATCCCTTCGCAACAAAGCGCGCCGAGATGCGAGAAGAACTCTTCGCCAAGTTGTTCCTCCTCGGCGGGTGGACGGGAGCCACCGACACCTACAAACGCACGATGTGGGCCGCTGTTCCGGATGTCGCCCTCGAACACGCCTGCTACTCGCTCACCCTCCGCAAGGGGTTGCCCGAACCCGGCGCGAACAACCGCCTCATCATGGCCGGGCACGAAGCCATGCTCGCCCAGTGGTTCCACCGGCCGCTGCGCCGCAGTGACATCGCGTTGTCACAGCAATGGTACGCTGGGCACTCGGCGACCAAGGCGTATCCCGCCGAACTGTGGGACGCGGTCCTTGCTTCGCAACCCGGCGACGACATCACGCTCCCCGTCGATGTGTGGGGCTTCCCCGGCGGGCAAACGTTCCTGGCGGGTGTGCCTTGCCTCGTCTTCGAGGGAATGGGCGGGTTAATCTCGTATCTCGAACCGGCGATGTGCCGCTACTTCGCGCCGGTGATCCAAGCCACGAAAGCCCGGCTGATGAAGTTGGCCACGCCGCGCGACGCCGAGTTCGGACTGCGTTCCGCTCCCGTCGAAGTGTGCAACCTCATCCTCTTACTCGCCCGGTTCGTGGGTGGCGCGGGCGAACGCGGCGAACCGCAACTCACATCGAACGATAGCGCCGAGTTCCTTTACCCCGAACTCTTCCGCTCCATCGGCACCATTGGCCATGAGATGATGTGCGCGGCGCAATCGTTCGACAAGACACTCGCCGCCGCCGAGTTCGAGATGATGGATCGGTTCGTCTCGAAGATGGGCACGGCTTCACTGCTCTGCGACCTCGTGGACGCCGAAACCGTCGGCCTCGAAAATGCCTTGCGAGTGATTCGCAGTCACCCCGAAACGGACCGCGTCGGCATCCGTGTCGATAGCGGCGACATCGCGGGGCAGTGCGTGTTGTACTTCCAGAAGATGCAGCAACTCGGCCTGCCACCACGCACCATCGTCTTTGAGGACGAAGTGACGCCCGACGGCGTGAAACTTGTGTATGACACCTTCCGCCGTCAGACGGGCATCGAACCAACGATGCTCTTCCCCGGTGCCGGCGGCTATTGGTGGAAGCTCGTTCACCGCGACACCGTGAGCGCCGCCTTCAAACGCACCGCCACCGCCGACAGACCAAACGTGAAGTTCTCGAACTCGCCGGGCAAGGAAACGATTCCCGGTTACATCCGCGTGTATGGCCGGGGCGATACCATGATCGTCGCGGACAAGAGCGAGAGCATCGACGGCGAACCGCTGTTGGTGAAACTCGTGGAACGCGGCCGTATCGTGTATCGTGAATCGTTCGCGGAGCAAGCCGCCCGCACGGATCGCACCTGGGAACGCTACACACGCTGGGAGCCATCCGAGAAGGTGGGCGACTACTTGCGGCGGTTCCAGAACATGCGGGCCAACGAAGTAGCGGAAGCGAAACTCCGCCTGAGTGGAGGATGAAGTGATCACGTTCATGCCACACACCGCGAACGTGACCGCTCTGGCTTTCAGCCCGGACGGCACTTCGCTTGCGTCGGTTTCCGAAGACGGTTGGGTGAAAGTGTGGGAAGTCGCTCGCCTGGGCAGCGCCGGCGCTGCCCGTTGGAAGCGAGGCGGCACGCGAGAAATGATTAACCACTGCCTCTACACACCCGACGGCGCGCTGGTCACGGGCGGCATGGATGGCCGGCTCAAAGTCTGGGCGGGCGACGGGACACAACTCCGTCAAATTCCCGAACCCCCGCTCGATAATCTTCCCAACATTTACGTCTTCGTGTTCTCACCCGATGGGCGGCACGTTGCTTGGGGCGGTCAGGTAACTTACGCCGGAACCGCTGACGCTTTCGTGACGACTCTTGGTCCGCTTGACCCAAGCGCTCCGATCCACCGCAAAACAACCCACACGAACGCGATTCGCATCATGGTGGGCCACCGCGATGGGTTCTGGACCGGGAGTTTCGACAAGTCGATTGCCTTCTGGAGATGGGAAGATCAGACCCGAATGTGTTCCCAAAGCCGGCTCGGTGCCGTGCGCGGGATGGCCACCGACCCGGCCGGCACACTGCTTGCCATCGCTGGCGGTGGTCTGATTACCATGCACGAGCAAACCCCGCCAGACGCGGGCCGGGTGAAACTCGTGAACCCACGCAAGTTTCGCGGGCACACCAAAGCGGTTGAGTGCATCGAGTTCTCGCCTGACGGCCGACGGATGGCGTCGGCCTCACTGGACCGCACGGTCCGCGTGTGGGACGTGGCGAGCGGCGAAGTCGAGCGAACCTTCACGCCGCGCCTCGGCCCGCTCCACTGGGTGACGTTCGCCCCGGACGGCCTGACCCTCGCGTTCTCCAGCCGCAGAGGCCACGTCGGCTTGCTCGATCTTGATGATTAACCCGGTATGATAACCGTGGAGGAAATGCCATGACCAATGCGTACATCGTGAGCGGAACTTTGACGGACGCGAACACCGTAAAACTGGACGAGCCATTGCCCGTCTCCGGCGGCAAAGTCCGGGTGATCTTCGAGGCGACCCCGTCAGTGACGAAGCAGTCGCTTCAAGATTACCTTACCGACTTGCGGAAGCGGCAGGCAGCCCGCGGCCATGTACCGATGTCGGTTGAGGAAATTGAAGCCCACATGAAAGCCGAACGCGAAAGTTGGGGGGAATGACGTGCGAGTTTTCCTCGATTCGGTGCTTGTCATTTACCTTGTAGAGCAGAACCCCGCATTCAGCCCCCAAGTCGAGGCGTGGTTGATGAGCCATCCGTGCGACATCGTGTCGAGCGACCTTGTTCGCATGGAGTCGCTCATCCACCCGTAACGCCGACCGCACGCTTGCCCTCATGAAGTAGGCCGAGGACCGCGGCGTCAACCTCGCCGTCAAGGCCCGCATGGGCGACCGCGTGCGGATTTACCGTCCGCGCGTAGACTAACGCCATGACGGATCACGATGCGCTCGTCGCGGCGATTTGTGCCGACCCCGACGAGGACACGCCCCGGTTGGCCTACGCCGACTTTCTCCAGGAAAACGGGGAACCGGAGCGAGCGGAGTTCGTGCGTGCCCAGATCGATCTTGCGCGAACGCCGGCGTGGGAGCCCTTCGCCGTGCTGTGCAAATGGCGGCGATTGGATTGGTTCGCCGGGATACCGTTTCGGTCCGCGCTGCCGCCGGTCGATGGCTTTCAACTCGAATGGCACCCGCAAGCGTTCCGGCGCGGCCTCGGCTGGCGGCTGAATGTGCGGTCGCTCGTCGCGTGGGATCAGGTGTCGCCCGAACTTCTGGATCGCGCTCCGCTGGGCGAACTTCACCTGTGGGCCGCGACGCTCGACGACTGGCAACGATTCGCCGAATCGCCCGTGCTGCCGCGATTGCGGAAACTTCACTTCGTGAACAGCCCCATTGAGCCATTGCGAGTGCTGCGCGATGTGCCCGAAGTGCTGGGAATCACCGATCTCTTCTTCGACCGGGCAAGCGGTGCCGGGATGCCCGTGGTGATCGAGGAGTTGTTGCAATCTCGCCTCGGAAACGCCGTCCGCGGGTTGCACTTCCACATGGGGTATCAGTCGCTCGACGACCTGGTTGATGCGATTGGCCCGGCGTATGAACTCCAACGGCTTTCGCTTCGCACGATGGGCCTGACGGAGCCGCTTGTCGGCCGCCTCATGTCTCTTGGCGTGGCACGGAACCTCACGCAACTCGACATGAGTGGAAGCCCGCTCGGCGGGGACGGCCTGGAACTACTCGCCAACGGTCTGCCGCTGAGCGTGGAGTCACTGCAGTTGTCGGGAACTGGCGCGGTTGGGAACGGCTTGCGCGCCATCGTCTTCACGTCGCGGGTCGTCAACCTGCGCCACCTCGATCTGAGCCAGAACCCGCTCGCGCCGCGGGAAACTAAGATGCTCTCGGAGTCGCGGCCGCTTTCCCGATTGCGGTCGGTGACCTTGCGACAATGCCGCATCGGCGACAAGGGCATGCGGCACATCACACGGGCGAAGTTCTGGCGGAACCTCGTGGAACTTGACCTTCGCGACAACCCCATTTCGGTCGGCGGCATAAGGCATCTGCTCGATGCTCCCGTGCCGCCGGACCTCACCGCGCTCGTGCTGAGTATCAACCAACTCGGGAACGCATCTCGTTCCGAGTTACGCCGCAAATACGGCGAAGCCGTCGTGTTCGCGGCGGATGCGTAGTTGGGTGTTGGGTGTTGGGTGTTGGGTGTTTCGTGTTTCGTTCCAGTTTAGCGTCGTCCCCAACGGGGACGGACCGCGATGCCCCATACGTCCCCGTTGGGGACGACGCTAAAATAACACGACAGAAAGAACGTCCAGCGCAATACGAAACACCAAACACCAAACACTCAGTAAGCAGGAATCGCCACGCGGTCGCCGCCCTTCGTGGCGCTTTCGTGAGCGCAGATACCCACGAGCGTCCAGTTTGCGCTGGTGGGGGCGTCGGGGAAGGCGGGTTGCGCGCCGAGAACGGCCATCAGGAAGTTGTGGGCCAAGTGCGGGTGGCTGCCACCGTGGCCGCCACCCTGGAGGAAGCTCAGGTGCGTGGCGTCGTGGATCGCGCCGGTGAACTTACGGATCGGTTCGGGCAGGCGGCCCGCGAAGTCCGGCACCTTCACACGGCGGGGGATTTGGCTTTCCGGCAGGCCGCGCATGTGCAGCACGGGGTCTTCGCCTTCCACTTGTTGCCACTCGAAACTGACGTTCGAGGCGGTCACATCGAAACTCTCGCGGTACTGCCGGGCCGTGTCGAACAGGCTCCGTGTGACTTCGGCGACCACGTCGGAACCCACAATCTTGAAGGTGGCCGTCTCAATGGCATACGGGCTGTTGTACTTCGGGATCAAGTCTTCGCGGATGCGGCCCGAGCCGTGGCAAACCACGCTTTCGGCCAGGGCGGCGTTGCCGGTCGCGGGGTCCGATAGCACCGCGAGGCACGGGCTAACGCAGTGCGTCGCGTACCACATCGGCGGCAGACCGGGCCAGTAGTTCGGCCAGCCGTCCATGTCCTGTTGATGGCTGCCGCGAAGGAACTGGATGCGGCCCAGCACGCCGCGGTCGTACAAGTCCTTGGCGAACAGATATTCCCGGCTGTACACGACCGTTTCCATCATCATGTAGACTTTGCCCACGGCGCGCTGAAGCGCAACGATCTCCTGAATCTGTTCCTTACTGGTCGCCATCGGCACGGTACACGCGACGTGCTTGCCGGCTTTCAGCGCCTTGAGCGTTTGCGGGCCGTGATCGGGGATAGGGCTGTTGATGTGGACCGCGTCGATGTCCGGGTCTTTGAGGAGTTCGTCGAAGTCGGTGAATCGCTTCTCGATGCCGAACTTGTCGCCACAAACGTTGAGTTCGGCTTTGTCTCGCCGACAAATGGCGACCAACTCGGCGTTTGGGTGGGCCTGGTAAATGGGGATGAACTCGGCCCCGAAGCCAAGACCAACAATCGCCACGCGGACTTTCTTTTCCGTTACCACGGGAGAGACCTTTAGGAAATGATGCGATTGGGTGAAACTTCAGCTATTATCGTGAGCGAATGAATCTCTGGAAGGGCACCGTTTGCCCTTTGTAGACTGGAATACGCGAAATGGGTCACAAACAAACTCGCGTCGCTGTCGAAGTACATTGTAAAGGCCAATGATCCATAACCGCCTCAAGGTGCAATATGACTTCCGCCCAGGCTGAGCTTCTGGCCCGCATCGAAACCTTCAACATCGACGAAGGCCAAGTCGGGTTGCCGTTCGCCGCCCGGTTGGCCGTCGCGCTCTTCGGAACGACCGTGTTGGCCGGGTCGAGTCTGGCGTTCCTCCAGCCGTGGTATCCGCGTCAAGTGTCGGCCGCATCGAGCAGCGGGTGCGGCACCAGTGGGTGCGGCACGGGCGGTTGCGGTGACGGAGCGGGTGGCGGTGGGGGTGACGGTGGTGGTTGTGGTGGCGGCGGCGATTGAGCCGTCAAAATGGAACACGGATAAGCGCGGTGTTTTGTGTTCTTAAAAAGCAACCAGAGGTTCAGACATCACAAGGGCGAATTTGCACCTGGCGAGCGGGGGCCGGAAGGCTCCGAGTGAACATTGATGCACCGTTGCCGAACACCCAAGTCCCATTCAACCTTTCAAGTCGTGACAGTGCTGGAATGGTTCCGGTCAGAACGGGATTGATTCCGGCCGAAAGGAGATTGATTCCGGAATGATTCCGGACGAAAACGCAATGGTTCCGGTCAGAACGGGATTGATTCCGGACGAAAACGCATTGATTCCGGTCAGAATGGGATTGATTCCGGATGTTTTAGATTGATTCCGGACTTTTTGGGATGGTTCCGGACTTTTGGAATGGTTCCGGTTCTGGGGTGGGTGGGTTGGCGTCGGAATCATTCAGGACCACGATCCGGGGAATCGCTGAGTCATCCCAGGCGATCCAGGTCACGCAGTCGGCGGTCAGCGTCGAAGGTGGGTGCTGGCAGTGCCTCAGCGAGGCGCAGGGCGTCGGCTTCGCTCAGGTCGAGTTTCGCGGTGCCGGAACCGCGGAACACGGGCAACTTCTTCTGCAACGCGATAATCTCCCGCCGCGTCCGGCCCTTGGGCGAATCGGGCCAGCGGCCGACGTGTTCGGTGAAATCGAAGAACACCGGCACCACTTCGCGGATGTACTTCCAGTAACCGGGATTGTCGGTTTGGATGACGAACAGGCCGCCAGGCTTGAGTGCGCGGTGGACGCTGGCCACGAACGCCGGCGTGATGAGCCGGAGGTGAACCTTGGCGGGGTCGTAGTACGGCTGCGGGTGGTAGCAGTGGATTTCGGCCACCGAGTACGGCGCGACGTGCTTCGCGAGCAACTCGCGGCCGCCGAGCACGGCGAACTTGATATTTGGTAATCCCCGCTGGTTGCCGCGCTTGCGGGCGTAGCGAATCACCACGGGAAGGATGTCGGTGCCGAGGTGGTCGTGGTCGCGGCGGGCGAACGCGGAACCGATCAGGTAGCGGCCGTTCCCGCAGCCCAAATCAACAACGACCGGAGCCTCGCGGCCGAACAGTTCCGCCCAGTTCAGCACGCCGTCGGGCATCGCTTTAAGGGCGGTCTGCGTCCAGCGTACCTGGTCGAGAATGTGCCCAGGGAAGACAACGCCGAACTCCCGTTCAATCCCGTGCGGTTCGGCCATTCACCACCCGTTTCCCGACAATGCGAAGCGAAGCGTGCCCCGCACCTTATACTATCACGACCCGTGCCCGTGGAGTCTGTCGTGTTTCTCTCCCGCCTCCGAACACGCGAACGGATTCCCGAACTGATGGACGACCCCAACCTGAACGCGGTCGAACACCGCCGCGCGCTCGCCGCATTGGCTCGCATTAATCGGGTGAGCGGGGCGGTTGGCGTGCTGTGGCCGGCGATTCGGAATCTGGCCCACGAACTTGGGCGAACCGTTCGCGTGCTGGACGTGGCGACCGGCAGCGGCGACGTGCCCGCCGGGCTGCTCCGCCGTGCCACCTCGGCTGGCATCTCGTTGGAAATCGCCGGTTGCGACATCAGTGAAGTCGCCATCGCGGCGGCAACGGCTAACTGCCCGACCGCACGGTTCTTCGTTCACGATGCCCTCCGCGATGCGTTGCCCGGCGGGTTCGATATCGTGACGTGTTCGCTGTTCATGCACCACCTTTCGAGTGACGACGTCGTGACGTTGATGGCGAGTGTGAAACTCGCGGCGGGGCGGTTGGTGTTGGTGAATGATCTGTTGCGGTCGCGGTTCAACTACCTGTGCGTGTGGGCGGCGTGCCGTTTGCTCACAACGAGCCGCGTGGTGTGGTTCGACGGACCGGCTTCCGTGCGAAGTGCGTTCACGCCATCGGAGGCGCTGTCGCATGCCGAGCGGGCCGGATTGATGGGCGCGACAGTTCGCACGAAGTTCCCCGGTCGCTTCTTGCTGAGTTGGGAGCGTAAATGAGCGGGGTCTTCGATGTCGTTGTCATCGGTGCGGGGCCGGCGGGGTCAGTGACGGCCCGCGAACTCGCCCGCACGGGCTACCGCACCTTGCTGATCGACAAGGCAACCTTCCCCCGCGCGAAGGTGTGCGGTTGCTGCCTGAACGGAGCCGCCGTGGCGACTCTTGAACGCCTCGGCCTCGGCGATGTGTTGCACGGCGCGATCCCACTCACCCGCGTGAACATCGCTGCTGGTTCCCACAGTGCGGAACTACGATTGCCGCGTGGCGTGGCGCTTTCCCGCGATGTCTTCGACATACGGTTGATCGAAGCCGCCGTGCGGGTGGGCGTGGAGTTCCGGTCGGGCACTGTGGCGAAACTCGGGGAGGCCGGCGAGGTGTGGCTTGGTAACGAAGTCGTGAAGGCTCGCGTTGTGGTTCTCGCCTCGGGACTTACCGGCGGCGACGCGGTGCCGGAGGTCGGTTCGCGGATCGGTGCCGGCGTGCTGTTGCCGTCGGAAGCCGGACCCGCGTTCTTCACCCTCGGAACGATTCACATGGCGACCGGGCGGGGCGGGTATGTTGGCCTCGTGCGGGTGGAAGACGGTCGCCTTGATGTCGCCGCCGCGTTCGACCCGGCCTTCGTGAAGTCGGCGGGTGGGCTGGGTTCGGCGGCGGAGGCGGTGTTGCGCGAGGTGAACTGGCCCGTGCCGCTGGGCTTCGCAACGCAACCCTGGAAGGGAACGCCCGCACTCACGCGGCGTTCGGCGGGGCTTGGCGGTGATCGGCTCTTTGTGGTGGGCGATGCCGCGGGCTATGTGGAGCCGTTCACGGGTGAAGGCATGGCGTGGGCGGTGATGTCGGCGGCCGCGCTGGCACCAATCGCGGCCCATGCCGTGCGGGACTGGAACCCCGAACTCGTGACCGAGTGGGAACAAGCCCATGCTCGCGTTGTCGGTCACCGGCAACGCATGTGCCGGGTGGTGTCGCGGGTGCTGCGTTCGCCCACACTCACCGGCGTCGCCGTTCGTGCCCTCAGAATCTGCCCGTTGTTGTCGCGGCCCGTGGTCGCTGCCCTGAACCGCCCTTCACCTGTGGGCCGCACTGCATGAGCTTCACCATTCACGGCCTCGGCACCGCGCACCCGCCCGACCACCTCACCCCGGCCGACGGGCTTGGCATCGCCCGGTTCCTGGCTGGCCCCGATGTGCGGACTTCCAGTTGGCTCGGTCCCGTGTACGCCGGGGCGGGCATCGACCGCCGGTATCAGGTGATCGGCGGCCCCGTTGTGGGCGACGTGTTGGCGGGAACTTCTACCACGCACTCGCCGTTCCTCCCCACCACTAAGAACGATGGCGTCGGCCCGACGACCGGCGAGCGAATGCGCATCTACGCCGAGGAAGCCGGGCCGCTCGCGTTGCGGGCAAGTCTTGCCGCCATCAACGAATCGGGCTTCATGGCTGAAGCGATCACGCATCTTGTGACCGTGTCGTGTACGGGCTTCACGGCACCCGGCGTTGACCTGGCACTCATCAACGGCCTCGGGTTGAAGGCAACCGTGCAGCGCACGCATGTCGGGTTCATGGGCTGTCACGGGGCGCTCAACGGCTTGCGCGTGGCGAACGCCTTCGCCACGGCGGACCCGTCGGCGTCTGTGCTGCTCTGCGCTGTGGAGTTGTGTAGCCTGCACTACTACTATGGGAACGCCGCCGACAAGCTGATTGCCAACGCCATCTTCGCCGACGGTGCCGCCGCCGTGGTTGGCCGGGCGTCGGCCCCACTGCGACACTCGAACCGAACGCTGACGCTCGTGGCGTCCGGTTCGTGCCTCGTCCCGGACTCGGCCACCGACATGGCCTGGACAGTCGGCGACCACGGGTTCGAGATGACCCTCACACGCCGCGTGCCCCGCCTGATCGCGGGCCAACTCAAGCCCTGGCTCGAATCTTGGCTGGGTGACAATGGCTTGTCGCTGGCTGATGTGAAGAGTTGGGCGGTTCACCCGGGTGGCCCGAAGATTCTCACCGCTGTCGAGGAGGGGCTTGCCCTACCGCCGTTGGCGCTGGCAGCGTCGCGGGGGGTGTTCGCCGACTACGGGAACATGTCCAGCCCGACGGTGTTGTTCGTCCTCGACCGACTCCGCAAGGCCAACGCCCCCCGGCCGTGCGTGGCGCTCGGTTTCGGCCCCGGCCTCGTCGCCGAAGCCGCGTTGTTCGCGTGACGTTGGCGCTCCGCATTGATTCCGACGCCAACCCACCCACCCCAGAACCGGAACCATTCCAAAAAGTCCGGAACCATTCCAAAACGTCCGGAATCAATCCGAAAAGTCCGGAATCAATCCCGTTCTGACCGGAATCAATCCTTTTTCGTCCGGAATCAATCCCATTCTGACCGGAATCAA
>Ga0105046_10013935_pt1 | contig 12422 bp, 7 predicted proteins | sample MAT03_FD_78385 | JGI IMG/M metagenome (GOLD analysis project Ga0105046, IMG submission 78385) | Freshwater microbial communities from Lake Fryxell liftoff mats and glacier meltwater in Antarctica - MAT-03 (megahit assembly) | ecosystem: Environmental > Aquatic > Freshwater > Ice > Liftoff...
CCGCAAGCAGCTCATGGAGCAGTACAAGGGCACCGGCCGCGAGACCACGCTCGCCAAGCTCGTCTCCGAGCTCGCCCTCTCCGTCCGCGCCCGCAAGGCTCTCCAGCTCCTCAACATCCAGACCCTGGGTGACCTCGCAAGCCACACCGAGGCCGAGCTCATGGGCATCAAGAACTTCGGCGCCACTTCCCTCAAGGAAGTCCGCGAGCGCCTCGATGAGCACAACCTCTCGCTCCGCAAGCTCGACGCCTGATCAGGCCGCTCCAACAGACTTCCCACCAGAGCGGGCCACGAGGCCCGCTCTTTCGTTGCGCTCACACTCATCGTGACAGCCGCGCCGCCATCTCCATCGCTCGCCGCATGCTCCCCGGATCCGCGAGGCCCTGCCCCGCAATATCAAACGCCGTCCCATGGTCCGGACTCGTCCGCACGATCGGCAGCCCCACCGTCATGTTCACCGCCGAGTCGAACGCAACCAGCTTCAGCGGCCCAAGCCCCTGGTCGTGGTACATCGCCACCACCAGATCAAACCGCGGCTCTCTCCCGTGCTGCCGCACTGCCTTCTGAAAGATCGTGTCGCCCGGGAACGGCCCGCTCGCATCGATCCCTTCCCGGCGCGCCGCCTCAATCGCCGGCGCAATCACCGCATCGTCCTCGCTGCCCATCAGGCCCTTCTCGCCCGCGTGCGGATTGAGCCCACACACCGCGATCCGCGCGGGCAGTCCATCGGGATGCAGCCCAAGCCTCTCGCACGCAGCGTGACCCATCCGAATGGTTGAAAGAACTCCCTCCGTCGTGATCAGCCGCGGCACGCTCGCCAGCGGCACATGGATCGTCGCAAGAATCACGCACACAACCGGACTCACGAACATCATCGCGTGCGCCGGGCAACCAAACGCATCCGCAAAGAGCTCTGTGTGCCCCGCAAACCTGCGCTCGCCCGCCAGCGACCACGCGTGCTTGCTGATCGGCCCGGTCACAACGCCGTGATACGTCCCCGAGCGCGCCCCCTCGATGGCCTCACGCACCCACGCCAGCGATGCCGCCCCCTGCGCGGCCGAATCCGTGTGCAACAACTCACTCCCCGCCGCGAACTGCCCCGAGTCCACAACGCGAACTTGGCTCGTATCCGTCGGCCGCGACTGCCACGCCACAGCGTCGCCATCCTCCCGCAGCTCAAGACCGGGCGCCCAACGCGTGCACGCATCCTGAAAGACAACGCGCGACCCAACCACAACCCACCGCGCCAGCCGCCGCACCGACGGATCACCCAGCGCCTTGGCGATCACCTCAGGCCCGATGCCCCCCGGGTCTCCAAGCGTGATCGCAATAGAAGGAAGCACCAGATCCATGCAAGCTCTCCCACCCACACCACACAACAGATGCAGCACACGCACGCGCCCGTCCTCACGAGCCAGCCGCGCCCGCGTTCCTCTTCCCCGTTCGCATCCAAACAAGATACGCCGGCACCCCCAGCACCATCAGCCCAAGGTACTGCGCACTTGCCACGGGCTGATCCCGAACCGCCAGCACCGTCATGAAGACCGCCGACGCCACGAACACCAGCGGCGCGAACGGATACCCCCAGCACCGAAACGGCCGCGCCATCTCCGGCCGCCGCACACGCAGCACAAAGAGCGCCACGCCCGCCAGCCCGTAGAAGATCCACATGGAAAAGACATACCCCGCCGACAGCGCCTCAAAGCTGCCCACGAAGATCACCGCAAGAATCGACAGCATCAACTGCGTCCAGAGCGCCGTCGCGGGCGTCCCAAACCGCGGATGCACGCGGCCAAGGAACGAGAAGAGCAGCCCATCACGCGACTGCTGAAAACTCACGCGAGCCCCAGTCATGATCGACGCGTGCGTCGAGCCGAACGTCGATCCCACGACGATCGCCGCGGCGACAAGGCCCGCCCCACCACCAACCACGCCCGCCAACGCCGCCGGCGCGACCGTCTCCATCCCCGCCATCTCACGCAGCGGGATCAGGAAGAGATACGACGCGTTCACCGCGAGGTACAGCACCGTCACGATCAGCGTTCCGAGCACATAGATCCGAAGCAGATTCCGCCCCGGATCCCGCACCTCGCCCGCAATCGCACCAACATCGCTCCACCCGTCGTACGTCCACATCACCGCCGCCATGATCGGCGCCAGCACCGCAAAGAACGATGCCAGCCCCGCCTCGCCCGCGGCACCCTCAACCGCCGCGCCGCTCCAGTTCCCCACGCCGCCACTGAGCACAAACAGTGGCAGCAGCGCAATCAGCGCGAGCGCCAGCAGCTTCAGCCCCGTCAGGACCGCCGCCACGCGCGTCGAGAGCTCCACCCCGCGCACGTTCACCAGCGTCAGCAGCGCGAGCATCGCGATCGTGATCACCTTGGAGTCATGCGGGAACAGCTCCTGTTCCGGCGAATGCACGCCCAGAATCTTCCGCACATGCAACGTGAAGACCACCGCGATCCCCGCCGCCGCCAGCGGCTTCACCACCAGCATGTACGACCACCCAAACACAAACGCCAGCCCGCGCCCATACGCCTCACGCAGAAACACATAAATCCCGCCCGACTGCGGCAGCATCGACGCCAACTCCGCAAACGTCACCGCGCCCAGAAGCGCAATCACGCCGCCCGCGAGCCACGCTCCAAGAATCAGCCAGGGATTCTGCGTCGCTGCCGCGATCCCCGGCGGCGACGCAAAGATCCCGCTCCCCACCATCACGCCCATCATGATCGCCAGCGCGCCAGGCACGCCAACGGTGCGAGCAAGCTCGCGCCGCGAAGGGTCAGCGCTCATGCTCGCGTGCCGAAGACCGCCAGTCTGCTCGGTCTGTCCTGTCATTCGTGGAGGGTACCCGCTCGAGGACACGCTCACGCGAGCCGCGCCACCAGACCCGCCTCAACCCGCGGCCACTCGCTCCGCACCACGCTGAACACCACCGTGTCGCGCACGTGCCCACCCGCCATCACCATGTGCTTGCGGAGCGTCCCCTCGTGCGTCGTACCCAGCTTCGCGATCGCGCGCTGGCTGTGCACGTTGCGCGCATCACACTTGAGCTGCACCCGCTCACATCCCAGCACCTCGAACGCGTGGCGCAGCATCAGCAGCTTGGCCTCCGGGTTCACGCGCGTCCCGCGATGCTCGGGCGCAATCCACGTCGAGCCGATCTCAAGCCCAAGGTGCGCCGGGCGGATGTCGAGGTACGACGTGCTCCCCACCACGCGCCCCGACCCCGCGTCGATGGTCGCGAAGGCCAGACGGTTCTTCGTCGTCAGCGCGTCACGCACGTACACCAAGAAACCCGCCTCGTCCCACGTCGGCGGCCAGAAAGGAAAGAACTCAAACGTCCCCCGCGCCGTGCACGCCAGCAGCGCCGCGGCGTGCGACTCCTCAAGCGGCTTTAGCGACACATGCCGCCCCGTCAGCGTCGTAGGAACCACGTTGAGCGTGCGTGTCGTCATGGCTTCAAGAAATGGTCGAGTGGTTGAGTGGTCAAGTGGTCGAGTGATGAACGAAGGCACAGCCGGTTCTGCAATGATCGACCGCCTTGGTCTTCAACACTTGACCACTCTACCACTCAACCACGTGACCACTTCCTCAGTGCAGCACCCGATACACCTCGGCCTCGTCCGTCAGGCCGAGCTTCACCTTCAGCAGCGCGTCCTCTCGCATCGGGCTGAACTCCGACCGCTTCGCCGCGTCGTAGAGCGTTACCGCATCCGCGCGGCTCGCCGTCAGCCGCCGCAGCTCATCGTTCATCACCATGATCTCGTACACCGCGAGCCGACCCTTGTACCCCGTTCCGTAGCAGACCTCGCAGCGTCCCGCCGCAGTGCTGCCGCCGCCGCCGCACGTCGAGCAGCTTCGTCGCAAAAGCCGCTGCGCCAGCACCGCCAGCAGCGAGCTCGTGATGAGGTACGGCTCGATGCCGACATCCACCAATCGCGGGATCGCGCTGGGCGCATCGTTCGTGTGCAGAGTCGCGAGCACCAGGTGGCCCGTGAGCGAGGCCTGGATCGCGAGCGAGGCAGTCTCCTCATCGCGGATCTCACCCACAAGAATCACGTCCGGATCCTGGCGCAACAGCGCCCGCAGCCCCGTCGCAAACGTCACGCCGCGCTTCGCGTTCACCTGCATCTGGCTGATGCCATCAAGGTGATACTCAACAGGATCCTCGATCGTCATCACGTTGCGGCTCGCGCGATCAATCCGCGAGAGCGCGGCATACAGCGACGTCGTCTTGCCCGAGCCCGTCGGTCCCGTGACCAGAATAATCCCGTTCGGCCGCTCCACAAGATCCAGCAGCTGCGTCTGCATCAGCCGCGTCATCCCGACCTCGTCCAGCGACAACTGCGTCGCGGTCTGATCCAGCAGACGCAGCACCAACCGCTCGCCATAGACGCTCGGAATGCACGAGAAGCGAATGTCCACCTTCCTCGAACCCACGCGCACGCTCGTGTGACCGTCCTGCGGGCTGTGCCGGTTGGCGATATCAAGCTCCGTCATCACCTTGAGTCGCGAGCTGATCGCAGGCGCCAACGACAGCGGCGGCGTGAACGCATCCACCAGCATCCCATCGATGCGGAAGCGAATGACCAGCTTGTTCTCCATCGGATGCACGTGCACATCGCTCGCGCGCCGCCGCAGAGCCTCAAACAGGATCATGTTCACCAGCCGGATCACCGGCGTTTGCCGCGCCAGTTGCAAGAGGTCCGTGCTCTGCCCGGCCTGCGCCGCGGCAGACGCAATCGCCCGCTCATCAAGCGGCATCTCCTCGATGATCTCGGTCACAAGGTCCTGACGCTGCTCGTAGCCGCGGTTGATCAGGTTCGCCACCGCCGCGCGGGGCGACAGCACAATCCGGATCGGCATCCCGAGCATGTCCTCCAGCATCGTGAAGGCCGATGGCTGCATCGGCTGCGCCGTCGCGACGCTCATCACGTGCCCATCGCTCTCAAGCCCGGCGCACAAGCGCGACCTCGCCACATCTGCCGGAATCACCTCATAGAACCGCTGCGCGGACTCATGCAGCTTCGGTTCCGCGGCGTACCGCAACCCCGTCCGCTTCGCCAGCATCTCAAGCCCATGATGCTCGTCCATCGCGAGCATCGAGAGCATCGCATCCCAGGGCTCTTCGTCGGATCCCTCAACGCTGGGAAACTGCCGCACATTCTCGGCGGTGATGGGCAGCGGCCCCAGCAGCGCAGCCAGCCGCGCCAGCTCCGCCGCGCTCGGGCCAGCGGGCGCCGCCAGCGCGCCCGGCGCGCCGCCACCACGCTTTACCAGCGCGCCAAATCCTCCCTTGCGTTCGGGCTTCCCGTTGCTTGCCATCGAGCGTCCGCCCTTTCATGCAAAGTCATCCTGCACAACGTCCGTCGTCTACCGCGCGCTCGATGCACCCCTACTCCGGCCGGCGCGTACCCCCCACGCCTCCCAAGCCCCCCAATCCCGTCGTGCTCGTGCTTGCGGGCAACGCATCCTCACGCGTGGGCGCAATCGGCTCCTCATTCGGCAACGCTGGTGTCGTCCGCTCAACGACGCCGATGATCGAGGGCTTCATCACCGGCATCTCCTCGCCAATCCGCGAGGACATCCGCGGCCCGCGCGTTAGCAGCTTCAAGTCAGCGAACGTCGGTTCGCGCAGAATCCTCGGCGTCAGGAAGATGTACAGCGTCGTGCTTCGGTCGCCGGTGGCCCGATCCTGGAAGAGCAGCCCAAACAGGGGAATATCGCCCAGCAGCGGAACCTTCGCGATCGTCTTGGTCTTGGAATCCACAACCAACCCGCCGATCACCACCGTCGAGTCCGATGGAACTGTCACGCTCTCGCTCTTGATCGTGTTCTGCTGGCGCGGCGGGGGCAGCGTGGTTCCGCCGCTGGTCTGCCCCTCGCCAGTGAAACTCGATAGCTCAATCTCATACTTGAGCCGCAGATACCCACCTTCAGAGATCCGCGGCGTCACACGAAGCGTCGTGCCCGCCTCGGCGTAGTCACCAGCCGTGACGAGATCATTGTCGCCCGAGCCGCTGCGGTTGATCGTGCTGGTCGGCTGCTGGTCCAGGCTCACGACCTCGGCCTCCTCGTTGTCGTCCACAAGCAACTGCGGCGACGACACGATGCGGCTGTCGGTCTCGTTGGCGATGGCCCGGATCAAGATCGGAACCTGATCGCTGCGGATGATCGCCGCCGTCAGGCCCGCAAGTCCGGTGCCGACGTCCTTCGGACTGGTGATGGGATTGTCACCAAAGCTCCCAAGCCCCCAGTTGGTGTTCAGCACGCCGCCACTGCCTCCGGCGTTGATGAGCTGGGTCTCCACCGCAAGCCGAAGCCGATCATCCGCGCTCACCGCGATGATCTGCGCCTCGACATACACCTGCGGCCGGCGCAGGTCCAGCCGCTCGATCAGCTTCGAGAACTCCGGCTGCTGCACCGCAGGGGCCTTGATCAGGATCTGGTTGTTCTTTGGGTCCGCGATCACGAAGGCGTTCTCCGCGTCCAGCGTAAGCCCGTCCTGCCCTGGCGCTGCCGGAAGGGTCGAAGGCTGGTCAGGCTGCTGCTGCGGACGGATTGGAGTGCGCGTGCGTGAGCCGCGAAAGTTCGAGAAGCCGCCACCCTCGGGCAGGAACTCGCTCGTCCCCGCGGGCGTCGTGTTCGAGATCAGCCCGTTGATGATCTCCGCGACCGACTCCGCGTCCGAATGCCGCAGGCGATACACCCGTGTCACGACCCGCTCGGCCTGGATGTCCAGCTCCTTGATCAGCGTGTCGAGCTGGGCCTGCTGCGTCTCGGTGCCGTAGTAGATAATCGACCCGCGACGCTCATCGACGACCATCACCGGACCACCCGCGCCAGCGCCCCCCGCGCGCTGTTGCTGGAGCTGGAAGGCGTTGAAGTCAAAGCCCATGTTCGGGTCCGCCTGAGACCGGTCAGAGATCGTCGTGACCTCGCCAAGCCCGCGCTGGCGAGCGATGTCGGCGATCTGCATCGCCGCGGCACCACCCTCGTACTTGCGAGGCAGCAGCGTGTTCGGCACATCGATGACCGCAAGAACCTCCTTCACAAGGTCGATCTCGATCGGAAGCCCGCGGAAGATCAGCGCGTTCCCCTGAGGATCGACCGTCATGCGGTCGCCCATGTTGTCGAGCTGGCCGGTGGGCTGGCGCCCGGGAATCCCACCCTGCTGGCCCGGGTTGAAGTCCGGCTGACCGGGAATCCCAAGGCCCCGCGCCTGCACCGCTTGCCCCACCAGCTCCAGCGCGCGGCTCCGCGCCACCGGCGCAGAAATGTGCGTCAGTTCCAGCCGAATGTACCGCGCACGCCCGTACTCCTCGAGCAGGGCCGCAATCAGGCTCTCAATCGCCGCCAGACGCCGCGGCGTGTCCGTCGCGACGATGACGCCCATCTCATCGATGTACGCAATCTGCCGCGGCACCATTCCCCCACCGCCAGCGCCGCCCCCCTGCGCCTGCGGCGCGGCCCCAAGCTGACCCTCGATCGCCACCTTCAGCGCGCTGGGACGGATGTTCGGCGTTGAGAAGACACGCGTCGTGGGCATGTCGCCCTTGAGGTTCACCACCACCGCGTTGGCGGGCCGAATCGAGTAGAGACCGAACCCATCCTCCACGATCGTGAAGCCCTGCTGCTCAAGCAGCGAGTCCAGCAGGTGGATCAGGTCGCTCTTCTTGACCGGGACCGGCGCGTTGAAGATCACCTGCCCCTCGACCACACCCATGTTCGAGATGTTGATGTTCAGCGTCGCGGCGACCAGCTCGACAAAGGTCGAAAGCTCAACCGGCTCAGCAAACGCCGAGAGCTGGACAAAGTCATCGCCGCCCGGCGCCGTGGGAAGAACCTCGGGCGGTGCGCCCGCAATCGCCGCACCCAGCGCGCCACCGTCCGGTACAGGCTGAACGCCCGGCTGAACGCCAGCAGGCTGCGCAATCGGCGATGAACCGGCAGGCGTGATGGGCTCGGCCCGGTCCACCTGAGACCACGCCTGGCCGCTGGAAATCGCCAGAACTGCGCAAGCGCTGAGCACCAGCGCGCCCGCCGCCCCGCACGTCACTGCCTTCTCGCAACCTGCCATCGTTCGGACCTCCATGCGGATACCCACGCGATTCCCAGACCCGCGCCCAATCCAGCGCGCCAAACCCGCGCCTTGAACGAGCGGCACCTCGTCCAGTCTACCCTTTCGGCCTTCCATGCCCATCAGGGCCAAAGTCCTCTGCAAGGTTCAAAGCGTACGCGATCCAGCCACTCCAACTCGCCCCCGACCCACCCAAGCTCCGTCCACCCGACTGCACACATGCTCACTCCCCAACTCCCCGGAACGCCGCGTGATTCCGCCGCCCCCCGCGTCGTCAGCCTGCTGCCATCCGCGACGGAATCGCTCTGCGCGGTCGGGGGCGAGCATCTGCTCGTCGGGCGGTCGCACGAGTGCGACTTCCCGGCGTCGATCCGCCACCTGCCGGTCCTCACGGCCCAGCGCATCCCGCACAGCACCGCGCCAGCGCAGATCGACGCCATGGTCTCCGCGGCACTCGCGCAGTCGCAGAGCCTGTACACAGTGGACGAAGACCTCCTGCGTGAACTGCGACCAGACGTGATCCTGACGCAGGACCTGTGCAATGTCTGCTCGATCGACCTCGCGGCCGTGCAGCGCCTCGCGATGTCGCTCCCGAACTCGCCCCGGATCGTTTCGCTCAACCCGACAACCGTCGAGGGAACTTTCGACGATCTTCTTACCGTCGCGAGCGCGACCGGGTTGCAGGATCGTGCGATGTCCGCCATCGTCGCGCTCCGAGAGCGGCTCTATCGGACCAGCGACTTCGTCAACCCATTCGACGACGGTCCCGTGCTCGCCTTCCTCGAGTGGACCGACCCGCTCTTCTGCGGCGGCCACTGGACGCCGCAGCTCATCGAGCGCGCCGGCGCACGCCACCCTCTCAACCCCACCGTCCCCAAGCCCACCGCCGGAGCCGCGGCAGGGCCGCAGATGGCCGAGCGCATCGCGGGCAAGTCGATCCGCATTCCAGAGGACGCGCTCATCGCCATCCGCCCCGAGTTTCTCGTCATCTGCCCATGCGGTCTCGATCTTGATCGCACGCGCGAGTGCGCCCGCGCGCTGGCTGCCAAGCCGTGGTGGAACGACCTGCCTGCGGTTCGCAACGGGCGCGTCGCGCTCGTTGACGGAAACCAGATGTTCAATCGGCCAGGCCCGCGGCTCGTGGACGCGTACGAGTGGCTCGTGGGCTGGCTCCAGGATCGGCCGGAGCTGATCCCGCCGGGATTCCCGTGGGAGCGGTTCGCGTAAAGACCACACGGCGCGCTGGCGGCGCACGGGGGGCGCCAACAGTGCTAGTCTTCGCGGATGCCACAGATTCTGTCAACCGGTTCTCGCCCGAGCACTCGCTCTACCGCACGCGCTTTCACTCGCGCAGTCACGCACTTAGTCACGCACGCTGCGCTCATCGCCGCAACGCTCGTCGCGGCCGCCGCGATGGGGCAGTCGTTGGCCGCAAGCGACCTTCCGACGATCACGTCGATGCTCGCGACGCCGCCGACACGTCGGCAAGGGCGCGTGCCATTCCGGATCGATGACGTGCAGCTCGGACTTGCCCGCGGCACCTTTGCGGCGCCTCGCGAGGCCGGCGGCGTCTGGGCCGAACTCACGCCCGATGGCGACGGCTGGTTCAGCGGTCCCGCGCTCGTGGGCGGATACGCGATCGCGCGCGTCACGCTCCCTGATGATCGCATTTTCATTCTGAGCGCGGCGGGCCACTCGATGGTCTACGTCAACGGCGAGCCGCGCATGGGCGATCCGTACGCGAACGACACCGCGCGACTCCCGGTGCTGATGCGTAAGGGCGAGAACCAGCTGCTCTTTGCGGGAGGCCGCGGCCGGATCCGCGCACGCTTCGAGACACCGCCCGCGCCGATCTTCATCCAGACGCTCGACGCAACGCTGCCCGATGCGGTGATCGGCCAGCCGCTGGGCACGGCCGCGAAGCCCGCCGTTGCGGGCATCATCGTGACCAACGCGAGCACGAACCCGACGCCGCCAGACCTCATGATCCAGACATCGGTCGGCGATGCGCCCTTCACCACCCCGCAGAGCTTCGGCGTGATACAGCCCCTCTCGACGCGCAAGGTCGCGGCCACGGTCGCGTCGGCTGGCGCGATGAACGAAGGCTCCGTCACGCTGCGCGTGCGCCTCACACGCGGCACCGAGATCGTGCACGAGGCGAGCCTGCCGCTCGAGAGCGTTCGCCCCGAGCAGGCGCAGCGCGTCACGTTCATCAGCGAGATCGACGGCTCTGCGCAGTACTACGGATACATCGCGCCCGCCAGCGGCGGCGGCGAAACACCCGGCCTCATCCTCACGCTGCACGGCGCGAGCGTCGAGGCAATCTCGCAGGCCCGCGCGTACGCGCCCAAAGCATGGACGCACATCGTCGCGCCGACGAATCGGAGGCCATTCGGCTTTGACTGGGAAGACTGGGGCCGCAAGGACGCCCTCGAAGTGCTGGACCTCGCGGCGGATCGCTACGCTCCCGACCCGCGCCGCGTGTGGCTGACCGGCCACTCGATGGGCGGGCACGGAACCTGGCACCTTGGCGTCACGTACCCGGACCGCTTCGCGGCGATTGCGCCCAGCGCGGGATGGATCTCGTTCTGGACGTACGCGGGCGGGCAGCGGCCGGGCGCGGATGCCACGGGCGTGCTCGCGACGCTTCGCGATGCGAGCAATCCGAGTGACACCACCGCACTCGTGCGGAACCTCGCGGGATTGGGCGTCTTTGTTCTGCATGGTGACGCCGACGACAACGTGCCCGTGGCGCAGGCTCGCACGATGCGCACGGCGCTCGCGGAGTTTCACGCTGACTTTGTGTACTACGAGCGAGCGGGCGCCGGACACTGGTGGGGCAATGAGTGCGTCGACTGGCCCGCGCTGACGGAGTTCTTTCGCGCGCGATCGCGACCCGAGCGTGCCGACCGCATCGACTTCCGTACCTTCAGCCCCGGCGTCTCGGCCTCGAGCGACTGGGCGACCATCGTGCAGCAGCAGGCGCCGGGGCAGCTCTCGCGCGTTGAGCTGGAACTGGACCGCGCGGCCGGGGCCATCAAGGGAACGACAACGAATGTTCGCAGACTTCGGCTTGACATGTCGCGCGCTGGTGCGGCCGCGGCATCGAGCGTCGCGCTTGATTCGGCGGAGGCACTGCGCATCGAGCCGGGCACGAAGATTGTTGATCTGCTGCGCTCGGAGACCGGTAGTGTTTGGACACTCGAAGCGCCGGTGCAGGGTGAGAAGCACCCGGCGCGGACGGGTCCGTTCAAGGCAGCGTTTGATCGACGCTTCACGCTGGTCTTCGGGACCGGCGGCACCGAGGCCGAGCGCGCGTGGATGCTGGGCAAGGCTCGCTTTGATGCGGAGCAGTGGTGGTATCGGGGCAATGGTGACGCGCGGGTTCTGAGCGACACGGAGTTTCTCGCGATAAGCGGCGGCGAAGATCAGAACGTGATCGTGTATGGCAATGCCTCGATCAACGCGGCGTGGCGTGCGCTGCTGCAGGATTCTCCCGTTGATGCCGACTCGAATCGCGTGGTGTATCCGGGGGCGGATGGCGCTCGCGCGGAACTTTCAGGCGCGGGTGGCGCGGTGCTGGTGATTCGGCCCCGGAAAGGATCGGAGCTGTCGCTCGTTGCGGGGATCGGCGGCGTTGGGCTTGAGGGGATGCGGACGGTGGAGCGATTGCCATACTTCTCCTCGGGCGTGGCGTATCCGGATTGGACCGTCTTTGGGAGTGGCGTGCTCGAGCGTGGCTCTGAGGGTGTAATTGGCGCTGGATGGTTCGGGCCGGACTGGCGCTAGCTGCTGGCGCGGTCGCTTCTATCCCACTCTTGAGCAATCATGCAGCGTCGAGTGTGTGGCTGAGGTCTAGTAGCTGCGCTCTGGCACGCGCCGCCCCCAGCGCTTCCTGCACGGCTGCTTCGAGTTCTCGAAGGCCGAATGGCTTCTGCAGGAGTGCGTCGGGCGTGCCTGCGCCGATGCTGCCTTCTGGGGCATGGCCGCTCATCAGGATCACGGCGGCGAGCGGCTGGCTTTCGCGGGTTGCGCCAAGGACCGCGGCCCCACCGCCCCCGGGCATTACCACGTCGGCGATGACGAGCCTGAAGTCCGTGCGCAACAACTCGGCGACGGCGCTCTCGACGCTGGAGGAGGAGGTCACGTCCCAGCCAAGGTCCGTCAGAAATGCGGCGGTCACGCCCATTACCGCGAGTGAGTCGTCGACCACCAGGGCCCGGCCAAGCTCCGCGGGTGCGAGTGAGGCGGGTGGCGCGAGAATCGCACGCGATTCGGCATCATGGACCTGGTGCGCTGAGATGTGCACGATCGCCGGCATGGGTGGGAAGGC
>Ga0105046_10013937_pt1 | contig 12421 bp, 11 predicted proteins | sample MAT03_FD_78385 | JGI IMG/M metagenome (GOLD analysis project Ga0105046, IMG submission 78385) | Freshwater microbial communities from Lake Fryxell liftoff mats and glacier meltwater in Antarctica - MAT-03 (megahit assembly) | ecosystem: Environmental > Aquatic > Freshwater > Ice > Liftoff...
CGGGCCTGGTGTTCCAGACAGGGCTAAAGGTTCATGTCGCTGGTTCCAGTTCAGACAAAGTGCTTGAGGCACCGCGACCGCATATCCTAGACCTTAAACTCTAGATGCTAGACCAAGAATGGCTGTCAACCTTCCCCCGCAGTACCACGATGCCGAGGCCGAGTACAAGAAGGCCCGCACGCCTGAGGATAAACTTGTCGCCCTCAAAAAAATGTGGGTGATCCTGCCCAAGCATAAGGCGAGCGAAAAAGTTCAGGTCATCCTCAAGAGCAAAATCTCGGAACTGAACGACGAGATCGAAACGATCAAGTCCGGGCCCAAGAAAGCGACGGCGAGTTACAAGATTCCACGGCAGGGAGCCGGCACGATTGTGTTTCTCGGCGGGCCAAACGGCGGCAAAAGCAGCCTGCTGCGAAAGCTTACGAAGGCCACGCCTGAAGTGGCCCCCTATCCCTTCACCACTCGCGAGCCAATCCCCGGCATGATGGACTGGGAAGATGTTCGCCTACAACTGATCGACCTGCCGCCGATCACGGCTGACTTCTACGAGCCATATGTCACGGACTTTGCCCGCACGGCTGATGCTGCATTGTTAATCGTTGACCTGGGCGACGACGATGGGCCGTTCGCCGTGGAAACAGTGCTCGAACGCTTGGCAGGGCGAAAGATTCATCTGGTTGGAACTCCGCCGGAAAATTCGGACGATCCCACGCTGTTTCATGTGCGAACGTTGCTCGTTGCAAACAAGGTCGATGCGGAAGGTGCCAGCGATCGGCTCGACATTTTGAAGGAGATGATCGGCGACAAGATCCCGATCCTGCCGATCTCGGCCGAGAAGGGCGAAGGTATGGACGAACTTCGCAAACGGCTCTTCGAGTTGTTAGGCGTCATTCGCATCTATGGGAAGCAGCCCGGCAAACAGGCCGACATGAAAGCGCCGTTCACGATTGCTGAAGGTGGAAACGTGCTCGACTTTGCCGAGGTTGTGCACTCCGATTTGGCGGAAGGACTGAAGGCCGCGAAAGTCTGGGGCAGTGCCCAATTCGATGGGCAAACGGTGAAGAGGGACCACATACTCAAGGATAAAGATGTGGTTGAGTTGACGATGTAATGACGACGCCAAGCGGAGAATTCATTTTCAACGCTAATCTTCACTCATCCACGCTAATAAAGACCTTGAAGGTGAGTTCTTTCTGCATGGATTAGTGAAGATCAGTGAAGATTAGTGTTCAAGATTCTTGCAGTTTCTGAAGCGATTATCGCCCCGGTCCCACGCCGATCACTTTTACGCGTTGCTTGCCGGTTTCCACCGAAACAGGCGTTGGCAGTTCCATGCGGCCCACGTTGCCGGCCCGGTCCATGGCTTCAACTCGAAGGTAGATTGGGCCGGTCAGGTTGGCCGGAACCATCCATCGATAGACCCCTTCGTTCTTGTATCCACTGACAATCACGTTCCACGGACCGTCCGCTTTGCTCGCGTAATACAGATTGATCGAATTGCCAAGCAGGTTCGTGTCGCTTGCAGTCCAGGTCAGGATCATTGAGCCTTCATCGGTGCCAATCGTTGGCGGTTGAAGGTTCACGGTCGGAGCGGTGGAATCCACTTCGACCACGCAGTCGGGTTCTTCACCCGGTTCTGGCTGCTTCGCTCCGCCACCCGGACGAATCCGGATGCCAAAGACGCCATCCGAAGGCAACATCAGCTTTGCCGGCGAAATTCCAACTGACTGATCTTCCAGTGCTTTCCAGCTTCGGCCCCCGTCGTTTGTGGCCCAGAAATCCGTCTTTTTCGCGAAGCGGGCACTTCCTTCGAGTTGATAATTGATCGAAATGGTGCGGGTGTTAAGCACCGGATGGGTGCCTGACCTTTCGAGCGGCTTCTTATCCACTGCCGGAAACTCGGGCGGCAGCGAATCAATCGGCTTGAGTGCGGAAGTCGATCGGACCGGCGGCATCGCCGGAGGCGGCGGCAGGTCAATCGGCGGCTTGACACCCGGCGACTCGGGAATCGCGATCATCGGGACATCAGGCAATTTCAATCCTTCGTTCGGCCCCGGGATCGGCGAACGCGTCTCTGGCATCTTAAGTTCCGGGGTTTCCGGCAGCTTCATGGCTGGCTCGCCGGGAATCCGAATATCCGGCTGATCCGGAGACTTGATCCCGGGCGTAGCGTCCGGTGCTTTGAGAGGCGGAGCCTCGGGCATTGGCGGAAGATCGATGATCGGTGCCTTTGCCTTGTCGCTATAGCCTGCCCCGCGAACTTCAGGAGGAATCGCGGCCGCGTATGGGTCGCCATCCTTCGGCAATAAAGTCGGGTCGGGTCGGCCCTTGTCGATGATGATCGTCGGCGAGGGAGTGTCGCCTCGCGAGGAATTTTTGAGGTCCACATCCGTGGTACTTTGGTTGCCCGCGCGATCGGCCGCCGACACGCGAATCTTGCCCTTCAAGACTTCCGGTGAAGGAATCCGAAACAGCGTTGGGGTGTCGCTGCCTGCTGCCTTCAAAGGCTGCCAGGTGGAATCCGACGCCTGATACATCGCACGCAAAGAGGTCGTGTCCGGATTGGCGTCGCGAATCTGGCACTGAAGCATCGTTTCGCCACGAACGCTTGTAGGTTGAGCGGTGATTTCCGGCGGCGTGCAATCGACGAGAACTACGCGATGGGCGGCCGACCCTTCGACGTTTGCCGGCGTGGCAGCACCCCGACGGTCCACGGTCACAAACATGAATTTGTATTCGCCATCGCTTGGCGCTTTGAAATCGAACGCGGTCTGATTGGAGGCTGCGGTATGCATGCACTCCCAGCGGCCGGCCGGCCCTTTCACGTAAAGCTTAATTGCCGACAGGTTGGATCGAGTTCGTGGATCCATCTCGACGGGCAAGCGCAGTGCCGAGTTCTTCGTGACGATCGGAGCGGGGTCTTGCGCGGAAATCGAACCGCCTTGCACCGCTAGTCCCGCGAGGGCAGCCAGTCCGCTTTGAAACAGTCGTCGTTTGCTAATATGGAACACGTCGATCCCCCTCTGAGTAGCCGCCTTCGCAAGTCGCTTCCCCAACAACTTCGCGAACGATGAATCACTTCGACCCGATTTGCATCTCAACGCGCTTTTCCAACATCCGTCCCGTTGGCTGGTCGGTCGATTTTACGCGCAGGGTGTAGGCGCCTGGAGGTACACTCGGCACGCACAACCGGAAGTTGCGGTAGTAATCCTGTGGCGGAGTCGACACTCGGTCCGGCTCTTCCTTCGGATCGGCTTTCCAGACGACCGTGTCGGCCGAGTCACGCAATTCCAGATTGCTCATGAGTGAAATAGCAAACCCGGATTTCGGATCGCCCACGCAACTGAAGTTTGCAAGTTCGAGATACAAGTAAACAATGTCACCCGGTCGAAAGACGTGCTTCTCCGCGAACGGTTCGACGTGCGCGAAGTTGTGTACCTCGCGACAGAGTCGGACGTTGCTCGCCTTCAAGGAGGCTTTCGAACGCAGTTGATTTGGTGCCTGCGTGAGTTGATCAAGCAGCACGTCCATTTCTTCCGGCTTCATCTGTGCCAGCTTGCCCTCACTGAGGCGCACGAGTGCGGGCATCAGCGAAAGCAACATCTGTTGACTGGCTGGATCACAGGATTTCAGATGCTCGACGGCTTCTTCCGGTCGCTTCTGCTGATAGGCCCGCACGGCTTGAAGGAGGGCGGATTCGCCGGTCGCTGATACGGGCTTGATGGTGTCAGCCTCGCTCGGGAGCGGTATCAACTTGGGTTCGAGCGTAACAATGTCCGGCGCTGCATTGGTCTGGTGAACCGAAGAACCAATCACGCCAAGTGGCAGAGTCGGCGGCTTGATGATTGGCGTGGGTGCAAGAAAGGCAGGGACATCGTCGATCTTGATTTTTGGTACGGCTCTTTCCGCAGGGGCTTTGAAGTCGCTCTGCGTCGGGAGCGGAGTCGGCGGATCGACGCGTGGCGTCGTGGGCATTTCAACCAACGGCAACGCACCTGTCCGGATGACCGGATCGCTCGCTCGGATGATCCCGTCTGCATCGGGCACCGGATCGGGAATCGCTATTCGCTTCTCGGCAGGTTTCACGACCGGCGTCGATTCGGCGATTGGCTTCGCGGGTTCAACCACTATCGGTGGTGCGACGTCGACCGTTTTGTGTTCGACGGGAGTGAAGTCCGGCACGGCCGGCCCCTCGGGAATTGGCGGAGTCTCCGCGTGGCCTCCGCAATTGAAAATCGGGACTGTGTTTATGGCGAGCATTGACGAAGCATCGGTGCGATTCTCCCCGAATGACTCGGATTTTCGAGTCATCTTGGAAACAACGACCCCGTCGGTTGTTGCCTTTTCGGCAACTGAAGGATGGCCGCTCGGCCGCTTGACTTGCGGGTTCGATTGCGTGGCCATGCAGGCCGGCAAGAGACTTGCCGTTAGGGCGGTACCTGCAAATAAAAGTCGTCGTGTCATCCCTGACCTCGTCCGCTCGAACGTTCACGATGGAACAAACCGGAGAGCCAACGGAGATACCGCGGCTGCCGGGACAGTCAAGGGCGAGTTGCACTTCGGGAAAGATGGTCGATCGTCTCAGTCTCGACAATTCCCGCAAACCGCCAACGAAGAGATTGCCTAACTTTCGCCGGCCACGTTATCAGGGCATTCTCTGTGCATTCACCCATTTTCCGGGTACTCTGTAGATATGATTGATCGACGTAATTTACTGATGCGCTCCGGCCTGGGGTTTGGGGCTTTGGCACTGGCCGACATGCTGGTGGGGCAAACTCCGGTCGCTAACTCTCCCAGCTCGCCATTGGGGCCGAAAAAGTCGCACTTTCCAGGCAAGGCGAAGCACGTTGTCCACCTGTTCATGAACGGGGGACCCAGTCAGGTTGACACATTCGATCCGAAGCCGATGCTCGAGAAGCATCATGGCAAGCCGCTGCCTTCGACCACCCTTCGCACGGAGCGAAAGACCGGGGCGGCCATGCGCTCGCCGTTCAAGTTTCAAAAGTATGGGCAGGCGGGCATCGAGGTGAGCGAACTCTTCAGTCAGACGGCTCGCCATATCGACGACATGTGCGTCATCCGCTCGATGCACGCCGAAGTGCCCAATCACGAACCTTCGTTGATGTTGATGAATTGTGGCGATGGTCGCCTGCCACGGCCAAGCATGGGGGCCTGGATCACCTATGGCCTGGGGAGCGAGAATCAGAATCTGCCCGGCTTTGTGGCCATGTGTCCCGGCGGTTATCCGATCGTCGCCACGCAAAACTGGCGATCGGCGTTTCTTCCTGGGGCCTATCAGGGAACCTATATTGATACGCAGCATTCGGATGTTCAAAAGCTGATCGAGAACATTCGCAATAACGGCTTGTCGCTCGTCGATCAGCGGAAACAACTCGATGTGCTGAAGAAGCTGAACGAATGGCATCGCGAAACTCGCTCGACCGACCCGGCCCTCGATGCTCGAATCGAATCGTTCGAGCTTGCCTATCGAATGCAGTCCGAAGCGGCCGAGGCGTTCGATATTAATCGCGAGCCTTTGAAAGTTCGCGAGCGATATGGTCCTGGCACCCAGGCACGCCAATTACTCATTACACGACGCCTGATCGAACGCGGCGTTCGCTTCGTGCAAGTCTGGAGTGGAGCGGGACAGCCGTGGGACAATCACGATGGGCTGGAAGGCCAACACCGAAAGTTGTCTTTCGAGTGGGATCGTCCGATCGCCGCGTTCCTGGACGATCTAAAGGCACGCGGACTGTTCGATGAAACGCTCGTGATGTGGGGAGGAGAATTCGGCCGCACGCCGGTGGCCGAGCTTCCGGCACTCAGTGGCCGCGACCACAACCATTATGGTTTCTCGATGTGGCTCGCCGGCGGCGGCGTGAAAGGCGGCCAAACGATTGGTGCAACAGACGACTTCGGTTTCGCGGCCGTGGAAGACAAAGTTCACGTTCACGACTTGCACGCGACCATTTTGCATCTTCTCGGCTTCGATCACGAAAAGTTGACCTTCCGACTGGCAGGCCGAGATTTTCGGCTAACCGACGTGCATGGAAAAGTCGTGAAGCAAATTCTCAGCTAATCACTCCTCCTGATTCTTCCTTCGTGCTCTTCGTGTTCTTCGTGGATATTTCGGAAAAAGGACTATCCACGAAGGGCACGAAGTTCACGAAGGAAATACAAAAAAGTGTGGGTTGATTTCTTGTTCATACTGGATCCTGAGAAGGAGAACTAGCATGGCTGAATTACTTTTGAAAGACGAGGTGTTTGCAATCGTCGGAGCTGCCATCGAAGTGCATCGGGAATTGGGGCCTGGGTTTCACGAAGCGGTGTACCAGGAGGCCATTGAGTACGAACTTCAAGATCGTGGCTTACCTCATCCGCGGAAGACACCCTTGAAAATCAAGTACAAGACGCGAACGCTGAAGAAAGAATATGAAGCTGATCTGATTTGTTACGGCCAGATCATCGTGGAATTGAAAGCCTTATCCGGGCTTTCCGGCACGGAAGAATCTCAGGTTTTGAACTACCTGAAGGCGACCGGCTACCGAGTCGGAGTGCTAATCAATTTCGGCAGCCAAGGGAAGCTTGAATGGAAGCGATTTGTGAGATGAACTGCCTTTTTTCTTCGTGTTCTTCGTGTCCTTCGTGTCCTTCGTGGATAATTAGCTAAAGTGCCCCCGGCAGGATTCGAACCTGCGACCTTCGCTTTAGGAAAGCGCTGCTCTATCCCCTGAGCTACGGGGGCGAATCACTTACTATGACACTTGCTGACTCAAAAGGTTCTGTTTCAATACAGCATCGCTCGTAGTTTATCGCGGTAAGTGTCCGCGAGTTCACTTCGGACGCCGACGATCTCGAAAATCTTGACCATCAATTCTCGGACGGCTCCACGACCTAACTCGATATCGAGCACTGCGGCTTTCATGAGCGATTCGAGTGCTTGCGGATAAATGCCTTTGGTGGCCAACACGTTTCCTAACTCGAAATGCAGTTGAGCATTCTCCGGGTCGGCAACGATTCGATTTTGAATCGCAACCTCATCTCCAGCGGTCGAGGCATTCTTTTTCAACTCGATCGTTCGACGCAGCTTGACGGCCTCCGCACCGAATTCACCTGCGTCGGGAATCATGGAGAGTGCCGTCTCAGCCTCTTCATCGCGGCCCGTCGCAATCAGCACTCGGCCAAGTCCCAACCTTGCTGGATCGTTGCGCTCATCCTTCAATAGAAGATCGCGGTAGGTCGCCTCGGCCTTTGTTGGTTCTTTCTCTTCAAGTGCTGCCGCCTCGACGAGCGGATCGTTCGGTGCGGGACCGGACAGTTCGTCGAGAAACTTCTTGAGATCGTCTTCGGAAACCAGGCCCTGAAAACCGTTCACGACCTGATTATCCTTGAACACCAGCACAGCAGGGATGCTTTCGATGCGAAAGTATCCGGCCAATTGCTGGGCTACATCCACATTGGCTTTGGCGAGAACGAACGCTCCTTTACGATCGGCAGCCGCTTGCTCCAGAAGGGGACCGAGTTCCTTGCAAGGCCCACACCACTCCGCCCAGAAATCTACAAGGACCGGAACCTGTGCCGACCGTTGCAGAACCTCCTCCTCGAAGTTCTCGTCACTGACTTCGATAACCCATTTACTCTTGGCAGCATCAATCATGTTGGTTCCGGATTAGTTGACGACGTTCAACAACGGTCTTCCGAGTAGCGCGTTCTGCACGGCCTTGGCACCCTTCATCCGCATGTCGAGCAAGCCTTCCTCCGAATAAAACGCCGCGTGCGGGTTGACGATGACGCGATGGTAAGCGAGATGACTCGGATCACGCCAGGCTCGAAGTAACGGATCGTTATCTGGCGGCGGTTCGGTCGCGAGCACATCGATACCGGCTCCAGCCAATTGACCGGAGGCAATGGCGGCCGGGATGGCACTCGTATCGACCACGGCACCGCGAGCGGTGTTGACGAGGTACGAGCCTCGGGGCATCTTGGCGATCGTCTCGGCATTGATCACGCCGCGAGTGTCGGGGGTTAGTGGGCAATGCATACTGACCACGTGCGATTGACGAAGGAGTTCGTCGAGCGTGTCCACGCGGCGAATGCCGAGAGCCTTGTCGTGCCCATCGGGTTTCAGTGGATCGTAGAAGATAACGTCCATCCCCAGGGCTTTTGCACGAAGTGCTGCCGCAGAGCCGATACAGCCGAGACCAACGACACCGAAAACTCGGCCACGCAGACGAAGAACCGGAGCGGCAGTTTTGTAGGTCCAGCCTTCGCCGCCAGCGCGATAGACCGAGTTTAGATGGTGAATCCCACGTGTCAGGGTGAGCATAAGGCCGATGGCACTATCGGCGACTTCTTCAGTCCCATAATCCGGGACGTTGGCGACCGGGATGTCTTTCGTGCGGGCAAAAACTCGATCGACATTATCGTAACCGACACCGCAGCGTACGATCAGCTTGCAGTTCTTGAGACGCTCGATGGTCGTGCGCGTGATCTCGATGTTGTGATAGATCATGAGCGCGTCGGCCGATTCGACCTTGCCAACCAGATCTTGCTCCGAATAGGCATCGAGCGCGATGATGTCGGCAAATTCACCAAGGAGTTGCCGCTCGGGCGTGGGTTCGCCGGTGATGAAGTCGGTAATAACGACTTGAAATCGCTTGTTCATTCTGATTTCTTACGGACGCGGGCGGGATTCGCCACGTCAGTCCGGTTTGTGTTTCATCGAATCGAACAGAGACTGAAAATCCTCCGGCAGAACCGAGTCCCACGTCATCCGATCGCCCGACTTCGGGTGTGTGATGGTTAAACGTGCCGCGTGCAGCATCGGCCGTTTTGCGCCGCTCGAATCCGGGAGCGGTGCGGCATGAATGGCACGATCGTAAACGCGTTCGCCGCATAACGGCCAGCCTGCTTCACCGAGGTGGATGCGGACCTGATGTGTTCGGCCTGTTTCGAGGCGGCATTCGGTCAGCGTGAACTTCTCCAATGCTTCGATCACCTTGACGCGAGTGACGGCATTGTGCCCTTCACCTTCGCCCGTCCCACGGCGACCATCGCCTCGATCTCGCACGAGGTTGGATTCGATCTTTCGAGTAACAGGGCGACCGCGAACGAGGGCCAAGTAGCGACGCTCCACGGTATGCTCGCGAAATTGCACGTCCAGATGCTTCTGTGCCGTCGGCGTCCGTGCAAATACGACCAGTCCCGAGGTATCCCGGTCGATGCGATGGACCGCCTGAAGTGCCTTCCCCGGTCGGCCGAGCATCACCGGCAATAATTCCGCCAGCGTCACCGGCAAGTATTTTTTCTTGCCTTCCCCAAACTCGGCCGTTTCGTCTTCGCTTCTCATCGTCGTTAGCCCGGCCGGCTTATCGACAACGACGATCGCATCGTCCGAATAGACGATAACGGGCATGGGGCCATCGTAAGTCGGCGCGTCGGGCAGTTTTGCTTTCTTTGGCTTCGCCGTGGGTTGCTGCGACACCTGAGCGACGACTTCCACACGCTTACCGAGCTTGAGCCGTTGAGCCGGGTCAGTCGTTTTCTGCCCGGCCACGCGAACCTGGCCAGTCTCAACGAGGCGTTTCGCTTTTGACCATGGGAGATTGAGACGGACGCGTAGAAAGGCCGCCACGGTCTGATCCGCGTCGCGGTTGCCCACAACGAAAGTTTGCGAAGTCATGGTCTAAGGATATGCCGTTTCTACGGACGTGGCGGAGCCGATGGATAACTCTTGCCCTTCATTCCGCCTGGTGGCGGCGGCGGATTGTCCTTGTCGGGAAGGTTGGGAGTACTTTTGTCTGCGGTATCGCAGCCGACAGGGGCGAATAATACGAGGACCGCGAGCAACCGGCAAACGAAGCGACAGAACATTAGCCCACCTCTCTCGAAGACTTAGGAACCCCGGCGAAATAACTTCCCGAATTCACGGTCGCCCGCCTTTGGCAATAGGATGCGCCAGAGGCCGAATTCGTAATCCGGTCTTCAGTCCAACGGACTGCGAGCCCTCAGCCCAGAGCAACGCTCTGGGTACACGTAGGCTCGACGAAAGCCAGCCTGAAGGGCTGGGAGCGGCTCCTCAATCCCAAACGCAACGTTCGTCCCATGTTCGATTTCGCGTCAGTCCGGCTCGCGTATCTTAGAGTATTGGGACAAGGCGAACGCCTCGTGTCTCAGTCCTTCAGACTGAAAGAGAATTCGATCCTCGCGAACCCAGAGCGTTGCTCTGGGCTAAGGGCTCGCAGTCCGTTGGACTGAAAAACACAAGCCTGCACTTAGACCCAAGCCGAATCCAAGTGCCGCTGTCAAGCCGGTGAATTCGGGAAGGGTTTCGTCGCGATTCCTCAGTTCCCGCCATCGATCACCAAGCCATCGTTGTAGGTCCAAAGACGGCACAATGTTTCCGCATCGAGTCCAATTTTGACGCCCCGAACCGAGCCATCTGCATTGGCGCACGGCATCACGTTCGCATGAGGAGTGCTCATGTAATACTGCATGAGTTCTGGGGAGTAGATGTCCGGGACAATGTAATTGGGATCGCGCTTGTGTTCCCAGTGATCGCCAACGGTTCCAGCCCCATCCCAGCAAGCCCAGTTGAAATCCGTTCGGACCTGGCCATATGCCGGCGGGCTTCCGCCGGTGTAATATTTCGGCGCAACACCCTTGTGCCCGAAGAGCAGAGTGTTGGAAGTGCCATCAACAACAGACGCGAAGGTGACGATTGGGGCTATTCGTCCGCTGTGCAAATAGGGCCCGCCGAGAATGGTGAACCAGTTGGCCGCGTTCCCTCGGAAACCCCAATCGACATGGTGTACGGCCCCATAATCGTCAAAAGCGAAGGCCACGGATGGCCGGCGACTCGGGCAAAGCAGCGTCTTGATCGTTCGCGAACTGGCCGGATTCTGATTTCCCTGTTCGATGTGCGGCAATAATGCTGTAAACACCGTGAGAGGCCGACCCGTCGAGTTCTGCCCGCCGTAATCGTCGTCCAGTGGGAAGAAGCTCATCGTGTCGTGATAATTATGGCAGGCCAGCGCGATTTGCTTCAAATTGTTTGTACATTTCATCCGATTCGCGGCTTCACGCACCTTTTGCACGGCCGGTAGCAACAGGCCGATGAGGATCGCAATAATCGCGATCACCACGAGAAGCTCGATGAGGGTGAATGCAGGTGAGGTTGATCGACGATTCATAGGGAGAGCTTGCGTATGTAGAATCTATTCGGAGGCTACTTATCACTATAGCACCAGCCATCTGAACGAACAACCGACTCGAACGAGTTCCCGCCGACGAGAGAAATGCAACATGCGACTTGGAACCGTGCTAACTCCCCTTTCGAACGAGAACCTGCAACTGGCCGCCCAGTGTGGCGTCTCGGACGTCGTTCATCGTTATCCCGGTCCACACATCAAGGTATTGCGAGCTGTTCAGAATCGGATCGAGTCGTTTGGAATGCGCTTAGCGGTGGTGGAAGGCTATCTACCAATCGAGAATATCAAGCTGGGTTGCGACGACGGGACTGAACTCGAAGCTCTCAAGTTGCTGATTCGGCAGATGGCCGAACTCGATATTCGCCTGCTCTGCTACAACTTCATGGCCGGCACCGATTGGCTGCGGACAAGACTAGATGCACCGGAGAGGGGCGGAGCTAAGGTCACAGCATTCGATTTGTCCGAGGTCGATCGGGCAGTGCTCCTCGGCTATCAACCGCCGGACTCCAAGTTCGATGAGTTGGCTCGAAAGATCACTCCCGAGAAGCTCTGGGATCAACTCGAACGGATGTTGAACGCGTTGCTCCCGGTTGCAGAGGAATGCGGCGTCACGCTGGTCATGCATCCCGACGACCCTCCACTCCCCGAACTTCTCGGCAAACCGCGGATTCTTCACAACGTCGAAGGCTTCGAGCGATTGATGAAATTGGCACCAAGCCCGGCCAACGCGATCTGCTTCTGTCAGGGATCATTTGCCACGATGAATGTCGATATTCCTGCCACGATTCGCCGCCTGGGACCACACATCAAGTACGTCCATTTCCGCGACGTTCGTGGAACGCCAAGCGCGTTCGCTGAAACCTTCCACGACAACGGCCCGACCGACATGGCGGCCGCGATGCGAGCTTACCGCGAGATCGGCTTCGATGGTCCGATGCGGCCCGATCACGTGCCTCAAATGGTCGGCGAAGACGACGGCGAGCCGGGGTATACGATGCTAGGGCGGTTGTTTGCTTACGGATACATTCGTGGCTTGATGCACGCGACGAACGCGAATGAATCTTGAATGTAGCCCTCTCGAGGTGCATTGTAGCTCAGGTTTCCAACCTACTGCTTTGAAGGTCTTTGTAAGCTGTGTGAGGATAAAGGGTTAAAACGATAATGAACGCACGAATTTCATATTGTCGTCTCATTAAGCGTTTTGTTGATGC
>Ga0105046_10013938_pt1 | contig 12421 bp, 6 predicted proteins | sample MAT03_FD_78385 | JGI IMG/M metagenome (GOLD analysis project Ga0105046, IMG submission 78385) | Freshwater microbial communities from Lake Fryxell liftoff mats and glacier meltwater in Antarctica - MAT-03 (megahit assembly) | ecosystem: Environmental > Aquatic > Freshwater > Ice > Liftoff...
AATCTATATTTACCTGGCCTGGACAATTGGTGTCCAGACACTCTAAAAAAGCCCTTTCCGCTGGTTATTTACCTCCATTCGGCTGCGCACAATGCAGGTTATAGAAAAAAGGTTGACTCCTTGATTTTGGGTTTGGTGAACAATGGCAACGCAGTACTAACTTATGATCAAATCGGTTTCGGAATTCGACAGGAGGAGGCCGGAAATTTTTATTCGCGTTTTCCCAAATGGACGCTGATGGGAAAAATGGTTCGTGATGTAAAATCAGTAATTGAAACCGCCAGACACATTGAATTGATTGACAGCAACAATGTGTTTTTATATGGATCAGGTTTGGGCAGCCTGGTTGCGTCTCTTGCTGCGGCTGAAGGTAAAATTGTTAAAAAAGTGGCTTGTTTTGATCCATACTTCAGTTTTTTGGGTGAGTATGGAAATGAGGTTGGAAGGTGGTTGGCTGCAGAAGCAGGATTGGCCGCAAAAATGACCTTAACCAGATCGGATTTAACTGCCCTGTTAGAAAAAATCAGCACTCCAATTTTGTTGAATCAACCTGGCGTTGAAATAAAATCTATTTATGAGCAGCTGGACCAATTGAAGATCAAAGCTTTACAAGAGAAAATAAAAATCACTCAGACCAACGGAAATGAAAATCTTTCTCAAAAACAATGGATTGATGAACTCAATGCCTTCTTTCATAAATAAGAAGGAGTGTCGCAATGGTTTGGTTTAAAACCCAATAAAAAGGTAGCTTAAGCCAAAACACGATTGTTTTTAAAATCTATTTAGCGAAGCTAAGCCGAAGTTCTTTCACCAACTATTCTAAGTTCATCACCAAGTTGGAAGCTTTTTCCAAGTTCAGAATTTGGAATATGACAGTCCACAGTTAAATAATATCCGTGTCCATATTCCTTCAAATGCGATGTTTCCGGTAAATTATCCAACCGATGTCTGGCAAAAATCTTGGGAAAACCGTGGGTTATTTCTCCACTTTCAGAATTCCTGGTAGGCACTATACATCTCGCTCTTGGGCTCATACCAAAAACCGACACATCCCCAATCGTAAATTCAATGACCGAACCTTGTCCAGAAAAAAGATTGTCTTCCCAAAAAGCCACTTCACCACTTATTTCCAAAGTCGCTCTAAATCGCTTTCTGGTTTCATCTAAATGCATGGAAGCAAACCAATTGGCAACAGATTCTAAACTGGCAGTTGACACAACAGTAACACAACTCGTATCCGGGATATCCATAAAACGACCATTCAGATTTTGCTGCATGTTTACATTTTCTCCGAAAAATGATGACAAAAAGTGATCTATCTTCCGGCGTTCATGTATCAGATCAAATGTCTGCCATTCAGGTTCATTGTGATGACGCAGCGAAAGTGTTTGATTTTCAAAGTCAATGTAAGACCGCAGGAGATGAACCATTGCATTGGCTTTTCCGTTTACAAACTGTCCATTCGAGTCAAAAATGGCAAACGCTCTGTCATGCAAAATGGTGCCGCCATTTGTAATCCTTGCACTTTCTAAGGACATCCCGTCTAAGGATTTTATTGGGTAAATTGTAATTCTGCTAAGTATTGGATTCATTTTGCAAAACTAAGTCTTAAGAAATTACAACAATATTGTTAAACAATTCAAAACCAATAAGATAAATTATAAAATTATATAATGAAGCTGATGCAAATTTTGCAGGATTAAATCAAATCTGAACAATAGGAATGAAAAATTAATTTGACTGGACTTTTGATGACCGTTTTAACCTTAAGATCTAAGCCAATCTCTACTTTATTTCAGATTAATATCAAAGATTCGATTAGATCGATTTCTGAAAAGGCTAGAGTCATTCTGAAAATTGATTCTACTTTTACGGCATAATAGCGTAGCTCAATTGTTAATACTATTTTGAAATATTTCTCTTAAAAGCTTTCAAGACTGTAGATTATGACCTTAAATTTTATGCAGTCGATGTTTGCCTTAAAATATAACTACTACTTGAAACCTCGATTTCAAATACGATCTGTAACAACTCTTTTACCTATCATTTTATCCTTCACATACTTTGAAGCCATAGCTCAGTTTGACGGAAAGGCAGGAAGCGTTGGTTCAAAAGCCATTTTTAAAGACAGTTCGATCTTTGTGAATTGGGCAAAATCTTGCGTGTTATCTCGTGGCTTTCAAAACATTCTAAAACCCGAAATAGGCCTCAGCAATGCAGGAAGTGAAGAAATGGCCGTTGGCAAAGCTGGTCAAAATGGTGTTGTCAGTTTAGGCGATGGCGGCTCTGCTATTCTAACTTTTCACAAACCAATCCGAAATGGAACCGGCCCTGACTTTGCAGTTTTTGAGAATGGTTTTGCTGATAATTTTTTAGAACTTGCTTTTGTAGAAGTAAGTAGCGATGGGGTAAAATTTGTTCGATTTCCAGCCATTTCCAATACGCAAACCACAAAACAAATTGGACCATTTGATACCTTAATAAGTCCAAGAGATCTATACAATCTTGCCGGAAAATATCGGTTATTTTACGGAACCCCCTTCGATCTGGAGGAAATTAAAGATTCTCTTGGATTGAATATCAATCAAATAACCCATGTTAAAATTATTGATGTAGTTGGAAGCATACAGCAGGGAATTGGAAGCTTCGATTCTAAAAGACAAGTCATCAACGATCCATTTCCAACAGAATTCCCTGCTTCTGGCTTTGATTTGGATGCCGTGGGCGTTATTAATCAGGCTTCTCCTGAAGCCACTTCTTCAAATAAGAACTATTATTTTTATCCAAATCCATGCAACGAAATACTTTCATTCTCCAATAATTCAACTTCCGTAGAAGAATTTTCTTTGTATAACCAATTTGGGGAAAAAGTAGTCACAGCCAAAGAACCTATTTTGAATTTAAAATCATTTCAAAATGGAATTTATTACGCAGTTATAATAACCGATGACAGGAAAAAAATAACTCAGCGTATCCTTAAATTGAACTAAAGTTAATGCTTGCCATATTCTAAAATTCACCCAAAAAGAAAAAAGTTTTAATGGGGTGGCCCAATGCTGTGTGGCAACAGTCCATGCTCTCTAAATCGTTGGATTCCCTCAGCAGCAGGTGCTTTAAACGCCCGCAATGTGTAGGTAAAAGTGAGCATAAAATAGCGTTGTAAATTGTTGCTGCTCACGTCTTCTCTATATGTTTCGGTTATGGTTCGGCTGATGTTTGTGTTTTGCTTGAGCAGGTCAAAAACAGTGGCTCTAAGTTCTGCCTGTTTTCCTTGCAAAAATTTATAGCCAAGTCCCAGATTAAGAATGGCAAAGTTGGTATTGTAGCCTTGCGCCAAACCCGAATATAGATTCTGACTAAAATCGGTATTGAACACCAGACTTTCAAAGAAAACAAGGTTCAGTTTGGCACCAACCACTTGATTCAAATAACTATTGTTTTGGTTGGCAATGAGCGTGTTACTAACAGAAGTGTAACTGGCATTGTAGTTAATATTAAAGTCCACCGCTTTGCTGATGTTGCTTGTTAATCCCAATCCACCAGAAAAAGTTGGAGAGTTTGCGTAGTTTAATCGTCCGTTAACTTGCCCGGGGGTACGCACAAAAAGAGCACTAGCATTCAAATTAAGGTTGGTTTTCAGTTTAGCCACGGGCACGCTGTAAATAACAAAAGAGCGCAAGCTCACATATCCAGGTAGATTGACAGGTTTGGTAAACTGTGCCCCTCTGCCTACAAAAATTTTATCAACAATGGTATCTCGTGTGGCAATGAGCGTACTATTTCCAATATAGTGCCTGGTTGCGGTGCCGCCTACCGTTGCAAAAAAACTGGCATTGGTTTTTTCATTCGTATTGCTGAACCTGAAAAAAAGATTGTGTTGATAGTCTTGCCGCAAGCCCGAATTTCCTGTACTTAATTGAAGTGGGTTGCTGTTGTTTACCACATCCTGAAGTTGGCTTATTGCAGGTGCGTTGGCAGATGATCTATATACAAACCTTAAGTTGGTGGCTTTCGATATGTTGAATCGCCATATAAATGTGGGCAAAATGTTTTCAAACCGCTTATTGACATTTCCTGCAACGGGAAACTGCCGCCTGTTCTGAAGCATGGATTGTTGCGCATTGACATTCAGATTGATGTTCGACTTTGCGGTATTGAGAGAATAACCAATCCCCGCCGAGTGTGAAGGGGTTTCGCTAACAAACTTGTTGGAAAGTGCAGTATCCAATTGCAAATCGAGGCCTGTTTTTGGGTCTTTGTCATATGTTAGCTTCTCACTTTCAGATTTTGAGTAATTGTATCCATAGCTGAGGGATAGTTGGCTTTTTGCGGTAATTGGTTCTGTATAAGTGAGGTTGTTCTGGATGCTCCAACCCGTTTTGTTGAGATCGCTTCGTTGCCTGATGGTATTGATTCGGTTTGAATTTCCAAAAAATTCATTTGAAGAATTTTGAATGGAATTGCCCCAGTTCCCGTTTTGCCCAAGATTGCTGGAAAGTGATATTGTACGACCTGTTTTGCGGAATTTATGCCTGAAAAGGATCTCGTTGTTGAGGTTAAATGCCTTTGTTTTCGATTCGCCATAGTTGTCCGTTGTGTTTAGCGGAACCTCAAGAATGCTATTGTCTCCGAGCAACTTACTTGTGCTGGAAACTTCCTGATAGGTAAATCGGGGCGTGTACAGGATGGAATTATTAGAATCGAGTTTATAGTCGAAGCGAAGATTGACCCTGTGGTTAAGATTTTCATTTTTAGAGTTGTTGGTTTCCTGATAGGCCTGGCCAGAATCTTTTGAAATAACATAATTTCGAATGCTTTTTTGAAAAACCTGGTTCTTGCTTTGGTTGAAAAAGTAATTGCCGGTAAATTCTCCTTTCCTCCCGAGGCTATCTGAGAAGTTGATTCCGGCAGCCCTGGTATCGACCACTCCCCTTTTATTGTTCACAAAATAATCCTGTCCCGCCTGATTGAAACCACCATTTCGGCCACCGCCCATTCCTCCACCACCGCCTCTCCTGCCGCCACCAGAGCCCAAGGCTCCTGCAAGATCAGACATAGAAAAATTCTGCTCGTTGATGTTGTTGGCCTGACCTAAAACGGTAATTCTTTTGGGTCCAGCGAAGCGGTTGAAAGTGAGACCAGATTTGTACCTGTCATCGGTTCCTGCGCCGGCATATGCTTTTCCAAAATTGCCATTGCGCATACCTGCTTTGGTGACAATATTGATTGTTTTTGTTGTGTTGCCGTCGTTGAAACCCGTAAATCTGGATTGGTCGCTCACCTGGTCAAAAATCTGAACTTTGTCAATCAACTCGGCTGGCAGATTCTTTAATGCGGTTGATGGATCGTCTCCAAAAAATGGCTTGTTGTCAATCAAAACCTTGCGCACCTCTTCGCCCTGTGCGTTTACCTTACCATCCTGAATGGTAACGCCTGGCATTTTGGTTACCAAATCTTCCGCAGTGGCATCGGTGTTTGTTTTGAATCCACTTGCATTGAACTGCGTTGTGTCGCCTTTTTGAATGGTGGGTGGAATTTTCCCTACAATATTGATTTCTTTCAGATTTGTGCTCGTTTCCAATAGTTCCAAAGCACCAAGGTTTACGTTGCCCTCAAAAAGCCTGATCCCTTTATTCAGACTTTCGTATCCAAGATACTGCACCTTGACTCTATAAAAACCCTTTTCCAGATCTGAGAATGTGAAGTTGCCTTCCACATCGGTTTGCAAACTTTTCACCAAAACAGAATCTCTACCCTTGAGTAAAATACATCCCGCACCCGGCAGCGGGGTTTTTTGCGTTGCTTCTATTATTTTACCCGAAATGAAAAAACTTTCCTGTGAAAAGGCGAAATAGAAACCAGAAAAAAATAGAACAAGACTGAGTAGAAAAGACTTCAAAATAAATAGCGTTTCAGATTGGGTCGTATTTGCGAAGCAAAGAAACCGATTTCACTAAGAGCACACCAAATTCAATTGGTTTAATTTCGATTCCATTTTTTTTCAGCCAAATATTTTCCAATGAAAAAACCAGCATTTAAATTGAATTCCTGCTCAAATCGAATGGAAGAAAACAAACAGTCAATTTATTAATATTCAATTGTTTGGGATTTATTGAGCCCTTCAAGACAATTACTAAGAGATTTTCATGACATTTGCGGCCATTTTTAAAGCGTCAAATGAAGATATTAAAGTTCGGAGGAACCTCTGTTGGAAGCCCTGAAGCACTCGAAAAAATAATCTATATCTTAAAAAACAAATACGATACCGGTGAAATACAAGCGGTTGTAGTTTCGGCTTTTTCTGGTGTAACAAACCGTCTCATTGAGATGGCCCAAATGGCAGAAGAAGGCAATATTGAGTATCAAAAAATCCATAAGGATCTGGAAAAAAGGCATGTAGATACAGTTACCAGCCTATTTCCTGCAGTAACAAGGAGCAACATCATAGCTCAAATTTTGAGGCTTACGAATGAACTTGATGATATTTTAAACGGCATTTTCCTGATCAAAGAATGTTCGCCAAAAACGATGGACCTGGTGTTTAGTTTTGGTGAAAGACTTTCAGCCATCACAGTAAAAAATCTATTCGAATTGAACGGGATTGGTTGCCATTTGCTGGATGCAAGAGAGGTGATCAGAACAGATAGGAACTTTGGTTCGGCCAATGTGGACAAAGATGTTTCTTACCGCCTGATAAAGAAGCACTTTGAGCTCAATCCAAGTTTGGCAGTTACCACGGGTTTTATTGCAAGTACCAGCAAAAATGAAACAACAACGCTAGGTCGTGGAGGCTCAGACTTTACAGCATCCATTCTTGGTGCAGCACTTTCTGTTGAAGAAATCCTGATTTATACAGATGTAAATGGCATGATGACGGCAGATCCAAAACTGGTTCATGATGCATTTACGATCAGCCAGATCAGTTACCAGGAAGCGATGGAGCTTTCGCATTTTGGCGCAAAGGTGATTTATCCGCCTACCTTAAAACCTGCTTTCGATCAAAAGATTCCCATCCGAATTGTAAACACTTTTGAACCCGAAAATCCCGGAACTTATATAACTGAAAAATCAGCCAATAATGCCTTTCCCATCACAGGCTTATCTTCAATAAAAGAAATTGTTCTGATCAATGTGGAAGGATCTGGCTTGCAAGGTGTTGCAGGATTTGCCAGCAGGCTTTTCACAGCGTTGGCAAAAGTAAAAGTCAATATCATTCTCATAACCCAGGCAAGTTCTGAGCATTCCATTTCACTGGCTGTTAGCGATAAAGAAGCAAAAGTTGCCCAAAACGCAATTGAAGCTGAATTCGAAAATGAACTTAACGCGGGCTATCTTGATCCCATTGTTTTGCAAAAGGAAGTTTCGATTCTTGCCATCATTGGCGAGAATATGAAAAATTCTCCAGGCGTTTCAGGTAAACTATTTGGTGCTTTAGGCAGAAATGGAATAAACGTATCAGCCACAGCACAAGGAAGTTCAGAACTCAATATCTCCATAGTAATTGCAAAAAAAGATCTTGAAAAAGCCCTTGATGCCTTGCATCAAACCTTCTTTTCTACCTACAAAAAGGTTATCCACTTATTCCTGGTTGGGCCGGGTCATATCGGAAAAACTTTCCTGAGACAAGTTGAGCAGCAAAAGGATTTTTTGATGGAAAAGCTCAATTTATCTATTGTACTTCATGGGATAGCCAACAGCCGTAAAATGCTGATTTCCACAAAAGGCATTTCGATTTCAGATTGGGAAAACCAACTGACACAAAAAGGAGAACAAGTAGATCTTGAAAAATTTTCAAATTCGATTTTATCACTAAACCTCCCCAATTCAGTCGTTGCAGATTGCACCGCTTTGCCGGTTTTCATTCAGTTTTACAACAAACTTCTGGAAAAATCTGTTGCCATTGTTACCCCGAATAAAATTGCCAACTCCGGTCCATATGTACAATACAAAGCCCTTCAGGATAGCGCCTTAAGAGGCAATACCAAGTTTCTGTATGAAACCAATGTTGGCGCAGGTCTTCCGGTTATTCAAACATTGAAAAACCTGATCCACAGCGGAGATCAAGTATTGAAAATAGAGGCCATGCTTTCAGGGACTTTGTCGTTTATTTTCAATGAATTCAAACCAGGCGTGAAGTTCAAGGACGTTGTTTGGGCAGCAAAAGAAGCTGGATACACCGAACCCGATCCAAGAGATGATTTGAGTGGAAAAGACATTGCCCGAAAGATCCTTATTTTGGCCAGAGAGTCTGGTTTAAAATTAGAGCCAGAAGATGTAGTTCCGGAAAATATTCTTCCCAAAGCATGCGTAGAAGCCAAAACGGTGGATGAATTTTTCGAAACTTTGGAAGCCGAAAATGCCTATTTCGAAAACATTGTCGAACAAGCAGCCAAAGCCGGCAAAAAGGTAAAGTTCATTTGCAAGCTCGAAGATGGAAAGGTCAGCATCAAGCTCGAATCTATTGGCGCTGAGCATCCTTTCAGCAATTCCAGTGGGGCAGACAACATCATCGCTTTTTATTCCACCCGATATTTCAACCGTCCTTTGCTGATTCAAGGACCGGGGGCAGGAGCAGAAGTAACCGCAGCAGGGGTTTTTGGTGATGTTATTCTGGTGGCTGGGTAGATTCGGGCTATCATTTAGGTGTAATCCTGATTCTGCATTTTTTGTCTGAATCAGGATCCCGCCAATACGCGACAATTGTGGAGGATCAGAGAATGAACAGGATATTGCCAAAATTCCTGAAAGCGTTGGACGAGTCTTAATTTACTGAATATGAAATTGGATGACATTTTACCCCAAATAAACATGTATACCGACGGCGGTGCCGATCCCAATCCGGGCAAAGGAGGCTACGGTGTAATCCTTGTTTACCAAGAAAATCGCAAAGAACTTTCCTTAGGCTATCGTTTGACAACCAACAACCGAATGGAGTTAATGGCTGTCATTGCAGGTCTGGAAGCATTGAAAAAACCATCTCAGATTACAGTTCATTCAGATTCCCAATATGTGGTAAAAGGTATTGAATTGGGCTGGGCTAAAAATTGGAAAGCCAGGAACTGGATCCGTAAATCGGAGCCTGTTCCCAATGCCGATCTCTGGGCCAGGTTGTTGGAACGCATTGAAACGCATAAAGTTTCCTTCAACTGGATCAAAGGCCACAATGGGCACCCCGAAAATGAGCGATGTGACGAACTTGCGGACGCTGCTTTAAATGGACCAGACTTGCTTGAAGATGATGGGTATATTCCCCAAAAAGATATCAAAAGCAATTCAGGTAATGAACAAGCAAATGCGCATCAAAATGGCTCCAAAATAAGGGTAGAAAAAGAAGGAGACCCATGCCGGAACTGCAAAACACCAGTTTTGAAGCACATTCCGAAAAAGAAAAATTTAAAACCCCATCAAACCTATTATTTCGAATACAGTCTGATTTGTCCAAATTGCCATAACATTTATAATGTAGAAGATGCCAAACGGGAGGTGCAGAGACAAAGCCTGTTTGATGAATTAAAATAAAATCAAAATTAAGCGGACTGCATCCCCTAAAAATCACTGTTGTGACTTTCTCATAAAATTTTCCAGGCAAGTCACAAGATGTGTGACTTTTTTCTAAAATCTCTCATTCAAGTCACAAAGTCAATGGAAGCACTAAAAAAAAGTGGAACAAATTGTTTGCCCTCACGGTACTGCCCGATGGTCCGGTAAAAGACAAAGAGATCGGCGAGGCAAAAACGCTGGAAGCCCGTTTGTACAAACTGAATCTGCCGGGCGAAACTACCAAAGCCGATGAAGTGGTGAACCATGAAGTGGATGCCGAGCTGCAGAGTCTGGCCATTGGGGGTTTACAGGATTTTCTTGCCGAAGTGGCGCTGAGAAAAGCAGAGATTGAAGCTGGGAATATTTAGGTTATCGTGTTAGTTTTTGTAAGCCCTGTTTCCTTTGTAGCTGGGGCTTTTTTTTGTTGATTAATGGATTAAAACTTAACGCAAGCCATTGTTGTATTTTTTCCTCGGGCAAGCGGGTTGTTGTCATTATAGGTGACAATGCTTTTCTTTAATAAGGCAAACTGTTTTATCACGTTCGAATGATAGGGAAGTGAGAGAAAAATTTGATCGAAGAATCCTTTATGCACTTTCATTCTTTTGATCCTTACCTCTGCTTTAGGGAGTTCAAAAAATGTTCTCCAAACACCTAATGATTTCAAGGTTTTCCAACCTATTCCTCCCAAATCCTTGCTTTCAGTATTCTAGAATCTGTTGGTGGTTTTTGGAATGTCCAAGCATTAAAAGAGTCTTGGGGACCTTTCAAATGCGTTTAAAACACCAATTTAATGGTAGCATTTTTACTGCTTCACCACCTTCATCACTCGATTTAACTGAGGAAATTTGAGATAATAAATACCAGTCGAAAGATAACCTACCGATAATGTTACAGTGCTTGTTAAAGATTGCTTTAGCAATTCTTTACCCAGTACATCACAAAGGATAACCGATACTGGTTCTTCACTTTCCAACTTCAGCATAAGGTTTTGCCCAAATGGGTTAGGGAAAACAGAAATCAACACTTTGTTTTCCAGACTTGTGATTCTGGTAATTAGTGTTGTAAAATTTACTTCCAAACCATAAGATGTACCAATTGCATTAGTAGCATAAGCACGGACATAGTAGTTCGTCGACGGTTCAAGGCTGGAAAGGTTGCTGGTAAAACTACCAACTCCAGTACCATCATTTGTTTTGGTTACCAGGTCAACTGTAGGATTTTGAGTCAGACTCCAGCAAACGCCTCTAGCTAGAATTGGTGAGCCACCATCCACTACAACTTGATAAGCAATGGAGGCAGCGGTAGATGTTATTTCTGATAAGTTTTGGGTATTTACCGAGGCAATTGTAGCTGTTTCCGTTGTAGTGAACATCTTTTGTTGTCCATAAGCAGTGCCTACCGAATTGGTGGCGTATGCCCGCACATAATAGATTGTGGAAGGTGCAAGGCTGGAAGGATTGCTGGTAAAAGTGCCTATTCCTATGCCTGTGCCATCATCTGTTTTGGTTGCCAGGTCAACTGTAGGATTTTGGTTCCGACTCCAGCAAACGCCTCTTGCCAGAATCGGTATTCCTCCATCATTAAAAATGCGATACTCAACAGCGGCGGAGGTAGGTGAAATACCAGTTACACTTTGAGTTTCCAAATTAGGTCTGGTAGCAACTTTGGTTTTAAATGTTTTCTCAACTCCATAGGATGTTCCAAATGAATTGGTGGCGTAAGCACGAGCGAAATAGGTGGTAGAAGCAACAAGACCAGATAAATTGCTGAAGAAAGTACCAATTCCGGTGCCTTGATTGGTTTTGGTAACAAGGTCAATCGTAGGGCTTGGATTTGCACTCCAGCATATACCGCGGGCTAAAACAGACAGGCCACCATCTAGTGTAATTTGATATGTAGCTACTGCGTCTGTTGAGGTAATATTGATAATGCTCTGGGTTACTGCAGTAGGAATTGTGTAAGGTGTCGTAAAAATTTTCTTTTCTCCATATTGAGTATATAATGAATTTGTGGCATAGGCTGCGACATAATACGTTTTTCCTGCAAAAAGGCCCGATATATTGCTGATAAATATACCAAGTCCTGCACCGTCGTTGCTTTTGGTGCCGTTGTTAAAATATTCATTTGTACTCCAAATTACACCTCTGGCAATAATCGGGGACCCGCCGTCTGCAATAATTTCGCTGATGGTAATCGTTGCTGAAGTGGATGTAATATTTGTGACCTCGCCTGTAGAAACTGTTGGTAGATCTACTGCCTTGGTGACAAACAATCGGTTTTCCCCATATTGAGTACCCTTGTAGTTGGTGGCATAAGCACGGGCATAGTACAATTTGTTGGGCAATAGTCCTGAAAGCTTACTATTGAAAGAACCGGGCCCGGAACTATCCACAGTAAAGTAATCGAGAATGGTAGGATTTTGCGATGTTTTCCAAACCGTACCTCTTCTGGTAATCGGTGCTCCCCCGTCTGCTGTAACTTCATTTGTAACGGATGCCTCAATTTGTGTGATGCCAAAGACTGTGCCACTAGTTACAGAGGGCAAGGTTGCAGGTGTTCCAAAATCTATTTCTTGCCCATAAGAAGTTCCAAGAGCATTGGTGGCGTACGCCCGTACATAATAATAGGTACTTGGTGAAAGTCCTGTCATATTACTTATAAAGTAACCTATACCAATTCCATCCGTGGTTTTTGTAGTAAGGGACACCGTTGGGTTGGGAGTTGTACTCCAGCATACTCCTCTGGCAGTAACTGGTAGGTTCCCATCGCTTTTGACAAATCCACCAGTTGTTGCACGGTTGAAATAAGCATCAAATCCGCGGCTGGTTGAAACCGTTGGTGGAGATGATATACTTGAAGGATCCAGGCCTCCGTTAGA
>Ga0105046_10013939_pt1 | contig 12421 bp, 10 predicted proteins | sample MAT03_FD_78385 | JGI IMG/M metagenome (GOLD analysis project Ga0105046, IMG submission 78385) | Freshwater microbial communities from Lake Fryxell liftoff mats and glacier meltwater in Antarctica - MAT-03 (megahit assembly) | ecosystem: Environmental > Aquatic > Freshwater > Ice > Liftoff...
GAATTTTTACAACTTCAATCAAACAATCTTATTAACTTAGTAAATACAATGAGAAAGCATGTAGGGTTGAAGAAGTTTAATGGGGAGGCTTTAAAATCATTGTTCAGCGCCTCTTTCAAAGTTATTCATGCAAAAGAAGAAAGTTTAAAATTTTCTTTTGTAAAAAGAATTACCATTGATGAATGTTGGTGGGGTTGGGTAGGTTGCGAGGCTGCTTGTGGGGCAACATGTTTTTGTGCTGAAAATTATTCAACTTGTATGTGGGAATGTTCTGGAGCTTGTGCGGGAACATTTGGTATTTGCTGGGCTATTGCTGATTAAAAAATTTTATATGAAATATTATATTATATCGTTAACTATACTTTGTTCAATACACTTTTCATTTGTTAACACTACCCAGAAAAAGATATGCCCTGTTAGTATTTGGCTTAATGATAGCAGCCAATTTGACAAGGAAATATTATTGGCCTTTAAAGGGGCCTTTGGCAAACACAAAATCAAAACAATTTCTAAATTTCAAATGAAAGAAATGGTAGAGAATGAAGTTGCCAATGTTTCACGTGCTCATTTTGCCAATGGAGGTTCGGCTGATTGGAATGAAGTCAAAGTGTACTTGTCCAATAATCAATCATATGTAGTTAATAGTGTGACAATTAAGATGTCTATTAGTAGTGACGGTATAGTGAGTGATACCATAAAGTGGATTAATAGCCCGCTACCAATGGATATGGTTAATATTAAAAAGAACCCATGGAAATTGGTAATTTTAGACAGTCTCCGCTCCAATAACTTGTATGAAATAACAGACCAAGTGGTAGAAAAAATTATTGCTTCGGGTGAGTTGGCTAAAGAATAAAGAAATACCAAATGGTATATCATAAATCAAAATATTTACTTTTTAGATCTCCATATTTTTAACTCCGGTTAATTGATGCCGGAATTTTATATTTACAGCAACAGCTATTCAACATCATGCACCGATACTTCCTCCTCCACAAACCACGCAACATGGTTTCTCAATTTGTGAGTACACACGATGTGGGTTTGTTAGGCGATTTGAAATTTGATTTTCCAGAAGGAACGCATGCAGTGGGTAGACTCGATTTAGATTCTGAAGGGTTGCTAATTTTGACCACCGATAAACGAGTTACCCGATTGTTGTTTTTGGCGGAAAAGCCCCACCCACGCAGTTATCTGGTGATGGTACAAAACAAAGTAAGCGAAACAACATTGGCGTTGTTAAGAGAAGGCATCCCCATCAAAATTAAAAATGGCGAAAGCTACAAAGCCACGCCGGTTTCGGTAGATATCATCCCAGATCCTTTTATATTGTATCCACATGCCGAAGATCATCGGATGCAATATGATCACACATGGCTGTTGATCACACTCATAGAAGGCAAGTACCGTCAGGTGCGCAAAATGGTATTGGCCGCACACCATCGTTGTTTGCGTTTGGTGCGATTAAACATCAGCGATTTACAGTTGGGCAGTTTAGCCCCCGGTGAAGTGAAGGAATTAAACAGCGAAACATTTTACCAATTGCTCGGGATAAAACACCCCGATTTACCGTAAAAATCACGGTACAAACAACGGGAGGGATTGTTATTTTGAAACATGATTCCGCACCTACCGCAAATTCCCATTTGGAAAAAAGCACCACTCCTTCGTTTGTTAATTCCCCTGATGGCGGGTATGGTGTTGCAGTGGTATCTACAATGTTGGATAGGCTTTATCGGACTTTCTCTGCTTAGTTTTTTGTTGGCTTTTACCTGTACTTATTTTTTTTCGTTGGGGTCCTTGTACTACCTACGCAAATTGCAAGGATTATTGTTGAGCATGGTAGTGCTTTGTTTTGCGATGTATGTATGCTGGCAAAAAGACCTTCGCCATAGCAGCCACTGGTATGGCCATTTTGTGCAAGACAGCAGCGTTTTCATAATTCGGATCAATGAACCACTCGTAACCAAAAAAAAATCGTACAAAGCAGAAGCCACGGTGACATGGGTATTGAATGGTGAAAAACAACACAAAGTAGCAGGCAATATTTTATTGTATTTTTCTAAAGACAGTCTGCCCCCGGTTTTGAAATACGGAGACCTGATTTTGGTAAAACGACCACTGCAGGCCATTAGTAATAGTGGTAACCCCGGAGCGTTCGATTACAAACGGTATGCAGCTTTTCAATTGTTGTACCATCAGTTGTTTTTAAAAAATGAACATTGGGTGCCGCTGAAACAATCATCTATTGAACCATTTCGGCAGTTTTTATTTGATGCGAGAGCCAGCGTTTTAAATAATTTAAAGAAGTACATACCCAATGAACATAAAGAGTTAGGTATTGCAGAAGCCTTATTGATAGGGTACAAAGAAGACCTCGACAAAGACCTGGTGCAGGCGTATAGCAATACTGGTGTGGTGCACATCATCGCCATCTCTGGCTTACACCTCGGGCTCATTTTTGTGGTACTGTCGTGGTTGTTTAATCGCACCCCGGGATTAAAAAAATCGAGGCATGTAAAAGCAGTTTTATTAATGGGGAGTTTGTGGCTGTTTGCATTGCTAACCGGAGGTTCTGCCTCCGTATTGCGCAGTGCAGTGATGTTTACGGTGATTGTGTTGGGAAAATACTATTTTAAGCAATCTGCCATTTACAATTCGCTGGCGGCTTCTGCGTTTATCCTGCTCTGTTACAATCCTTATTTTTTATGGGATGTCGGTTTTCAACTCAGTTACCTGGCGGTGTTGGGTATCGTGTTGTTGCAAAAACATATTTTCAGGGCTTGTTATTTTCGATATGGTTGGATGAGAAAAATTTGGGAGATGATGAGCGTTACATTGGCGGCGCAGATGGGGGCATTCCCTATTTGTATTTATTATTTTCACCAGTTTCCGAATCTTTTTTTGTTGACCAATATGTTGGCGGTGCCCTTGTCAACCATTATTTTATTTGGCGAAATTTTATTGTTGATACTGTCTTGGATTCCATTGTTGGCAAATGGGTTGGGCATGTTATTGGGTTGGCTGGTACGCATCATGAACAATGCCATCTTGTATTTTGATGCGTTACCGTTTTCGGTGTGGGAGCCCATTTATGCTTCGGTATTCAGTACCTGGGTATTGTATGCCTTGCTGATAGCCATCTGCAGTTATTCCATTCAGAAAAAACGAAAAGTCTTGATAGCAAGTGTTGTTTTATTACTGTTGTTTGCTGGGTTGCAAACAAAAAAATATATTGAATTACAATCGCAGCAAATTATGATCGTGTACCATATTTCCGGAAAACAGGCGGTGGACTTTATAGTACAGGATCGTTATTTATTTGTTGGTGACAGTAGCTTGCGGGCAGATGCCTTGTTACAACAATTTCACCTGAAGCCCTCCAGAACATCGATGTTGGCGAGCAAAGAAGTTACCTCCTTAGAAAGGCTGAGCTCAGATGGAACTACCTGGCAATTTTATGATAAAAAAATCTGGATGCTAAACAAACCACTTTCGGAAAAAGATACAAAAGAGGCAGAAAAGGTAGATGTATTGCTATTGAGTAAAAATGCCCCGGTGCTCATCGCCGATTTATTGCAACGAGCACAACCCACGATAGTAGTGTTTGATGCGTCTAATAGTTTGTGGAAAATAGACCAATGGAAAAAAGAGTGTGAAGCGCTAAATTTGAGCTTCCATTCGGTAAATGAACAGGGAGCTTTTATATTCACTATTCAATAGGGAGCATAATTTCCCGACCGTTTTCCGGAGGCACCCTTAACAACAAACCATCATCAATAGCCGACAACGTATTCATTGGCGTAGAAGCTATCCAAATCACATTATGCAAAAAAAAATACAAGCTGCCTTGATCTCTGTTTTTTACAAAGACGGGTTAGAAGATATCATTCTTGAACTTCAAAAAAATGAGGTTACGATTTACAGCACGGGCGGCACCCAGGAGTTTATCGAAAAAATGGGCGTGGCTTGTGTGCCGGTAGAATCCCTTACCAGCTATCCTTCTATTTTGGGCGGAAGAGTGAAAACCCTTCACCCATCAGTATTTGGCGGTATTTTGGGCAAAAGAAACGACGATACGCATTTGGCAGAAATGAAACAATACCAGATACCGGAAATGGATCTAGTGATAGTCGATTTGTATCCATTTGAAGAAACGGTGAAAAGCACTACAGACGAACAACTGATCATTGAGAAAATTGATATTGGTGGTCCATCTATGATTAGAGCCGCTGCAAAAAATCACCGCGATGTGGCAGTGGTGGCTGCAAAAAAAGACTATGCCTACCTGGTAAACCTACTTCGAGATCAAGAAGGCAGTACAACTTTGGAACAACGTCGTTTGCTGGCCATCAAAGCCTTTGATGTATGCACAGCATACGACAATGCCATTTCCGCTTACTTCAACCAAATAGCGGTCGAAACCCCTTTCAATAAAGAAAAAAAGACGCTGCGTTATGGTGAAAATCCTCACCAAACGGCTACCTTTTTTGGCAACCTCGATGAAATATTTGAACAGCTCAATGGCAAAGAACTTTCTTACAATAACCTGGTTGATGTTGACGGTGCCATTGCTTTGATCAAAGACATCAATGCTGGTGAAATAAAAGAAACGGTTTTCGCTATCATCAAACATACCAATGTGTGCGGCGTTGCTGCGAGGCCAACCATCAAGGCTGCCTGGGATGCTGCTTTGGCCGGTGATCCGGAAAGTGCTTTTGGTGGCGTATTGGTGACCAATGCCAGCGTAGACCTTGCTACTGCAGAAGCCATCAATGAAATATTTTTTGAAGTACTCATCGCTCCTTCCGTTGATGCAGACGCATTGGCTGTATTGCGCTCAAAGAAAAACAGGATTGTTTTACGGTTCACCAATTCATCGCTTCCGACCGTTCAATACAAATCATTGCTCAACGGCGTACTCTTTCAACAAAACGATGAAGGCAATTATACAGACTGGAAAGAAGAAGGCGGAAGAGCCAGCACTGAAGTAGAAAAAACTGATTTATTATTTGCCAACATTATCTGCAAACATTTAAAAAGCAATGCCATTGCCTTGGTGAAAAACAAGCAGTTGGTGGGCAAGGGTTGCGGACAAACGAGTAGGATCGACGCCTTGCGCCACGCCATTGAAAAATCAAAGCAGTTTGCTTTTGATTTGAAGGGTGCAGTGTTGGCCAGTGATGCGTTTTTCCCGTTTGATGATTGTGTAAAAATTGCACATGAAGCGGGTATCGGTTCCTTTATACAGCCCGGCGGATCTATCAGAGATGCAGATTCAATCGCTTATTGCCAACAAAACCATTTGGCGATGGTGATCACCGGTATGCGTCATTTTAAACACTAATTTTATTTTGCAGGTTTAATTGAACCTTCCTGCGCAGAAAAATATATTTCTAAAAAAAGCACTTTGGCTTCAGCAAAAACTAAAGGATACATCGCACTGGCCACCACCTGTATCGTGTGGGGAACCACCTGGGTGGCTAGTAAAATAGGCGTGCAACAAATTCCTGCTTTGCAAATGGCAGCCATTCGTCAGCTGCTGGCAGGACTTTGTTTTGTAGGGTTCTTCCTTTTTTATAAAAAATTAAGCCTTCCTACCATCGCGCAGTTTAAATGGATCGCCGTGATGGCGTTGTTGATGTTTGTGTTTGCAAACGGTCTCAGCACCTGGAGTTTAAAATACATTCCAACTGGATTGAGCGCTTTGATTGGGGCACTGTATCCTTTAAGTGTAGTTATCATCGAACGGTTGTTTTTTGGCGCCCGCAATATGACAAGCCTCACGTTTATTGGTTTGTTTCTCGGGCTATCCGGCGTTGCCATTGTGTTTTACGAAAACGCTTTTGATAACCTGAGTCCCAGCTTTATCATAGGACTGGGCTTGTCTGTATTTGCCATGCTCAGTTGGAGTGTGGGTACCATTTTTCTTTCTCGTAACAAGGCCAATATCAATCCTTATTATGGTACAGGCTGGCAAATGCTGTTGAGTTCCATGATGCTGTTTTTTTTGTCGGAAACCACTCAACCCACCGTTTCAATTGCAAGCATTTCGCTTAATGCCTGGCTGGTGATTATTTACCTGGTGGTGTTTGGATCTATCATTGCTTTTGCCGCATTTATTTATTCCATGAAAGTACTGCCGGCAGCTATCTCCTCACTGTATGCTTATGTAAATCCTTTGGTTGCCATGCTGGTGGCGGCTATTCTCTTAAAAGAGAAACTCACCATTAATATTTTGTGGGGCGCCATCGTAACTTTGATTGGTGTTTATCTGGTAAACCTCAGCATCAAGCGCAAACAAAAGAAGTTGATCATGGAAGCTGAGATATAAATGTTTCATACAGGTCTCTCCATCCTTTAAAGAGCGCATCTGTTCCCAAAAAGTTATTGTGAACGATGGTAATGAATTGCCCGTTTACGGCTTTACATTCTTGATAGTAATAAGCTATTTCCGAAACCGTAGTGGCCGCATCTTGCTGTTGCTCGTAATAACTGTTGGCGTCCATCCAGCAAAATGGATGAATGCGCAAAATGGTGGTGGTTTCTTTTGATAGATCGTACCAGTTAAAAGAGTCTGCTACCGATGCCCTAAAACCATTGATGCTGCCGTACCCCATACTGTAATCATCTGTTATTCCTGCATCCAGTAATTGTTCGAAACTGTCAGGTAGATTGAATCGTATATAATGTTGCCTGCTCTGCGTGATGGCTTTCTCTGTGGCAGTTTCCAGAATCTTTTTTTCTTTTCGAATGCTGGCAACATTGCCATAGCTATTCCAGGAGGGATGTATGCCGATGGAATATTTTTTAGCATGCTGTTTAAACAATCGCCACATGTGGTGGCTGTAAGGTGAAATATTTTTATCATATTCTCCACGACCGGCCGCTACTAAAAAAAAGTAAATGGGTGTTAGGTGGTGCTTGTTGTGTAAATCGTTCAGGTAGGGGTACACATCGTAAGGATCTTTTTGTAAGCCTGCTAACACCGATAGCCTTTTCAATGAAGGAGATTTCAAAAAACCGCCTATGTTTCGCAGTATTCCTTTGCCTTTGTATGAATAGGCAATATCAATATCGTACGTAGGAATATATCGAAACAAATTGCTTTTGATTGTTATGTCAGCAAAAGTTGACTGAAGGGCTTTGGCAAAATGAGAGATCCAGATTTGTACTATTGGTCTGTTTAAAAAACCTTCCCTGAATGCCAATGATGCAGTGTGCGGATACCTGCCATACATATCTTTTGTGTGCGGTAAATATTCTTCGTATCTCGTTAATAAATAAAAGGAAGCAGCAAAAATATCAAATCCAAGATCGCCCGTATTTGATTTAAAAAAAGCAACACTGTTGTTCCATTCAAAACATTCGGTGTTTTGAGGTTGTATGGTCTTCTCAAACAAAAGCGGGTGGGGTGCCAGGTGAAATCCGTTGGATGTCAGAGAAGTTTCGTTGTAGTTTATTTTGGGCCCCTGGTGTGCAATGAATGCTTCAGAATCGATGGTTAGTTTGTAAGCAATGCCCAATTGCTCCTGAAAAATAAAATTACAGATGTATTGTAAACGACTGCTGCTGATATGGGAGTAAATGAGCACACTCATTATTTTTTAAATCTTTCCTTCCACATTTCATTAAATGTTTTTTGACTGAATTGCAAGTCGGACCTGTTCTTCTTCCAGTCTTTAAATAAACCGTTCACCACTTTATTTTTTAGATTGCCATTGCCCATGTTCATCATACCCCTGTTTAAGCTGGCTATTTTCCACATTTTCCAGGCCATTCTTTCGGGAAAACTGGTAAGGCCTTCATCAACTGACTCTTTCCTGTTGTCGAGCAAGAGTTCGTGGAGGTTAATTTTAACTGCACATACTTCAGTGCAATTACCACAAAGGGAGGAAGCAAAACTGAGGTGTTTAAAATCTGCCATTCCCTGCAGGTTGGGCGTAATGATGCTGCCGATGGGGCCGCTGTAAGTGGCGCCATACGCATGTCCGCCAATGTTTTTATAAATAGGGCATGCATTGAGGCAAGCGCCACAACGAATGCAATACAAGCTTTCTCTTTGTTTTGGATTGTCGAGAATATGGGTGCGGCCATTGTCTAACAAAATCACATACATTTCTTCTGGTCCGTCGGTTTCATTTGCTTGTCTGGGACCGCTAATGATGCTATTGTAGGTTGTTATTTTTTGTCCGGTTCCAAATGTGCTGAGCAATGGCCAAAACAAAGCCAGGTCTGTTAGCGATGGAATTACTTTTTCAATGCCAACAATTACAATATGCGTTTTAGGAAATGCGCAACTCAATCTGGCATTGCCTTCATTTTCTGTGACTGCTATGCCACCAATATCACTAATGATGAAGTTGGCGCCCGTAACCCCAATCTCAGCTTCCACATATTTTTTTCTGAGAATATCTCTTGCCACCAGGGTAAGTTCAGTAGGCGTCAACTTTGGATCTGTACCCAACTTTTCTGCAAACAATTTGGCTACATCTTCTTTGCTTTTGTGCATGGCAGGTGTAACGATATGATAAGGGGCTTCTCCATCTAACTGTTGAATATATTCACCCAGATCGGTTTCGATGCTTTCGATGCCGTTGTCTTCCATGGCTTTGTTCAGGTGAATTTCTTCGGTCACCATGCTCTTGCTCTTCACCAAGGTTTTGCAATTTTTTTCTTTGCAAATTCTCAGGATATTTTCGATGGCTTCTGCGGCATTTTCTGCCCAGATCACTTTGCCTCCTCTTTTGTTGAAGTTGAGTTCAAATGCTTCGAGTTGCTGGTCGAGCGTTTCAATGGCTTTCCATTTAATATTTTTTGCACGTTCTCTTGCCAGGTGCACATCTGTAAACTGTTCTTTGCCTTTAGGCACCACAGCATCATAACGCCCAATGTTAAACGCAATTTTTCTGCGGTGTTCGAGGTCTTCGGATTTTACCGTGCTTTTTGCTAAAAATAAATCAGATGTTTCAGACATACATGCGAGCGTTGAAGATGGGAAGAATGCTGCTGTTTTGCAATACCTTTCCAATCTGGATGATCAGTTTGTGGGTGTAAAGATATTTAGTTCCTTTTAATATCTTCCATCAATGAATATTTCGATGGTTGTAAAGCCCCATCTATTAAACAAAAAAGCTGCGGACCTGTTCGGGCGCCGCAGCTTTAGCAGGAAATTTAAAAATTACTGTCCAACCATAAACACTGCATTGCAAAACATTAGTTTTCCATTCTCCCAAAAATTACGGAACAAAAGGTTGTCGGCAATGTAAATAACTGTGCCATTGCCAAGATCTTGCACGCCAAAGAGTAAGCCGTCTTTTAATTTCGGACTCAACTTATGGCCAACAAAACCGGCCAGTTGGTTTTCTTTTTTGATGACCCCTGCATTCCATCCACCTTCTTTGATGAATTCATATACTGCATTGTCCATTTTAAGGGTGTAATAATACGAGGGATATCCAAACATAAGCGGATGCGTGTTATCTACATCTACTTTGAAGATGGCCCCTGGCGTAAACTCTGCGATGCCCGCTCTTTCTCTTTCACCGTAAGTTCGCAATGACTGATAAGGATCTTTTTTACTGTTGCTGTCTTCATCACTACTGATCTTTGATTTAATGTTGCTCCACTCCAGTTTAGACAATTGCCCAACGGCAGATTCCATGGCTACAACCCGTCCACCACTACTGATCCAATTTTCCAGTTTTTCGGAATTAGACTTATCGCTCAAGAAACGATAGCGTCCGTCTGGCAGAATGATCACGTCAAAGTCGCTCCAATTGATGCGTTCAAAGTCGTTGGCATTTACCAACGTGATTTTGTATTTTAACTCATTGTCGAAAAAATTCCAAATTTCTCCAGCTGCATTGGGGTTCACGTTTTCACCAGTCAGCAATAGAACTCTCGGTGCTTTGATGGGGTGTACATAATAACTTCCAAAATCAAAACCTTTATCAACCATCCCCGATTTTACTGCATACATTTTGCTATGGTTGCTGTTGCAAACGGCAGCTACTTCTTTCCAAAGGTCTGCTCCAAATTGTTCGTTGCCTCTTTTTAAGATAATGATGGAACCTCGACCGAAAGATTCATTGTTAGATTCAAAAGCAGTTTCAGAAATACGTAGTTTGATGCCTTTCTCTAATAATTGTGCAGCAGCAGCAGCGCTGTTGGCAGCTTCCCAACGAATCACATATCCATAGGCATCCGTCGTAGAATTATTGATGATGACCGCTTCTTTTTTGGGTGAAATACTGATGCGTTGTGTACTGGCATAAGCATTGAGCCCGTACACATATGGCAACGACCACGCGGTGATATCGTAAGTGGCAGAATCAATCAATGAAGAACTCGGTTCAAACAACACATTCACCAGTACTCCTCTGGGTTGCGCAACGCTGACCACGATATCGTTGTTGCTGTAAGTAAAATTTTCTTCTTTCCTGTTGTGGTAATTAAACCCTTTGGCAGTGCCCGAGGCTGTGCCATATTCGATGCCATTTTTATCGAGTAATTGTAGCAAAGCGCGTACTTTTCCTTCGTCTGCCGCGTTGTTTTTGATTATATAAGTTTTATAAGTACCCACATTGCCTGCATTGGCATCGCTAAAAAATTTCCTGAATTCTTTCAATAATTTTCCAGCATTGGCAGATGCTACTTCAATAGTACTAAGTCCGGTAGTATGGTGGTGAAGTGCACGATCGAACAAAGTGAGGGTATCGCCTTCGTCGGTTTCTACTCCCAATCCCCCCTGAGGGCCACCACCTTGCTCGTAAGTCATGCCGATAGATCCATTGTAAATTGGATAAGTATCACCGTAAGAGGGATAAAAAAGATCAAAGGTTTCTTTGGTGAAATAGAGCCAATTGTTTTTATCAAAATAACCTGCGTGGTTTTTGCCAATGGTTACCTGAAAATCGCGTTGCCACTTGGTAATGCTTTCATGGTAAGGTTGTGCAGCGGGAGCAAAATAATAGGGTTGATTAATGCCTTGTTCGTGAAAATCGACGTGTATTTGTGGCATCCATTGCAGGTATTGAACATTGCGTTGGCGGCTCTCAACCTGTGTTTGCCAGGCCCAGTCTCTGTTGAGGTCGAAATTGTAATGATTGGTTCTTCCACCCGGCCATGGTTCTCTGTGTTCTCTGGCATTCACGTAGGGGTTGTATTGGTTACCTACTACGCCATTAAACCAGTTTACATAACGATCTCTTCCGTCTGGATTGAGGCATGGGTCGATGATAACCACTGTATTTTTCAGCCAGCTTTTGGTTTGGTTGTTGTTGGGGTCCGTGAGTGAAAATGCAGTGAGCATGGCGGCTTCTGATGAAGAGGTTTCGTTGCCGTGAACGTTATAGCTCAGCCAAACTATGGCAGGGCCCTCTTCCGCAGGAGCCATTTTATCTTTTGCTAAATTCGCTAAACGCAGGTTGTTCAAACGAATGTTTTCGAGGTTGCTGATGTTGTCGGCGGTTGAAATAAAAGCAAGGTACAACGGCCTGCCCTCATTGGTACTTCCATACTGCAGCAGTTTTACCATATTGGGTGCCTGCTGTGCCAATTGTTTAAAATAGTTCACCACCTGGTAATGCGGCGTGTACCTGCTTCCGATCGGATAACCTAAAAACAAATCGGGCGATTGCAACTGCGCCCAGCTGAGAAGTGCGGTGATAAAAAAAGAAAAAGATAAAAAAAGTTTTTTCACGATCAGTTTATTTAGTGAGGTGGAAGTATTGTAAAAGCAAAAGTCTGTAAATTTAATGGATTGCAGACTTTTTGCCGGAAGGATTCCTTATTTTTTGGGAGTGATGGTGACATATCATCATCGGTAGGTTTTTTAGTTAGCATTAGTCAGTTTAAACAAAGTGCCGGTTTGGTAACTTCCCACCCTGTAATTAACCACTGCGGGCGAATCATCTGTACCCAAACCGGTACTAGAACTTTCGCCCAATCGGATGCTGGTAAAACTTACTTTGATGCTGTTGTTTTCCAAGCAATAACTATCCGCAATAGTATTGCCCATCACTGTAAATGCCCCCAACACACAATTACCCATCACATAACTACTTAGCACGATACCATTGTTTTCATCTATTACCCATTTACCCTTGCTGCTATCGATGGCTTTTAGAAAATAGGGCCGACTGTCTTGTTGTTGATCGCCATAAATAATTTTCCAGCTATACACTCCCAGGGTGTCTGTAGGCAATATGTGAAGCTGCATGTCAAATTCCTGTGTGGCTTTTCCAGGCATCATCCATTGTAGTTTTCCTTTCCAAATTCCTTGAAAGGAAGCGGGAAATAGAACTGTATCTTTTTGTGAATAAGCGATATTTGCGAAACACACGGACAACAAGAAAAAATACTTTTTATACATGCTATATGATTTTAAACAAATATAAACTGATAACTGTCATTATCA
>Ga0105046_10013941_pt1 | contig 12419 bp, 9 predicted proteins | sample MAT03_FD_78385 | JGI IMG/M metagenome (GOLD analysis project Ga0105046, IMG submission 78385) | Freshwater microbial communities from Lake Fryxell liftoff mats and glacier meltwater in Antarctica - MAT-03 (megahit assembly) | ecosystem: Environmental > Aquatic > Freshwater > Ice > Liftoff...
AAGGCCGCCTGCGGATTGACTGCCATCTGATTCTCGAGCGTATACGCAGCATGGTTTGGATAGCCCAAACATTTGGCTCGTTCCGCGCGGAGGCGAGCCATTTTTAAAACGAGTTCGCGATTGTCGATCCCACCAGCCTCTCCTAATCCTCGATTAGCGCTGGCCAACCAGACACGCTTTCGCAGTTCACGATTCTTGAGCGATACAAGGACAGGTTGCCGAGTTGTGTTTGTGATCGCCAACAAGTAATTGCCATCGTTTCCTTTAGCTTGTGCTCCTTCCTTTGCCGCAGCGATATCTGCGGCTGACATGCCATCCAACTCAGAGACATTCTCTACGACAACACCTCGCTCCTTAGTAATTGCAAGCAGATTTTGTTGGAACTGGGTCGTTAGCGACGAGAGCTCTTCATTGATTGCGCGAACGCGAGTTTGTTGCACGTCATCCAATCGCGCCCCAGCTCTAACGAAGTTCTCATAGTACTCCTTGAGCAGTCGTCGTTGTTCTTCGTTCCAATTCTGCGTGTCACGTTTTTCCCAGAGGGCTTCGGCCCTCGCAAACAACTTTTTGTTGAGGTAAATATCGTCGGAATGAGAAGCCAATCGAGGAGCAATCGCCTCCTCAATCGCTTGGATTTTTTCGTCGGTATTGGCGGTCGACATGTTAAAAAAAACGGCTTGAACCCGTTCGAGAATTTCACCCGACTTTTCGAGAGCTACAAGAGTATTTTCCAAGGTAGGTGTGTCCGCCAATTCGGCGATGAGCTTAACTTGTTGAAGTTGTTGACTCATTCCGGCTTCGAATGCCGGCAGGTAGTGTTCATGTTTGATTTTGGAGAAGTCAGGCGCAAGCAATGGGAGATTGCTAGGCAACAGGAATGGGTTATCGTTTTGCATGCGGACCAATCGAATCGGGGGTGAACCAGAAGCGGAATTCGACTCAAGTGTTACTTGAGCGGGACAAAAGTTGTAACACGAAATGAATGCTCCACTGGACAGAATGGCAAGCTTGGCTGATTGACTGAATCGATTGAACATACCTCGGCTCCAATTCTCTGGGTTTGACTTCTCTGGGTTTGACTGATGTGCCGGCGTTAGCTACGTTCCGGCCAGGGGCTTGTTGATTTAAGGTCGTTCGGAGAAATAGGGCAGTTATGGAAACCCCGAATCTTAAGCGGGTGGATGGTTCTCGTCCCTCACTTACGTTTCGGGTTACCAAATCAACAAGCCCCCAGAGGCAATGTGCCACGCCTTCGAGCATACACCTACGATTTCGGAAGCTTGATAGAGGGGTCCACTTTTTTGGCGGCTTTGAAGGCAGCGTCAGCCTCCGTTTTTTTTCCTTGTTTTGCGAGCAAGAAACCTTTGGTAAGCTGGAGTTGGGCCGGGCTCGGAGACCCCTGATCGGCATGTTCTAAATCAGCTTTTGCTTTCTCAAGATCCCCCGCGTCGCAATGACAACGCGACCGCAGCAACAATGCAGTCGCAAAAAAATCTGCGGACAAGCCGCCAGAAGCAATCGCCTTATCCAGCAATGGCAGAGCTTGTGCATAACTGCCCGAATCAACGAGGTTCAGAGCCTCATCAAAGGCCACTTGTGAACTCCTGTTGTCGTCCACTGTCACCCGCGAGCCACATCCTAAGGTTTGGCAAAGAACCATCACCATCAAAATGGAATGAACAAGACTCTTGGTTTGCACGGATATTGCAATCATTCGTTGGAGAACACTTCACCGCCATCGCGGGTACCCTGCGCACGCCAAACAATTAAATCGATCGAACTGCTTACAAAGCGAACGGACCCGTCCCCCATCGATGCGTTAACACCACCTGTGTGCAAGCTCCGAGCCGAAATGATCGCATGTTCGCCGGGCGCATCAGGAATTGCACTTCGCGTTCCGCAATCGATGGATCTCCAGTTGGGAGGAGCGACGTGATTGTACATCGTGCTGGAGTAAAATCCAAAGGGCCAGCCGTTTGAGAAATCGGTTCCAGCTAGCCAACGGCCGCTAGAATTGAAGTTAAAACCTCCATTGATTTGAGGTGCCATGGCTCCGCAATCGGCCATCATGACGTTGGCATCGATGAGCCCTTGCGGACGGCTCTGCATATTGGTGACGTCTTCGATTGCGGGCAGGCCAGTAAGCGGACGACCGCTACCTTTGGTTCGTTCGGAAAAGAAGGTTGTATTGGAAAGGCCATCGGGATAGGACCCGGCCGAAAGGCCATTGCCCATCGAGAAGGCGCCGTTCCCCTTGGACGAGAAACCGGCTGGCGATGTCGCGTCTAAGTCGTTGCGATCCGAACCGCGAGAACCGCCGAAAGGGGTTGAGCCCCCAAAGTTATAGCGATAGTTGTTTTCCGTGATTAGCACGCCGGTGTTGGGACAGGATGGGCAAATGAACAAACCGGCGGCATTCGCATAGGCTTGGTAATTCGCATTTATTGGAGTCACTCCACCGCCTGTTGTCATTCGAACCGACGTCGGCTTGGTGAAATCGATAAGATTGTAGATATTCGTCTGCTCCATGTAGGGCAGAATGAAGGTGTGAACGGAACGAAAACCGGTGGCTGAACCAGCGCTCAGCGTCGAAGGGTAGCTTGTATAACTTTGCTGGACTGCACCATTGATGGTGAAATCAGGTGCTAATCGGCCAGGCGGGAACCTGCGAACGGCCGACTCGTAGTTGAGTGTAGCCAGCCCCAATTGCTTTAGATTATTGGAGCATTGCATCCGTCTGGCTGCCTCACGCGCAGCTTGAACGGCTGGCAAAAGTAGCCCCACCAGTATTCCAATAATTGCAATAACCACTAAGAGTTCCACTAGAGTGAAACCATGATGCGTGCGTACTCTTTTGCTCATTCCCGTAAACCTTGTTTAAAATAAATTGCGAAAGAACTGCCATTGACCCGATTTCGCACAAGTAATGGACGATTTAGAGTACCGGAACCGGGAATTCCTTCAACTGATATTAGTGAAATTATTTCCTAATAGTTTTGGTGTTGTATCGCCGGCCATAAAGTGGCCATTCCTCAATGAATTCCTTGGCTGACACCGTAGTTAGCCAGACTGCCTTTAGTCGACATTTATGGTTGGTTACTCGGCTTTGTGGCAGCATTCCCAGGTTGCATCTAGACAAAGTCCAGTTTCAAAAAAAAAGCACTCGTCTTGGACGAGTGCTTTGAGTGAAACGGCGATTGTTCTGTGAGAACTAGCTAACCGATTTGATTGTCTTGAGCAATCGGGAGATGATCTTGTATGGATCGGCTTGCGAATTTGGGCGACGATCTTCCATGTAACCCTTGTAGCCTGCATTTATGAAACTGTGCGGAATACGAATCGAAGCACCGCGGTCAGCAACACCATAGCTAAACTTGTCGATCGATTGCGTTTCGTGCAAACCGGTCAGTCGCAAATGGTTGTCTGGACCATAGGCTGCGATGTGTTCATCGCGATACTTGTCAAAAGCTGCCATGAGCTTATCGAAGTACTCTTTGCCACCTTGATCGCGAAGGATCGTCGTCGAGAAGTTGGTGTGCATGCCCGAGCCGTTCCAGTCTCCCTTGATCGGCTTGCAATACAGTTCGACGTCGAGTGCGTACTTTTCAGCCAAACGGAACAATAGGTAACGCGAGATCCACATGTCATCGCAAACCTTTTTGGAACCCTTTGCGAAGATCTGATATTCCCATTGCCCCTTGGCAACTTCGGCATTGATCCCTTCGAGATTGATTCCGGCATCGAGGCAAATATCGATGTGCTCTTCGACGACTTGGCGAGCAATGTCGCCAACGTTCTTGTATCCGACGCCGGTGTAATACGGGCCTTGAGGCGCTGGATACCCAGCCTCAGGGAATCCGAGTGGACGTCCATCTTCATAAAAGAAGTACTCTTGCTCGAAACCGATCCAAAGATCAGCCACTTCTTCCACAGTGGTGCGGAAATTGGACGGATGCGGTTCGCCGTTTGGCAACATGACTTCGCACATCACCAAAAAGCCGTTGACCCGGGTGCTATCTGGGTAGAAAGCGACAGGCTTCAAAATACAATCGGAACTCTTGCCCTCGGCTTGTTGGGTAGAACTACCGTCAAATCCCCACAGTGCCAAATCTGCAACGCTTTTGGGTGCAGTGTCCACAATCTTGGTCTTGCTGCGCAAGTTCGGTTCTGGCAAATAGCCATCCAACCAAACGTACTCGAGCTTAAATTTCTTGTCCTTAGACATTCAGCTAAATCTCTCGCATACTTGAGGTACTAATGAAATTCCCTTTGGTTTGCATTCCCTCGGTCCTGTGAGGAAACAACATATGCATTCACGCTTGCATGTCAGCCATCCAGAAGACACCAATCAACTCTCAAGCAGCGTGTCTACCCAAATCACGCAGCCAGAAAGTCTCCTGCCCAAATGGTCCGTACACCGACTTCACATTTGGTCGATTCCTGTTTGCCGAAACCGACCTCGAATTCTGATACCGTGACCACAAACCTGGGTGACTGATGCTAAGCTGGTATTGCCTAACCGAGACATACATTACCCGCCTATTTCAAGCTCAGCAAGCGACCCGCAAAGTTTCTTTAATCCCACTCCCGTATGATTATTTTTGCTAATTATGCATGCAGCACCGCTCCTCTTGTGCGTATTGGCCATTATGGCGATCGCATATCGATTTTACAGTGTTTTTCTGGCGACGAGAGTAGCATGCAACGACGCAACGAGAGTGACACCAGCGGTTCGGCTGGATGATGGGCAGAATTACCATCCGACCAACCGATGGATCTTGTTCGGTCATCATTTCGCTGCTATTTCAGGGGCGGGGCCGCTAATTGGTCCGGTTTTGGCGATCCAATTTGGGTATATGCCAGGCTTGATTTGGCTAGTAATTGGAGTCTGTCTAGCTGGTGCAGTTCAGGATTTTTTGGTACTGAGCGCCAGTGTGAGATATGAGGGCAAGTCATTGGCGCAGATGGCCAAGGAGCTTTTGGGTCCGAGAGTTGGCTTGCTGGCTTCCGCAGCGATCTTGTTCATTGTGATCATCGCCTTATCGGGTCTTGGCATTGTGGTGGTCAAAGCGTTGGGTGGAGAGAGAGTCGCCATGTTTCCGGAATCGCGTGTTAGCTTCGAGGGGGAACTTGAGAAGACAACAAACGCGAGTGGAACGCGGATTCAGGTCCCACCTGGTTCGACGATCGCGTATCCGCGAGGCGCGTACAAACGCAGTGAGACTTTTACGATGCAAGTGCCTGCGAATGCGGACCTCAAGGGGACGAGCGGGTCGTTTATTGTGCCGTCAAATTCGTTTGAACTGATTCGTGGCAGTTCTTGGGGAACGTTTACGATCTTTTGCACGATCCCAATCGCGTTGTTTGTTGGTCTCTACATGTATCGCTTTCGCAAAGGTCGGATCGGCGAAGCGTCGCTGATCGGAGCGATTGGCGTATTAGGGGCAACGGTGGCGGGCAATTGGGTCCCCGGTTCGATTTTGGAGCCCTACTTTTCGTTGTCTCGTGAGGGGATCATTTTGGCGATATGCGGGTATGGATTCATTGCATCTGTGTTGCCAGTTTGGTTGTTGCTATGCCCGAGAGACTATCTGTCGAGCATTTTGAAGATAGGTACCATTTTTGTATTGCTGCTCGGATTGATCATTGCCAATCCTGTCATGCAGGCTCCACCGATAAATGAGTATTACGCTAACGGAGGTGGACCGTATTTCAAAGGCGCCCTATTTCCGTTTGTATTCATATGCGTGATGTGTGGAGCGATTTCTGGATTTCATTCACTGGTATCCTCTGGAACAACCCCCAAAATGATACAGTCAGAGGGGGACTTGCGCATGATCGGATATGGGGCAATGCTGATGGAAGGTGTGGTTGCCGTTTGCGCGTTGTTTGTTGCGGCAGCCATGCCCGCAGGAGACTACTGGGCCATCAATATTGACTTATCCAAAATCCACTTGCATGCAGAGACGTTGACCAAGATGCATGCGGACGTAGATCATTTGCAGGAATTGGAACGGCAGGTAGGGGGTGAAACACTTCGTGGCCGGACCGGTGGAGCGGTAACACTAGCAGTTGGCATGGCGACAATCATGACCGATGCGATGCGGCGATTTTCGAGCACCATCGATATCGATAGCTTCATCAAGTACTGGTTTCACTTCGCGATCATGTTTGAGGCGTTGTTCATCTTGACGACTATCGACACAGGGACTCGCATCGCTCGGTTTCTATTGCAGGAGGTACTGGGCAGTGTCTTCCCAAAGTTCGGTAAGATGGATTGGTGGCCTGGAGTGATTATCAGCACCGCGTTGGTAACGTTGGCTTGGGGCGGGCTCATTTGGAGCAGTTCGATCGATACCATTTGGCCCATGTTTGGAATCGCAAACCAACTTCTCGCCGGCATTGCATTGTGCATAGTTTCAACTTGGTTATTTCAGTGCGGGCGAGGACGATTTGTTTGGGTCACAGCAATTCCGCTTACTTTTATCGCATCAACCACATTTACGGCGGCTGCTCAAATGCTCTCCGGCCGATTTATTCCTGATCTCAAAACAGCTTGGTCGAAAGGGAATTTGCAACTAGGTCTTCAAGGTGGATTGTGCTGTGCCGCGATTCTCTTTTTGATTTTTTGCTTCGTAGTGATTTTTGCTAGTTCGTTTTCAAAGTGCATTGCTGCGATGCCGCGAACCAGAAGTTGAGAAGTAGGATTTCAAATACAGACTGTTTTTGGTAACCCGACACGTAAGCGAGGGATTTTGTCGCAATTTCCTCGCTTACGGGCTTGTCTGTTTAATTTCTCTCGGAAAAGTCGTGTAGTTATGGAAACCCGAAGCGTTAGCGGGTGGATGGCTGTTACTGTCCTGCGTACTGCGGGTTTATTGGGCGGTAGTTATGGAAACCCGAAGCGTTAGCGAGTGGATGGTTTTCGTCCCTCACTTACGTTTCGGGTTACCAAATCAAGAAGCGCTTACGCGTCGCTTTGTGAAGAATCCGGCCTAGGAGCCAAGTTCGGTTGAAACGACGCCGAGTTCTGGATGGGATTCGTCGGAGCCTTTCTCGGCAACAGCCATTCTCGCCGGTTTGTATACACGCAGGTCCCAATCCGCTTGCTCGGGTAGGTACTCAGGCGAAGTCTCAAACTCAAGTTCGACGGCGAATAGGGAGCCTTTTGGGGCGGCTAGCCACCAGCGTTCGAGCATCGCGTGCAACTGCTTGCCGTTGGAATTCCAAAGCGAGTACGGTGGGCAACAAAAGACGACCCAGATTTGGTCGGGGTTTTGGGTGAATCTGGAGCAGTTGCTGGGAACACCTTTCGACCAATCCAGAACGTCGGTTTGGATAACTTCGACTCGGTCCGTGATCCCCAACGATTTTGCATTGGTTTGTATTTCGCGGGCTGCCGACTTTAGGATCTCGAAAACAATCCCCTTTGCAGCCCCTCGCGAGACGGTTTCGAAAGCGAGGATTCCCGTTCCCCCAAATAAATCGAACGCAATTGCGTTGGCAAACGTACCACCCAGCAAACTCATGACCGCCTCCCGGGTCCGGTCCTTCATGGGTCTGGTCCTCGGGTCGACCGCAAATTGAATCTTGCGAGTTCGAAGGTTGCCAGCGATGATCCTGAGAGTTGTCGTTTCCAAGTTGCGTTTTGTCCAGTAGAGTCGTGCAATGTCGCTGTTTTCTCCGGACGGAGCAGCCTTCATCGCTAAAGAGTATGCCAACATGCCATTCAAAACAAACCATACACCGTGCTTTCTCATTATTCTATCGACCCTCACGAGCACGATGCTTTGGCCGGTAGAACGTTCGTTTGGGCAGGGAGCGGGGGCGCCGTCTAAGTCTAGGGTACGGCAGACACCTGAGGAACGAGCAGTCGAAAAACAGAAAGCCATCGATTTACAAAACGAACTGGCATCCATTCGGCAAAAGAATTTCGGAATGCTGCCGGAGGGGGATGTTTCTGAAGTCGGCAAACGGTATCAGGCTGCGTTCGATGGCTTTCGTGAGGCCGCTGTAAGCCTCAACCAAGTCCAAATGACGTTCCATTTGAGCACTAAGTTGACACAGGCATTTAAAGATCAAATCAACGACCAGTGGCAATCCGCATTGCACAAAGGACATTTGGCCAAGGAGAATTGGTTGAAGGTTGCAGCCGAAACCTTTGCAAACGATTCGAAAAAATATGCTGTCATTGGTGAAACGCTTTGCGCGATGATGCTAACCGATGTCGAACAGGATCGGATGGATGGTTGGTTGGAAGCAGCCAAAGCGGTGGTGAACTCGGGGAAATTTGAAAAGGAAGACGTACTGCGTGCTGCGAGCCTAGTCGGGTACGCCAATTCGGATTTTGACTTTACAGAAGATTGCTTAGTTCGCTCGGAAAAGTTCCATGACGCGAACGAAACCAAGCCGAAGTTTGTAGGTGAGATAAGCAGCCTACGAGAAAAGTGGGCTAGAGAGCTTGAGTTCAGGAAAAAGGAAGCGGAGAAAAACGACAATCCTCAGGTGGAGATCATCACCAGTAAGGGGAGGATGGTTCTCGAATTGTATGAAGACTCAGCGCCAGAAACAGTCAAGAGCTTCATCTATCTGATCGAGCACAATTTCTTCAGTCGCAAGTCTTTCTTTCGAGTTGAAAAACACTTGGTTGCACAGACTGGTTGTGAGAAGGGGGATGGGACTGGCGATGCCGGCTATACGATTCCTAGCGAAGCCAGCCTGCCCGATCAACGAGATCATTTCCGAGGATCGATCGCGATGGCGCTGGGATCGGATGCCAATGGTAAAGTCTTGCCGGAGACAGGCAGTTCACAAGTTTATTTTGTGTTCCTGCCGATGTCGCATTTGGATGGCTCGTACACCGTTTTTGGACGCATCATCGAAGGGCAGGAAACGATAAGTACGTTGCGTGTCTTAAACCTTGCAGACCCGGCCCAAAAGAAGGAAGGAAAGCAACCCGACGTCATCCTTTCAGCCAAGGTGGTTCGCAAGCGGGACACGGAATACAAGCCGAAGATCCTAGCCGGAAAACTCCCAAAGTAGGTCCGGCCTGAATGTCCTTGGAAAAGAGCGAAGCCATCGTGTTGAGGGTGGTTCCGTGGAGCGAGACCAGCATGGTGGTCACGCTATTTACTCGCGATTTCGGCAGGGTCTCTGCCATCGCGAGGGGCGCGCGAAGATTGCGAAGCCCCTTTGAGTCGTCGCTTGATTTGCTAGCGAAGTCTCAAATCGTCTTTATACAAAAGAGCAATGACTCGCTGGATCTTTTGACGGAGTCCAAGCTGATACGGCGATTCAGGTCCGGGCAGATTGCTCTGCTACCACTTTATTGCGGCTATTACGTTGCGGAATTGCTCCTGGGGCTAACGCAGGACAATCAAAGCGCTCGCGAGCTTTATGACGTGAGCGATCGCACGCTGGTGGATCTCGACGCCGGGCAAAGCGAAGCCGAGGTCGTTTTGAGATTCGAAATGCAAGTATTGAAACTGTTGGGGCACTTGCCAACTTTCCGTCTATGCGCGAGCTGCGGAAATCCTGTACAGTCCGACGGAAAAGGTCCGGGAGCTTTGCTTGGCATCGTTGCCGGTGGAATTTTGTGCGGCGATTGTGTGCCTGGCCAACAGTCTGTCATTCGCATTCGAAATCCGACCTTGGAAATTTTGATGGCCTATGCATGCCAAGAGTGGAGCAGTAATCCGATGCCGATCCACGCTGAGCATCGAGGCGAAGTTCGATTCGTGATGGAACGGTTCGTTTCGAATTTGGCAGACCGACGACTGCGACTTACGGATTTTTTAGAGGATTTAAAGCGTTGACCACGATAGGCAACCTTCACAACAAACCCAAAAGCAAATCCGAGGGACACAGGATGTTTCGGCCCCCGTTTAGCAAACCAGAGACGGCTCGAATACCACGTCGACAGGCCGTGGCGATCTGGCCACAACTAACTATGCTTTTGGTCTTCTTGGTTCAGTCCGGTTGTGCTTCTTTGAACCTCTTCAAAAAAGAAGAGGACGAATACAGTCGAGCTCGCAACGCGATCAATGGATACGCGGACAGCGAAGGGAATTGGATCCGTCCTGAGGGGAGTCGCGCGGACAAGTCGCGAGAGAGCGGTTTGCCCAAAGCATTTCAATGGATCCCCGGCTTGGGCACGCCCCCGATCAACAAAGAGCTCGCCAAATCGACCTACACCGAGGCGGATGAGTTGTTCAATCAAGCCGCAAAACAACCGGAGGGGAGCAACGAACGGAGAATTGCATTCCGTGCTGCCGCTAATAAATACAAAGAGGCCGGCAAACACTGGGTTGAAAGCGCTCTGGAAGAAAACGCCTTTTACATGACGGCCGAAAGCTACTTCTTTGCCGAAGACTACCCCAAGGCCGAAGACACTTTCTTCAAACTGCTCAAAGAACGACCGCGAACAAGATACCAAGACATGGTCGACAAGCGGCTCTTTGAGATCGGGCTGTTTTGGAGGCAATTCGATGATAACTTCTACCATTTGAACTTCACGGATAATCGTAGGCCGCTCAACGATACGAAACGACACGCGGTGCGTGTGATGGAGAAGAGTCGCCTAAACAATCCCATTGGTAAATTGGCTGACGACAATACGATGGAACTTGCTAACATCGCATTCAAGAATGGCAAGTGGAACGACGCGCTGGACACATACAGCGATCTGATCGCTACATATCCCGATAGCCCGCACCAGTTCGACGCCCATCTATTCGGAGTGAAGGCGGCACTGATGTCGTATCAAGGTGCGGACTATTCGAGCGAACCGCTTGAGAAGGCCGAAAAAATGATCAAGCAGATGACGAGGCAGTTTCGAGAAAAGGCAGAAGGGGAAAAAAAGCAAATCGAAGATGCGATGAAAGAAGTTCGCTTTCGCCGCGCTGAGAAAGAGTTTGCCTTTGCGACCTATCGCTACAACAAACAAGAAGCACGAGCAGCCCGCATGCACTGCATGAAAGTCCTAACCGATTTTAGTGATACACCCTTTGCAGACAAAGCCAAAGAGATGATGGAGAAGACCGGCGGCTTGCCTGCGGAACCCATACAACAACTCAGTTGGTTGGCGGATCTTTTCCCTAGTCCCAGTCGTGACAAGTTCACTCAATTGATTAAGCCCACGCCGAACATTGACGAGAAAGACAAGCAGACGCAAACCGAATTCGAGCGAACGGCCGGTAAGTCTTCTTCCAGCCCCTTTGGCGTTAACGGGACAACTCAAAGATGATGGCTCGATCCTTGATCGTCGCGATCGCTCTGGTAGTCTGCTGTGGTTGTGCTGGATACAAGATCGGAACTCGAACACTCTACCGAACCGATGTGAGAACGATCCATGTTCCGATCATTCGGAGCGAGTCCTTTCGACCCGAGCTAGGGGTGATGCTTACCGAATCGGTGCAGAAAGAAATCGAACGCCGAACGCCATTCAAACTTGCCAACGTCGAGACCGCAGATTCGATCATGGCTTGTACGCTGACATCTGACTCCAAGCGAGTGGTCAGCGAAACGAACTTCGACGAACCTCGACTGCTCCAAACCGTGATGACCGTGGAGGTCAAATGGACAGATCGCCGTGGAACCACGCTCATTGAAACGAGATTCCTACCACCTGGGGAATCGACCTTTTATTTTGCCGAAAACGTCGATTTTGTTCCAGAAGCCGGTCAATCCATTTCGACTGCCAATCAGCAAGCGGTAGAGCGGCTGGCAAATCACATCGTCGATCAAATGGAAACGAGGTGGTAGTGGTTTGTCACAACGCGACAAGATACAATTTTGTTGACTTAGCAGTTTTTGACCGCCCAGAAACTTACTTCGTACTCAAATAACAGCTCACTTTTGAGGAACTTTTTGGAAATCGGGGCATCGGATTATTAGAAATCCATCTACCTCGAATTAAGAAATCATGGACTCCCCAATCAACAAAATCGACGAACTGCTGAGCGGCATGCTGGACGGCGTGCTGACCGGGGCAGAATCGCGCGAATTGGGGGGTGAGATGGCCAAAGACCCATCCCTTGAGAGGCGGCTGGACGAGTTAGCGATGATTCGGAAATCCTTGATGGGTGGCCGGTCACGTAAAGCATTGAGGCCTGATTTTGCGAGTTCTGTCACGGTCGCGGCACGAAAAAGAACGGCGGAAATGGGAGATGCCGGTCCCAATTGGTTGCAACCTGGTCCAGTTTCCGATGCAAAAAGCAATAAAACTTTGGCCCCATCCGCCTGGTTTCCTGAGGTTTCTCACAGACTGCTGTACGCGGGTGCTCTCTCTCTTGCCGCCATGCTCGCCATTGTATTTTTCGCCGTTCCAAAACGAGATCTTAAAAAGCCCGAAGGTCAAGCGATTGCCTCGCTCCCAATTGCTGAGCCGCCGCAGAATGAGAAGGCTGCAACAAACTTTC
>Ga0105046_10013942_pt1 | contig 12417 bp, 12 predicted proteins | sample MAT03_FD_78385 | JGI IMG/M metagenome (GOLD analysis project Ga0105046, IMG submission 78385) | Freshwater microbial communities from Lake Fryxell liftoff mats and glacier meltwater in Antarctica - MAT-03 (megahit assembly) | ecosystem: Environmental > Aquatic > Freshwater > Ice > Liftoff...
GGCGCGCGCCAAGGCCGAAGCCGACTGGATCCGCCGCATCCAGGCCAAGGTGAAGGGCAATGTGATCGTGCCAACCGAACTTGCCGGCAACCCGGAAGCGATCTTCGACGTGGTGCAACTGCCCACCGGCGAGATCATCGAGGCTACGCTCCGCAAGTCGAGCGGATCGCGCGCCTACGACGATGCCGTACAGCGTGCGATCCTCAAGTCGTCACCGCTGCCGCGGCCTGAACGGCCCGATCTTTTCCAGCGGACGCTGGCGCTGAAGTTCCGCCCGGCGGATTGACGACTTGTCGTGAATCTGTAGGCGAGGCTTCAGCCTCGCGGGCAACACGCGACACCTGACCTAAATCTGTAGGCGAGGCTTCAGCCTCGCAGGTTCAACGCGGCGACAAACCCGCGAGGCTTTCGCCTCGCCTACATTGGTGTCGGTCTACAGCCGGCTTTTCTTTTCCACGATCTGGATCGTGGCCCAGCTCCAGTCGGCGCGTTGCTCGACTAATTGCCGCAGCGCCACCGTATACACGGAGCGCCCGGTGGTGAGGATGACGCTGCGGCCCTCGGAGTACTCCTGCGTCGGCACGATCAGCGTCTTGACGGCCAACGGCTTGTCCGGCCGCGACGGCGGCGGCAGGTAAAGCCCATCAAAGCGCGCGCCCATCGTGGAAACATCGATGCCGTCCACGACGAAGCCCATGTCGTCCTTGGGCTGGCGCACGGCATGCAGCATGACCGGCACCATGCGATCGGCGATGATCGACATGCCGGCCTCGACCTCGTCGTTGCTGACCTTGTTCATCCGGCGCACGACACCCAGCACCCAATCGGTGAGGTCGGACTGCCGCACCGCCACCAGCGCGCCCAGCACCAGCGATTGCCCGATGCCGCCCGACGCGGCGATGCGCAGGCCCGCGATGCTGCGGTCCTTCACCTGCCACATCGGGTCAGAGAACGACGACAGGCTGGCGGCGAGCGAATCATGTTCGTCGGGCACACGGCGCTTCATTCGCGAAGCCTCGGCGACGGCGTACACCTCGATCTGCTCGGAACCCGGCATTTCCGGAGGGGCGTCGCTATCCTTCTGCATCAGTTCGTGCGAAATCCGCGACAACCCGATGCGTACCTTGGCCGCCACCGCGCAGGCAATGCGCGGATCGCGGCGCAATTCAGCGTTGAGGTTGGGGGAGACCGCCGGGCTGACCTTTTCAAGGATGGCGATGCGCAACTGATTGATGGGCCCGGCCGGGCCCTGGTCCGTTTGTTCGGCCTGCCGCAGCGAAGCGGTCGCGCGCTCGAGCTGGTCGGCCAGCGGCGTGGTATCGAGGTAGCGCAGCATCGACCCGGAATCGTTGCCGATGCGGCGCGCAAGGCCGGTCTTGCCGGCGATGTCAACGAAGAAACCTTCCGGCGAACGCGGCACGCTGTCCATCTGCAGTCGACGGCTCCACGCGCGCAACTGCGACATCGCCCAATCGAGCTGTGGCGGCGACATGTTGCCGGTGTTGAGCTGGTGGATCAGCAGCACGTAGAGATATTCCTGCTCGACCGTCCAGGGCGTGGCGTTGGGGCCGCCGCTGGGCATCACCGCCGGCAGGCGTTCGACACCCAGTTCGGAGGCGCGCAGATACGTGCGATGGAGGTCCATCCACTTGCCCGGAATCCAGCGCTCGTAGCGGAACACGCGCAGCTTGGCGTCGGTGCCATAGTAGTGGACGAGCCGCGCGAAGAGCAGCGGCGTAAGGGGCTTCCAGCGGGCGTTGACGCGTTGACGCAGCGCTTCTTCGAGGGCCGTCTGGTACGCGAAGATGAAGCCTTGCGAAAGGTCGTAGATGGCCTGCCAGATACGCTCGGCCAGCTTGGGTGCGCTGTCGTGGTTCTCGACGTATTGCTTGATGAGCTGGCGCCGGTCGGCCCCCAATGCGGCGTCGAGGAACTCGATGGCCTGAACCCGCGCGAGATCGACTGGCTTCCGCGATTGACGCATGCCGTCGAACGCAAGCATCACCTGCTGTTGGCGACCGATGACATCCTGGGCCGGCAACTGGCGCAGCCATGCCGAAATGGCGCGCGCCGACACCAGCGGGTCGGCTGCGTCCTTCGTACCGGTTGTCAGGAAACCGAACATCGAGCCTCGCGGTCTATCCCCTGCAGCAGAAGCGACGGTGAGCCGCGCCGACGTCGTCGCGCGAATGGCGCGCCGCGCAGACTGCAGAAAGGGGAAGTTTCATTTATAGCGCAAAATTATCGACTGCGCAAAAAAGCAGCGCTGGTCGGCTAAGATCGAATGCTTGATCGTTCTCATGGCAGAATTCATTTTTCCCACGATTGACGATGCCAACAATTTCGAAAGACATCAGGATGTTCAGCACAACCAATCATCGTTCGAGCACCACGAATTTTACGATCTCGCTGCACACGCGGATGCTTGTCACCGCGGCCTGCGCAACCGTTGCGTTAGTAGCGTCCCTCGACGCCAATGCGCAAACCGCACCTAGTCCTACGACTTCACAAGGAATAAGCAAGTTGGATGCCACGCCGAATGAACTGAAAAAAATTGATGTAAAACAAGGATCTGGCAAAGAGGCAGTGTCAGGCAAACCCGTCATCGTCCACTACACCGGGTGGCTGTATGACCCGTCCAAGCCCGACGGCAAGGGCGCCAAGTTCGACAGCTCCCGCGACCGCCAAGTGCCTTTCGGGTTCTTCCTGGGTGGCGGCAAGGTGATCAAGGGCTGGGACGAAGGCGTGGCGGGCATGACGGTGGGCGGGCAACGCACGCTGATCATTCCGCCCTCCTACGGCTACGGCGAACGCGGTGCCGGTGGGGTAATCCCGCCCAACGCCACGCTGATTTTCGATGTCGAACTGATCGACGTGAAATAGGCCGGAAGGCCTAAGGCCCGTCACCGTGTTGCCCCGCGACAGCGCGACGCCCTTGAAGCGTCGCCTCGACTACCGGCCGCCCGCCTGGCTGGTCGATACGCTCGACCTCGAGCTCGACCTCGATCCCGAGGCCACGGAGGTGGTCGCGCACCTCGCGTTTCGCCGCAATCCCGACGCCCATCCGGGGGATCGCAACGCCCCGCTCGTACTCGACGGCGAGCAGCAGACCGAGGTCCGCGTCGAACTCGACGGGCACGCATTGCCGGCCATGCAATGGCGCCTCGGCGCCGGCACGCTCACCGTCACCGATGTTCCAGCCGCGGGCCGGCTCACCGTGCGTTCGCGCATCGCGCCCGGCCGCAACGTGGCGCTCGAGGGCCTGTTCGTGTCGTCCGGCGTATTCTGCACGCAGTGCGAGCCCGAGGGCTTTCGCCGCATCACCTTCTTCCCGGACCGGCCGGATGTGCTGGCGCGCTACACGGTCACGCTGCGCGCGAATCGCGCCACGTGCCCGGTGCTGCTGTCCAATGGGAACCTGGTAGCTCAGGGCGTGCTGGAAGACGGCCGGCACTACGCCACGTGGGACGACCCGTTTCCGAAGCCGTCGTATCTGTTCGCGCTGGTCGCCGGCAAATTGGTGTCGCTCGACGATCACTTCACGACCGCTTCCGGACGTCCGGTGGTGCTGAAGATCTACTCGACGCCGGCCAACCTGCCGCGCTGCCGCCACGCGATGGATGCGCTTAAGCGCGCGCTGCGCTGGGACGAGGAACGCTTCGGACGCGAGTACGACCTCGATGCCTTCATGATCTTCTGCGCCGACGACTTCAACATGGGGGCGATGGAGAACAAGGGCCTCAACATCTTCAACAGCCGGCTGGTGCTGGCCAACCCCGCCACCGCCACCGACGACGACTATGCCGCCATCGAGAGCGTCGTGGGCCATGAGTATTTCCACAACTGGACAGGCAACCGCGTCACCTGCCGCGACTGGTTTCAGCTGTCGCTGAAGGAAGGCCTCACCGTCTTCCGCGACCAGGAGTTCTCGAGCGATCTCAACTCGCGCGCCGTGGAGCGCATCAGCGCCGTCGAGTTCCTGCGCCGCGACCAGTTCCCCGAAGACGCGGGGCCGATGGCGCACAACGTGCGGCCGGATGAATACCTCGAGATCAACAACTTCTATACGTCCACCGTGTACGAGAAGGGCGCGGAAGTCATCCGCATGCAGTACACGCTGCTCGGCCGCGACCGCTTCCGCCGCGGCATGGACCTTTATTTCGACCGGCACGATGGCGCTGCCGTCACCTGTGACGATTTCGTCAATGCCATGCAGGATGCGTCGGGTGTGGATCTTGCGCGCTTCAAGCGCTGGTACAGCCAGGCCGGCACACCGGTCGTCGATGTACGCGCGACGTACGACGCCGCCGCGCACACCTATACGCTGGAACTCGCGCAGCGCACGCCCGCCACGCCAGGCCAGTCGGAAAAGCTGCCGTTCCATATTCCGTTTGCGGTGGGCCTGATCGGGGCCGACGGCCGTGACATCCCGCTTCGCTTCCCGCATGAGGCCGCGCCGGTGGGCACCACGCGCGTGCTCGATTTCGTCGAGGCACGGCAGGTGTTCACGTTCGCCGGCATCGACGCGCCGCCGGTGCCATCGCTGCTGCGCGGATTCTCGGCGCCGGTGACGATCCACTTCGACTACGACGCACAACAGCTGGCGTTTCTCGCCGCGCACGACAGCGACCCGGTGAACCGCTGGGACGCGGTACAGCGCACTTTCGTCGCCGCGACGCTGACGCTGGCCGCCGATTTTTCGTGCGGCCGGACGTTGCAACTTCCCACCGCACTGACCGAAGTGGTCCGCGCATTGCTGGCCGACCACACCAGCGATCCGGCATTGCTGGCGCAGGCATTGACGCCACCGGACCCTGCGTACGTGGCGGCGTTGGAGAACGTGATCAACGTAGACGGTATCGCCGCGGCGCACCGTTTCCTGCGGACGCAACTTGCGCGGGTGTTGCGCGATGCCTTCACCTACTGCTTCAACGAGCGCCGCGTGCGCGCGCCCTACGCACCTTCCCCGGACCAGACCGGCGCGCGCAAGCTGGCGAATGTTTGTCTCGAGTATCTGGGCACGATCGACGACGCTTCGGCGCATGCCCTGGCGGTGGCGCATTTCGATGCTGCCGACAACATGACGGATACCATCGGTGCGTTGGCGGCCCTGCGCGACTCCGAAGCCGCGGAGCGGGAACAGATCTTCACGCGCTTCGAGGACAAGTGGCGCGATGAGCCTCTGGTGCTCGACAAGTGGTTCCGGGAACAAGCGCTGGCGTGGCGCGTGGATACGCTCGACCGCCTTCGCGACCTGCTTGCGCACCCGCGTTTCAATGCACGCAACCCCAATCGCGTGCGCGCTTTGGTGGGCGCATTCACGTTGCGCAATTTTGCGCAGTTCAATGCCGCGGACGGTAGCGGCTACGCGTTCGCCGCCGACCGGGTGCTGGCGCTCGACGCGATCAACCCGCAGATCGCCGCGTCGATCGCCGGCGCGTTCAACCTGTGGAAGCGGTTCGAGGAGCCGCGTCGCGGCATGATGCAGGCGGCGCTGCAACGCATTGCAATCGCGCCCGGGCTGTCCCCGGATGTCACCGAAGTGGTAACAAGAACACTAGCTGATTGAGCGACGACGCACCAACTACCAATAGGTCTCCACCGTCACATGCCCCGGCTCCTTTCTCCGGTGCCGCCGCATCCCCCGCGCCGCCAGCACCGCCTGCACGTCGTCCACCATCGCCGGATTCCCGCACAGCATCACGTGCGAATTCTCCGGTGATATCGGCAAACCGGCCCGCGCTTCCAGCCGCCCGTCCGTGATCGCCGCCGGAATGCGCCCGTAGAGCGCCCCTGGATGCACCTCGCGACTCACCATCGGCACGTACGTGAACGCCCCCGGATGCGCGTGCCCGATGTCCGCGATCTCCTGCTTGAACGAGAGCTCCTCCGCGAAGCGCACCCCGTGGATCAGCACGATGCGCGAGAACCGCGACCACGCTTCGTCCGTGCGCAACATCGACAGGTACGGGCCGATGCCGGTACCGGTGGCGACGCACCACAACGTTTCGACATCGGGCAGCTCGCCGATGCTGAAGAACCCATTGGCGCGCGGCGCCAGCCACACCGGTGCACCGGCCGCCAACGTCGCCAACCGGGGCGTCAGCGGTCCCTCCGGCACCACGATGAAGTAGAACTCGTGCGGCTGCGCGCCGGGCGGGTTCACGAAGGAATAGGGCCGCCCGATCATCGGTTCGTTGTGTCCGGGGGGCGCGGGCAGCGCCAGCCGGCCGAACTGGCCGGCCACGAAGGTGACCTCCGGCGCGCTCACCTGCAGCGAAATGAGATTGCGGGTCCAGTGCCGCAACCCCGCCACGCGCCCTTCCACCCATGCCGCCATGAGAAGCCAGTCCTAGCCGTCAAGTAAACTTCGCATTATGCCTACGCGCGTGCCCGCCCCGACGATCACCGGACCCCATGTTTACCTGCGTCCACCCCAGCGGCGCGATGCGGAGTCGTTCATCGAGGCCGCGAAGGCCAGCCGGCGCGCGCATGGGCGCTGGACTTCCGCCCCGGCCACGCGCGAACGCTTCACCGCCTACGTCGACCGCTATGCGCGCAAGTCCATCCCGGTCACGCATGCCGGCTTCCTGATGTTCACCCGCGACGATGATGCGCTGGCCGGTGTCTTCAGTTTCTCGGAGATCGTGCGCGGCGGGTTCCAGAGCGCGTACCTTGGCTACTACGGTTTCACGCCCCACATCGGCCAGGGTCACATGAGCGAAGGCATGGCGCTGGCGCTGGATGTCGCCTTCGCGCGGCTGAAGCTGCATCGCGTCGAAGTCAATGTCCAGCCGTCGAACCTGCGCTCCGTCGCCTTGGCGCAACGCACCGGGTTCACGCGCGAAGGATTCTCGCCCCGGTATGTGAAGATCGGCGGCCGGTGGCGCGACCACCTGCGCTTCGCCATGCTCGCTGAAGATTGGCACACGTTGCGCAAGTCACGCGCATGAGCGTTCGCTTGCGCGCCACGGCGACTTCCGTCATCGCACTGTCGCTGGCCGCCTGTGCCACCGACACGATGCAGGCAGGCGAGACACGGACGGTCAAGGGCCAGGTGATTGCCCCCTACGAAATCCACGAGGAATGCATGACGCTGGGTACGGGTGACCGGATCGACTATCGCTTCGAAGCACGCTCGCTGGTGAACTTCGACATTCGCTATCGCGAAGGGAGCGCCGTGGTCAGCACGATCTCGCGCGATGATGTGCGCGAGGCGTCCGGCGTGTTCCTGTCGCCACTGGTCCGCCGCTACTGCACCCACTGGCAGACCGGCCCGCAGGGCGCGGTGATCGACTACCAGATCCGCCTGCTGCCCGCGACGGCGCCGCGATGAGCAAGGTGATGATCGCCGCAGGGCCGCCCCAAGGCGATCGCCCCCTGGGGGGAGCGGCGCGCAGCGCCGTTCGGGGGGAGCCATGATCGCCGCAGGCGCAACCTGGCTGCTCGACCTCGACGGCACGCTCACCGACAACTATCCCGGCATCTCGCGCTCGATCGTGTTCGCACTCGATCGACTGGGCGTGGAACCGCCCGACGCGGCCACGCTGCGGCGCTGCGTGGGTCCACCGCTGCGCGAGAGCTTCGGGTGGCTGCTGGACACGCGCGATGCCGGCACGATCGAATCCGCCATCGAACACTACCGTGAACGCTTCGGCGACATCGGCTGGCGCGAGAACGTCGTGTACGACGGGATCGTCGAGGCGATGGCGCGCATGGCCGAGGCCGATACGCCGATGTATCTGTGCACCTCGAAGCCGGAAATTTTCGCGCGACGCATCGTCACGCTGTTCGGGTTCTCGCCGCAGTTGAAGGGCATCTACGGCGCCGACCTCGCAGGCCGCTTCGACGACAAGGTGAAGCTCTTCGCGCACGTCATGGCCACCGAGAACCTCGATCCGGATCACGCCATCATGATCGGCGACCGCTCGCACGATTTGCGCGCGGCACGGATGAACGGGGCACGCGCGGTCGGCGTGCTGTGGGGCTACGGGTCGCGGGAGGAACTGTCCGGCGCCGATGCGGTGGTGGAACAGCCGCAGCATCTGCCGGACGCGCTGCTGGCGCTTGCCGACCGCGAGGTTTGACGAACTGCAAGCGCGCCGGTCAGCGTCGCTTCGGCCGCGCGCGTCCCAGCAGGAAGCCGGCCAGCACGCCGGCCGCGATCACCGCCATGTCGTAGAACGGCTTGTAGTAGTAGATGATCGCGTTCTCGAAGCCATCCGGCGCCACGAATACGCGCGCATAGGCGAAGACCTCGATCGCCAGCATCACGATGCCTACCGCCAACAGCGCCCGCGCGAACGGCGAGAGCAGCGCCAGGACACCCAGCACGACCCACGGCCCGGCTCCGTAGGCGAACCAGCCGAACGAACGCTCCAGGTTGGCGGCGCGCGGCGACAGGAACTCGATGTACGCGGCAATGGCCACGCCGATGAGTGCAATGACGATGGCGGCGATGCGGCTGCCCTGCATGGTGCGGTGCGCCTTCCCGATGTCTGAAGCGTGGATATCACACTAGCACGGACGGCCGGAACACCGAAACATCGTCGAAGAGCCGTTCTCCCAGCTGCTCGGTATCCCAGCCGGGCAACCCCGCCACCGGCAGCGGCGTCAACTCGCCGGGGTGCCAGGATGGCACCTTGATGCAGGCCGCCGCCGCGGCGTCAAGCACCGCGACCGAGGCCGCATCGAGCGACGCCGTCGCCGTGCCGCGGGACACCACCAGCACCTGCGCCGTGACGCCACGAAACGGCGCGCGCAGTTTGTCGAGGAGACCGTGCCCGACGACCACCGGCACGAAGGCCGCCTGCACGCGTTGCCGCGCATCGACGAACAGGTCGCGCCACGCGTGGCGCCGCAACAGCGCGATCAACGCGTCATCGTCGCAGGCCAGCAGCAATCCGGATTCGTCGAGCAGCGTGGCCGCATCGCGCACGCGCGTTCGCGCATGGGATGCCGCAGGTCCCACCGCATCCGCGACATGCCGCGCGTTCAGCGCGCACTTGGTGCGCGGCAACGCCAGCCACACCAGCGCGTTGAAGATATCGTGCCGGTTGCCGGGCCGCAAACCGATCTCGCCGCGTTGCGCGATGGCCTGCTCGTAGGCCAGCGCACCCGACGGGATGCTGGTCACGAACCGCAACGGCATACCGTTGTCGAGCGCCAGCGCTTCGTCGCGCGCCCATTGATCAAGTTGGACCAGCGTCGGCATGCCACCGGCCAGCCGGTGCCGCCACGGTGCAAAGGCAGGATGGTGCGGCGCCGGCGCGTCCATCACGCGAATGCCGCGGTCAGCGGCCGCCACTGCCCACGGCCATCACCACGACCACCGCGATGAACAGCGCCAGGACGATGAGCGCGATCTTCCACGGACTCTTCGGGTATTCACCCTGGATGGCGCCGGTGACGCCGTTCTGCACACACTGGAACGTGCGCGCGCCATAGGTATAGGACATGAGCCACACCGGCGCCAGGATGTGCTTGAAGCTCTGGCGCGTGTAGCTCGTGTGCACGACCAGGTTGCGATACGTGTCGCCGGGAATCTGCTGCACGCACAGCATCTGCACCTTGCCGTCCATGACTTGGCGCGCGTGCTGCGCCGCGCCGACGAGATCGATCTGGTAGCGCTCGACGACCCACCCGGCGACATAGCCTGCATCGTAGGGCCTCAAGGTCGCGGTGGGAAAAGGTTCGATGCCGCGCAGCAGCGCGGGATGCACACCCACCGACGCGCACACGAGATCGTCGTCGAAGAAATGCGCCAGCGAACCTGCGGCCGGTACCCAGCGCACGTGCTGGACCTGCCGCGTGCGCGTCTGGCCATTCTCCGTATACGTCTCGCTCGTGTAGTAGTAGTGCCCGGCGTCCGCCGTCCATTGCGCATCGCCCTGCGCATCGAAGGTCCAGTACGGCAGGTACAGGCCCTTCACCTTATCGGTCAGCGCGCGGCGCTTCAGGGCATTCGGCGCCAGCCACAGCTTGCCGTACCACTGCCGGATGCGATCGCGCGCGGCGGACTCACTGACAGTGAACGGCAACACCGACTCGGGCCGGAACGCGGGCTTCGTTTCCTCGTAAGGCACGAGCTGCGCTGCACCGCAAAACTCGCAGTTCTGCGCCTGGCGCTTCGCGTCGAAGACGGAGATGGCGTTGCAGCTCATGCATCGCACCTGGCGCTTCTCGGCCTTCCAGCCGCGAGCTTCGTCGCCGATGCCGCGGATCGCAGCGACGAGATCGTGCTCTATGACGCCGCCGGTGGCGGCATCGAGCTTCGCCGGTGATTCGGTCCCGCAGAACGGGCACACCAGCTTCTGCTTCGCGGGATTCCAGTTAGCCTCGCCGCCGCAGGCGGGACAGGCGAACTTGGAGATCGCGGCGGTATCGCTCATTGGCGCGGCGGCAGCGCGACCGCGCTAGCGAATCGAGTAGCCGACGAGGCGCCAGGCGCCATCCGCCCCACGCTCCATCGTGATGGTCTCCGCGGCGTCGCGGTTCGCGAAATTGGTCCGGTACATCAGCAGCACATAGGTGCCGGCGGGCAGGTTGGGCACCTGCAGGGCTGCCTGCGTTGCGGCCAGCGTGCGCTGGCGCACCGCACCATAGGGTGTTCGCGCCTTGGACGAGGCATCGGCCCATTGCTGCGGCGTCATCGCGGCCTGGAACTTGGGCGACGACGAGGCGTAGCTGCCCTGCACATCGCCGGCGTCCGAGAGTGCCAGCCAGTCGCGCGCGGCGCGCTGGGCTTCGGTGATACGGGGGTCCTGCGCCAGTGCGCGCGTGGGCACCGCGCCGATCGCGGCGGTGACGAGCACCACCGCAATGATGGCCAGCGCCCGACGCCGGCCGGGGAGTGGCAACATCATGATCATCCTTTCAGGAAGGCATCGATCGCGCCGCGCGTGACGCGCCACTGCGTGCCGATCTTGCGGCCCTTCAGGTCGTTGGCTTCGAGACTTGCCAGCACGTCGGATTCGGCCACGCCCAACACCTGCGCGGCCTGCGCGGGCGTCATCAGTTCCGGCGCAGCCGCCGCAGCGGCGGGCGCGGCGGGCGTCTGAATGCCAGGCGTGCCCTGGGCCATCAATCCGCCGGTCTGGTTCATCATCTGCTGCGCCATCGCCATGCCGACAGCCATCTCGGCCGCCATGCCGCCGGGGCCGCCGCCGTTGCCGGTCGCCATGCCCTGCGCCATCTGGAACTTGACGTAGTCGTTCAAGTTGCCCACCGCCGCCATGCTGGAACGCTTGTCGATGGCCGCTTCCACTTCCGGCGGCACCGACACGTTTTCGACGATGAACGTGGTCATCTCGAGGCCGTATTTGGCGCTGATCGCGGGATTGATCAGCGGCAGCAGCGCCTCGCCCAGTTCGCCGTAGCGCGACGCGACGTCGAGCGCCGGAATTTTCGAACTCGCGAGCGCGTCGGTAAACACGCTGACCAGGCGCGAGCGCATCGTGTCGTTGAACTCGTCCAGGCGGAAGTGGTTGTCGGTGCCCGCCACTTCCTTCAGGAATTTCTTGACGTCGACAATGCGAAAATCGTAGGTGCCGAACGCGCGCAGCCGCACGATACCGAAGTCGGCGTCGCGCATCATCACCGGGTTGGCGGTCCCCCACTTGTTGCCGGTGAAGAGCCGCGTGACGACAAAGTAGACGTCGGCCTTGAACGGGCTTTGCAGCGCGTACTTCCAGCTCTTGAGGTTGGTGAGGATCGGGATGTTGTCGGTGGTCAGCGTGTGCTTGCCCGGACCGAAGGTATCGCCGAACTGCCCAAGGTAGACGAACTGCGTCGCCTGCGATTCGCGCACGATCAGTTGCGCGCCGTTCTTGATCTCCTTGTCCTCGTCGGGGAAGCGGAACGAGAGCGTATCGCGCGAGTCGTCCGTCCACTCGATGATGTCGATGAACTGTTTCTTGATGAAATCGAGAATGGCCATGGAGATTCCTTGGTCAGAATGCGCCGGAAGTGAAAACGCGGCCTGCGGCAGGTTGCCGCGGCCGCATTCTAATCCACCTACCGCCTACTTCTTGGCCGCCGCCACCTTCTTCATCGCGGCCTCGGCGTTCTTCAACTCCGTGTCGATGCGCGTGGCCGGAATGGCGCCCGGCACGATCGTGCCGTCGGCGAACATCAACGTGGGGGTGGCCTGGACCTTGAATTTCGCGGCCAGCTCCTGCGTCTTGGCGAGCGGGTCGCCGCAGTCGCCCTTGTTGTCGGGCACGGCGCCGGTCTCGAAAAACGCATCCCAGGCCTTTTGCCGGTCGGCCGTGCACCAGATGGCGCGCGACTTGCGCGCGGCGTCGGGGTGCAACTGGTCGATCGGGAACAGGTACGTGTAGATCGTGACGTTGTCGACGGCTTTGAGTTCCTGTTCGAGCTTGGCGCAGAACGGGCAGTCGACGTCGGAGAACACCA
>Ga0105046_10013944_pt1 | contig 12416 bp, 10 predicted proteins | sample MAT03_FD_78385 | JGI IMG/M metagenome (GOLD analysis project Ga0105046, IMG submission 78385) | Freshwater microbial communities from Lake Fryxell liftoff mats and glacier meltwater in Antarctica - MAT-03 (megahit assembly) | ecosystem: Environmental > Aquatic > Freshwater > Ice > Liftoff...
GACCGCCGCGAGTTCCTTCGTTTGCACCGGTATCGCGAACCGCTTCGGCCTTACGTTCGCCCTGAGAAACTCGACCACCCGCCAGTATCGGTCCACCGCGTGAATCCGGTCCGCATCAGGCACTTCCACGCGGTGCGTGTAAAAGCGCCGGCTCCCTTCCCGAGCGTTCGCGAAGCCGACGCGCACCGGCGAACCGGTCGCCGCGCACATGATTCCCGTTCGCAGCAACCCTTGCAAATCCACGACCAGATCGAACCGTCGGCACCGCAGCCGATTCATGAACCGCATGGTGTAAATCGCCGAGCGCAGCACGTTCCCGCGATACATTCCGCGATCGAACGGCAGCGTGTCCGTCAGGTCCGGATGGCCCGTCAAAAGCGATTCGAAGCCCTTGTTGACGACCCAGGTGATCTTCGCGTTCGGGAACCGGTCCCGCAGCGCGGACGCCACCGGCAGCGCATGGACGATGTCTCCGAGAGCACTCGGTTTGAGGATGGCGATTCGCAGGAAACGCTCGGAATCGAAGGCCATTGTCCGGTAGTGTCCCAGTTTGATTTCGTTCCCCTCTCCCCGCTGGGGAGAGGGGTCAGGGGCTTAGTTTCTACCACAAGTCGTAGGTTTTTTTGAGGCCATTGCGCGGTAGCCTTCGACCATCGATTGCAGTCGGGTCCAGCCGCGATGGAGCGTGAGCCAGCCGGGAAAGCCGTCGATTTACGGTTCTGGCGGCCGCCGAGGCGGGTCCCGTGCAAGTAAAACTTCCGAATCGTCGGCCGCAAGTCCAGGCGGTCGCTGCCAAGTCCAGTCTGCGGCCCCGCGCCGCAATCCCCGCAGCGGATTGCAACCGCTACCGACAAAATCGCTCAAAACCCCCGCAATTTCCGCGACGGAAACTGCTGTACCACCAAGTTGCACTCGACCGGACAGTTCTCAGAGATGGGAAAAACCGGATTGGAATGGGGTACGAACTAAGCCCCAAGCCCTCTCCCCGACGGGGCGAGCGGAACCGGATTTAGTCGAAAAACGCCACGTCCACGATCTGCCCCGGGGTTGCGACTTCGACGTTCGCCAGACCGCCCGCTTCGATCTCGGCGGTGACGCGCTCGGCGAAGCGGGGCTTGATGTGGATGGCGAAGATCTTGACGTTCGGCGGGAAGCCGCGGGCCGCGTCGAGGAACTGTTCGCTCGTGTGGTGCAGGCTGACCGCGGCGAGGTCCGCCTTTTGATTGGGGAAGGACGCTTCCAGGAACACGGCTCGCAGCCGCGGGATGCGGGCGAACTCCTCGATCACGTGCGGCACCGGAGCCGTGTCCGTGAGGATCGCAAAGGCGTGCGTGCCGTCGTCCACGACGTAGCTGACCGTGGGAACCGAGTGGTCTACGGCGTAAGCGGTGACAGTGTACTTCCCTGCGGCCACGGGCGCTCCCGCGGCGAGCGGATGCAGCGTGAGGAACGGCGGCAGGGTTTCCGAGAGCTTGATAAAATCCGGCATCAGGCAGTCGTTGAAAACGTGGTCTTGAATCGCTTTCAACGTGGCGGGTAAACCGTGGACCCGCGGCGGTTCGGGGACGATGCCGTAGACGTTGTCCAGCATGACGGCCAAGCCGGCGATGTGGTCGATGTGCGAGTGCGTCAGAAACACGTCGTGGATGGTCGCCTGTCGGGCCGGGGGCGCGAACCAGCCGAGGGCTCCCGCGTCGATCGCGAGCACGTCATCGACGACGAAGGTGCTGAGCGGGAGCCCAGGCCCACTGGTCGCGCCAGCCGCTACCACCTGCACCCGCATGAACGACCCCGCCTCTGAAACCGAGGAACCCGACCGCGGCCGGGAGCTTTCATCATGAAGCATCGGCCCTTGGCCGATCACGATGTAGACGTTATATCTCAGCATACCGTTCGAAGTTCGTTTCGGGATTGCCGCGGTGCTCAGAACTCGCCATTTGCCCGACCGCTCCCACCGGGATATCCGTTCCGGTCGGGTGAGTCCGTTCCTCGTGCTGAGCCTGACGATCAATCTGGCACTGGCCGCGGGGGTGGGGTACTACGCGTACTGGAAGCCGAAGCAGGAATCGAACGCGCGGGCGGAAACGGGTTCGGGAAGTGCCGCCGCCGGGGGTGGGATCGAGGCCCTTGGCCGAGTCCAGCCTACGAAAGGCACGATCTCCGTTTTCGGCGTTCCCGGCGACCGGATCGTCGAACTCAAAGTCGGCCTCGGCTCGGACGTGACTGCGGGCCAGCAACTCGCCGTGCTCAGCGGGGACCACGAGCGCGAGCTCGGGTTGGGTGCGCTGCGGGCCCAGCAGAAAGAAGCCGAGGCGCTCAAGGCGTCGATCGTGCTCTCGAAAGCGGCCAAGCTCGAAGACGTTTCCGCCGAATGGAGCCAAGGCAAGGCAAAGGCCGCGGGCGAACTCGCGGGGTTGAAGGCGAAGATCAAAATCATCGAACTCCAGCAGAGTCGCGCGGAGATGGAATTGGCCCGCCTCAAGTCGATCAAGGCCGGCAACGTCGATGTCTCCGCTCAAGACCTCCTCCAGGCGAACACGCTCGTGAACCAAGCGACCGAAGAACTGCGAGCCGCGAACGAGCAGGTGGACCTCGCGGACAAGCAGTTGAAAGCTGCGGAACAGGCGACCGAAGCGAAGAAGAAGCTGATCGAAGCCGAAACCGCCCGAGCGCTGGCTCAGGTGCCCGCGGACTCGCTCGCGGCGAGCATCAAGGCGATGGAGCAGAAAGTCGCCTCCGGAAGTTTGAAGGCTCCCGTTGCCGGTCGCGTGGTCAAGCTCGGCGGCGAGACCGGCGACACGCTCACGACCATGCCCGTGATGCAAATCGCGGACACCGAGCAAATCTCGATCGTCGCCGAAGTGTACGAAACCCGCGTGGCGGAACTCCGCGAGTGGCTCGTCAAGAACCCCGGCGGGACGCTCTCTGCGGAAATCGACGCCCGCGTCCTCGGCGGCGGAACGAAGCTCGTCGGCACGGTCACCGCGGAGCAAATCGCCCCGATGATCGCCCGCAACTCGGTCTTCCCGCTCGGCCCCCGCGAGGACACGGATCGCCGCGTCGTCGAAGTCGAAATCCGCATGGACAAAGAAGCGTCCAAAGTGCTTTCCGGCTACCTCGGCCTGCAAGTCCGCGCCCGGTTCCTCCCCCCGAAATGACCGCCTTCCGACTGGCCCTGACGAACCTCGCCCACGACCGCGTGCGGTCCACGGTGTCGGTCGTCGGGGCGGGCTTCGCCGTCGTGCTCATCTTCATGCAACTCGGCTTCCTCGGGGCGCTCAATAACACGGCCACGCTGCTCTTGGAACGGCTCGAATTCGACCTGCTCATCACCTCGACCGAATACCTCGACATGAGCCGCCCGGGCAAAGTCCGCCGCGACCGGCTCGCCGAAGCGCGGACCGTGCCGGGAGTCGTCGATGTCGTTCCGCTCACGACCACGCACGCGCTCTGGAAGAACCCGACTGCGGATCCGGTCCGCGGCGGGCGGCGCTGGCCGATCACGATGATCGCCGTCGATCCCGGCAAGCTGGACCGCACGTTCCGACCGGAGGGCGGCGGGATTTTCCGCAGCCAGGAAGATTACACCATGCATAAGGCCGCCCTGGAGCGCGTCGGCATCGTGCTCCTGGACCGCCGCTCCCGCCCGGACTTCGGCAAAGTTTATGACCCGGACCACCCGAATGCGCTCGGCGCGATGAAGCCCGGCACCACCACCGAGGTCAACGGCCAGCAAGTCGAACTCGGCGGCTACTTCGAGATCGGCACCGGCTTCAGCTACGCAGGCTTGCTGCTCGTCAGCGAGGAGACCTACCACTCGCTCTCCGGCCAACCTTCGGACCACGTTTCGTTCGGACTGGTCAAGCTCGCACCCGGCGAAGACCCCGACACCGCGGCTGCCCGGATGCGCAAGACCCTGCCGCGCGACGTTCAAGTTTTCACCCGCGAAGGCATCTACGAACAGGAACGCACGTTCTGGATCTCGAAGACCGCCGTGGGCACGTTCTTCTTTTTCGGCGTGCTCCTCGCCCTGTTCGTCGGCGCGATCTTCGTTTACCAGATGATGGTCGCGGACATCAAAAAGCACCTGCCCGAATACGCCACGCTCAAGGCGATGGGCTACCCGTTCTCGTACCTGTTCCGCGTGGTCGTTTGGCAGGCCGTCCTGCTCGCGCTGGGCGGGTACATTTTCGGGCTCGTCGTTTCCCTGCCGCTCTACGAGTTGACCAAAACCGCGGCGAACTTCCCGATGGCGATGACGCTCGACCGCCTCGCGTTCGTCCTCGCCCTCAGCATCGGCATGTGCGTCGGCTCCGGCCTCGTCGCCGTCCGCAAAGTGCGCACCGCGGACCCGGCGGATTTGTTCTAATTGGACCCCTATGCCGCGAACCCCCCTCGCCTGGTGCAACCTCACGCACGACAAAGTGCGGTTCGCGCTGTTCGTCCTCGGCATCGTCTTCGCCGTCGTGCTCATGTTCGTGCAGATCGGCTTCCGCGGGGCGCTGCTCGATAGCAACTCGCTCATTCAAGATCGGGTCAATGCGGACCTCGTGCTCGTCTCCCAAAACCGCCAGGCGCTCATCATGCGCGAGCCGATCAGCCGGCACCGCCTGAACGCCGCAGCGAGCGTTTCCGGCGTGAAGGAAGTCCACCCGCTCTTCCTCGACAACGGCCTCGGAGTGATGCGCAACACCAGCGAAAACCCGGACGAACGCACCCCGAGCCGCTCGCTGCGGGTCGTCGGCGTCAACCCGGACGCGTATTTGCTCAAGATTGCCGAACTCGACCCCGCGAATGCGAAGTACCTCGCGGATCGCTTGAAGACTCCCGGCACCGCGATCTACGACCGCAAAGCCAAGGTGGACGACGACAACCTGCCGGGCCACACGGTTTTCGGCCCGCTCAAAGACGGCATCGAAACGGAGCTTGCGGGCAAGAAAATCACCCTCGTCGGCGGGTTCGACCTCGGGCCGGACTTCACCACGGACGGCTTGCTGATCGTGTCCGAAGAGACCTTCGCCGAGTACCTCCGAAGGCCGTACACTTTCGGGGAACCCCTCGCAGACGTGGACCTCGGCCTGATTCGACTCCATCCGGGGGCCGACCGCGAGCAGGTCCGCCGCGACATCCGCGCCGCCCTCGCGCAAGGGGCCGGCGAGGGCAACGTGGACGTGGATGTGCTCACCCCCGAAGAACTCGTCGCCCGCGAGCACAACTACTGGCTCACGAACACGCCCATCGGATTCGTCTTCGCGTTCGGCATGATCATGGGCTTCACCGTCGGCATGGTCATCTGCTACCAAATCCTCTCCGGCGACGTGGCCGACCACCTCGCCGAGTACGCCACGCTCAAAGCCATCGGCTACGGCAGCAGCTACCTCGCCTGGGTCGTCATTCAGGAAGCCCTCATCCTCGCCGTCGTCGGCTTCGCCGTCGGCCTCGCCATCAGCACGGCGCTCTTCTGGTTGCTCACCGACATCACCGGCATGCCCATGACCATGACCCTCACTAAGGCCGCACTCGTGCTCGCGAGCACCGTCGGCATGTGCGTCTGTTCGGCGCTGCTGGCGCTGGTCAAACTCTGGCGGGCCGATCCGGCGGACGTGTTCTAGCGGGGCGAGGTCCAAAACGATCTCGCCCCGCTGCCGGGGCGTGAACCGGAGGAGATTTGATCCGGAAACCGAGGCTCAATTGCTGCCGAGCCCGCTGCCCCCGCTGCCGGGGCCGCTCGGCCCGCCGAGGCCGGGCTTGAATTCCTTCTTCGGCCGCGGCGGCTTGTAGCCCTGTTCGTGCGGGTTGTTGAACCGCTCCTCGTCCGGCGGCGGCGTGAACTCTTCGACGTGCGGCACTTTCGTATTGATCGAATCGGTTTTGCAACCGGCCAAGGCCGATCCGCCGACTGCAATCAGGCCAATGGCCCACCAACCCCAGCTGCGGCGCATGACATCCCCCCGCCGACGAATCCATTCGTTCGAGTGCGGGGCTATAACGGCACGGCATCCGCGTTGCAAGGCCGCCTTTGCGGCCGAGCACGAACCGTCTCGTTGATTGTCGAATGCGGTCGATAAGTGGACACGCTTCGCCGCAACCAAGGGGAAAGACTGCAACCATCGACAGTTCGATGCAGGAAACAGCTTCCGCTCGCGACGGAGGGGGGCTCGTTCCCACGCTCCCGCGTGGGAACAAGGTGGTGAAGAGTCCTTGGGACGAATAATTGAGGTAAGAACGAATTCGCGCAAGGTGTCATTGCCCTGTTGGGTTGCGCGTTTTCGAGACCGGATAACGCCGGGACTACTGGCAGATGTGCGGATAATGTGACAATCGAGGTGATGAAATTGCCAGATAGCTCGTTTCTCCAGGGCATTATTATGTTCCAATATCCGCGCAGTCGGCAATAGTTACTGCACGTGGGTTAGCGAAGGTTGTGCTTCGCAAGAGTTCCCGCGATCGATTGCGCGATGGTGCAAGCTCATCGATGGTTCGGCGGCACAAAGTGGAGTCTCGAATGTCTCTGGCATCGAAGCTGTTCAGCGGCGACCCAAAACTGGATGCTGCAGCCGTCTCGGACCCGGCCCACATTCTTCAGGGGGCAAGCGGGCCACACGTCGCCAAGATCCAACAGGCGTTGATCCAATTGGATGGCGCGAGCATCGTCGCGGACGGGAAATATGGCCCCGGGACAGCCGCCGCGGTCAGTGCCTTCAAGCAGAAGCGTTCAATCCTCAATTTAGCAGGCAAGATTGACAACATCGTCGGCAAGAAGACGATCGCGGCGCTCGATGCGGAGATGCTCGCGAAAGAAGGGAGAGGCGGCGCTGGGAATGTGGGAGCCGTTGGCGCGGGTGGCCGCCGGCTGGGCGTGAATACTGTGGGCAACGATCCGTTGGAGACGCCGGTGCCGTTCGGGCCATCCCTGCCGCCCCTGTTCCCAACCGCACCTGCACTGGTGGTCGTGCCGTTTCCCCCCAACGCGGCCCAGTTCGTCCTGGCGCAGGAGTTCGACGACGCGAACAGTGAGGACCTGAAGTTCAACGATCCCGCCTTCCCGCTGCAGACGACCGCCGAGATATTGATCACCTCCACGATGGAGATTGGTGAAGCTGTGAGTTTCTTGATCCCCAAGGAGGTCAAAAGGCAGGCTCTCATGAGGTCGGAACTGGCGGTGGCCGGATCGGACGCGCTGCGGCTGGTCAGTCTCTTCGTCCGGAACTCGTTCACCCCTTCCGCGGCCTCCTTCGGGACGATCTTCGACGTCGGCACGGACCTGTCGAATCGCGTCCGGAATTCGGCTGAGTTCAAGAAGGAACACGAAGGGGTCCGCTCGGACATCGACAAGGCTCTCAAGAGGCAGTTCCTCACCGGCACCATCGACTTCAACAAGATGAAGGGGGTGCCGCAGCGGGATCCCAAGTTCAAGGTTCCGAGTTTCCTGGGCACCCCGAAAGGCGCGGGCGTGGGCGTGGAAGAACCTGCCCGGGTCGGCTTCAGCGTAACTTCCAGCTTCGGACTGGGTGCCCTGATCGGCGACTTCCAGGGGTGTAAGGTGGTACTGAAAAGCTTCATCGTGGACCAATCGAGGAGCACCTACCGGGCGACAATCCGCTACGAGTTCGTCGAGCATTTCGGGTTGGACAATAGTGATGTCAACCCCCTGTCGAGTCTGGGTCATGGCACCCCCGGTCAGGTCGCCTTCTGGTTACTTCAACACAAGAGCCGCCCCGGGCATATGCCGTTCAGGTACCTGGTCATCGTGGAGCAGGAAATCACCGGTAGTCTGGACCCCTCCTTGTCAAATCCTCCAGGGAGGGGGCCCTCTCGTTAATAGCCCGGCAAAAACAAAGGCATCAAAAACCGAGGCTTTTTTCCTCGTTCCCACGCCGGAGCGTGGGAACGGCTCGAGCATGCCCTGCGTGCCGGATTCTTGAAAATCGCGTACGACTCGGAAGTTCCGCCACGCAGAGCGTAGCTTTTGGCGTTCCCACGCTCTCGCGTAGGAACGAAATAATCCCTACTTCCCCGCCTTGGCTGCGGCCAACTTCGCTTCCACGGCCTTCCAGTTGACCGTGTTCCACCAGGCGTCGATGTAGGCGGGGCGGAGGTTTTGGTACTTTAAGTAGTAGGCGTGTTCCCACACATCCACGCCCATCACGGGGACGAGGCCGTCCATGAGCGGGCTGTCTTGGTTGGGCTTCTTGATCGCTTCGAGCTTGCCGGACGTGGGGTTGAAGACGACCCAGCTCCAGCCGCTGCCGAACTGCGTCAGGCCGTTCTGCTTGACGGTCTCTTTGAACTTGGCGAAGTCGCCGAAGGCGTCCTTGATCGCGTCGCCGATGGCACCGGTCGGTTCGCCGCCCGCGTTCGGGCCCATGATTTCCCAGAACAAGCTGTGGTTGTGGTGCCCGCCGCCGTTGTTCACCACGGCGGCCTTCTTATCCGCGGGGACTTTGCCGATCTCCCGCAACAGCGTGACGATGTCCTGATTTTCGAGGCCGGTGCCTTCGAGCGCCTTGTTCAAATTGTCCACGTAGGCCTTGTGGTGCTTCTGCGAGTGGATCTCCATCGTCTTCGCATCGATGTGCGGCTCGAGCGCCTCGAACGCGTAGGGCAGGGCGGGGAGGGTGTGCGGCATGGTGCGGTCCTTTCCAGGGTGAGTCGGTTCGGAGAGTCGTCGGGCGACATTAGTGTACGCCTCGGCCGCTGGGGCGGACAATCGAGGCCTTATCGGCCCGACTTACGAAGTCCGGCTTCGACTCCAGAAGTCCCGATTGCCCCGCGTCCGACTGCGAATGTCGAAACCGGACTTCGAATTCGCGAATGTCGGGAATCGATTTGACAAATCTTCGCAGACCCCGAAGATCATTCTTAACTTTCGCCCGCCTCCTCTTTTTACTGTCACTTCCCTCTCCCAAGGGAGTCTTCCCATGCGGGTTCGCTATTTCTTCCCCGCGCTGCTTTTCGGATTCGCCGCGATTGGCTGCACGGAGTCGAGCGGCGGTCGCGAGGCCGTTTCCGGGACGATTACCCTCGACGGGAAGCCACTCGATCAGGGAGTGATCAGTTTCATTCCCGACGACCCGGACGCCCCGACGCGGGCGAGTGCCGCGATCGAAAACGGTAGCTACGCGATCCCCAAAGCCCAGGGCCTCGCGCCCGGGAAGTACAAGGTCGCGATCAGCAGTCCGGATGGCAAAACGCCCGCAGCGACTCCGGACGCCCTCCCCGGGCCGTCCGGGAACTTCGCATCGAAGCAGCGAATCCCCGACAAGTTCAACGAGAAGAGCACTCTCGAAGTCGAAGTCAAACAAGGCACTTCAAACAAGTTCGATTTCACCATTCCGTAGTGCCTCGAACGTTCATCGCGAGTTCATTACTTTTCGCTCATTTTTTTGGAGAAGACTATGCGAGTTTCGCGTCGAGGGTTCACCCTCATCGAACTGTTGGTCGTGATTGCAATCATTGCGATTTTGATCGGCTTGCTGCTGCCGGCCATCCAGAAAGTCCGGGAGGCCGCGGCCCGGGCGAAGTGCCAAAACAACTTGAAGCAAATCGGCGTCGGAATGCACAACCACCACGACGCCCAACAGGGCCTGCCCGGCGGCGTGGGCAAGTTCGGCTGCTGCTGGGGCACCTGGCTCGTCGGCCTCCTGCCCTACGTCGAACAAGACAACATGTTCAAACTTTACCAGAACTACAACGGCAACGACGCGACCGGGATCCGCTATGCCTCGGCCCCGAACAATACGAACGTCTCGACCCGGCGAATTCCCACTTACACCTGTCCGAGCGACCAGCCCGGGTCACCGACCGGTGGGATCACCAACCACAACTACGTGGCCAACTTCGGGAACACGACTTTCTTCCAGGCCGACGTCGTCGTCGCCTCCGTCACCATCCGCTTCGGTGGGGCGCCGTTCAATGCCTACCCCGGATCGACCTCCGACGACGGCCCCGCGTCCGCCGCCGCGGCCACGGGGTGGACTCGCATCTACGGGCGGCCCGTGACCCTCGTCGAGATCAAGGACGGCACGAGCAATACGCTGATGGTTTCCGAAGTGAACCAGGGCCAGGGGCTGGACGCTCGCGGGTTCGCGTGGTGGGGCAACGCGGCCGGCTTCGTAACGCTCTTCGGGCCGAATCCGAGTGCTCCGGATGTCATGACCGGAGCTTGGTGCAACACCGCGGACGCTCGAAACGCCCCGTGTACGACGGGCTCGGCGGCACCTCCCAGCCCGGACAGCCGTCGGCAGCTGGCGCGGAGCCGCCATTCAAACGGCGTCAACGCCGCGATGTGCGATGGGTCCGTCCGATTCTTCTCAAACACCATCAGCATTACAACGTGGCAACAGCTCGGCACGGCTAACGGGAGCGAAGTGATCGGGAACTTTTAACTCGGCGCAACGAACACCGCTCCGCCACTCCGCAGCCGAGACAATCCGTCTCGGCCGCGGATTTGAGTTGACCCCGTCCGAAAAACCCACCATTCTATAAAAGGGGTTCGACCGATTCAGTCGATAACCTCCGTAGCTGCCTGCCGAACCTGCCGGTGATCTCCGCTTCGAACTCCCGCCTGCACCCACACAGGGTCTCCTCATGCTCGATCTCGTCACTGGCCGGACTGGCGATTGCTCTGGTTTGTCCCGCCGCACGTTTCTGCGCGTCGGCGGCATCGCCTCGCTCGGGTTGACGCTGCCGGGGTTCCTGCAGGCGCGAGCGGCGAGCCCGGCCACTCCGGTCAAAGCCAAGCGGTGCATTCTGATGTGGATGCAAGGCGGGCCTAGCCACATCGACACGTTCGACCCGAAGCCGGATGCACCGGCGGAAGTCCGCGGCGAGTTCAAGACGATCGGCACGAGTATCCCCGGCGTGCAGTTCACCGAGATCGCGCCGATGCTCGCGAAGAGCGCGAAGAACTTCGCCGTCATTCGCGGGCACGACCCCAAGAACGGTAGCCACGGCGTCGCGGACCACTTGATGATGTCCGGGATGAAGTTCAACGCCAGCCTGCCCTTCCCCTGCTTCGGTTCGACCGTCGCCAAGGAACGCGGTTTCGTGGATGGGATGCTGCCCTTCGTTCAACTCGGCAAGTCGATCGACCGCCGCTTCAACGGGGGCATCGCCGGGTTCCTGGGCGATGAGTTCAACCCCTTTGAAGTCCACGAAGACCCGAGCGCGAAAGTCTTCAAGGTCCGCGACCTCGGCCTTGCGGACGACGCCGAACGGCAGCGGCTCGAACGCCGCTACGGAATGTTGACCGAGCTCGAAACCTACCAGAAGCACGTCGAAGCCGCGTCGGCCTCCGTGCGGGCGCGAGACACCTTCTACGAGAAGGCCCACGGCATCATCACCAGCCCCGCGGCGAAGAAGGCGTTCGACGTGAACGCCGAGACCGACGCCACGCGGGACCGCTACGGCCGCAACCAACTCGGCCAGTCCTGCCTGCTCGCCCGCCGGCTCATCGAGTCCGGCGTGCAGTTCGTCACCGTCACCGACGGCGGCTGGGACACGCACACCAACAACTTCAAGAGCCTAAAGGACCGGCTGATTCCCCGCGTCGATCAGGGGCTTTCCGCCCTCGTCGAAGACTTGAAAACCCGCGGGATGTTGGACGACACGCTCGTCGTCTGGTTCGGCGACTTCGGCCGCACGCCGAAGGTGAACCCGACCGCGGGCCGCGATCACTGGGCCACCGCGGGCGTCGCCCTCATGGCCGGCGGCGGCACCCCCGGCGGCACGGTCGTCGGCCGCACCAATCCCCTCGCCGAGTACGTCGTCGATAACCCCGTCGGCCCCCAAGACCTCGCCGCCACGATCTACACCAAGCTCGGCATCAACCTGCACACCTGGTACAAGGCCCAGGACGGCCGCCCGATCGAACTCTGCCCCGAAGGCAAAGCGGTGAAGGAACTGATGGGGTGAGCGAAGGTGGCGACGGGCCTCTGGCCTGTCGCGGCCCTGCGATAGGCCAGAGGCCCGTCGCCACGTTCATCGTTCGCGTATACTGAAGGGGTTCGCGAATGAATTCGAGGATCGGTCATGCCCCGGCGGGTGGTTCTGGCGATGAGCGGCGGCGTCGATAGCTCGGCCTCGGCCGTGCTGTTGAAGCGGCAGGGGTACGAGGTTATCGGCCTGTTCATGCGGACCGGCATTCACACCGAAGAAGTCGATACCCGCAAAGACAACAAGAAGGGCTGCTGCAGCGCCATCGACGCCGGGGACGCTCGACGGGTGGCGGACAAGCTCGACTTGCCCTTCTACGCCTTGGATTTCGAGCGCGAGTTCGACAAAATCATCGACTACTTCGCGGACGAATACCTGAAGGGGCGCACGCCGAACCCCTGCGTCGTCTGCAACAACTGGCTCAAATTCGGCGAACTCTGGAAGTTCGGCCAGCAACTCGGGGCGGACTTCATCGCCAC
>Ga0105046_10013945_pt1 | contig 12416 bp, 13 predicted proteins | sample MAT03_FD_78385 | JGI IMG/M metagenome (GOLD analysis project Ga0105046, IMG submission 78385) | Freshwater microbial communities from Lake Fryxell liftoff mats and glacier meltwater in Antarctica - MAT-03 (megahit assembly) | ecosystem: Environmental > Aquatic > Freshwater > Ice > Liftoff...
TGATATACGTGTTGATGGTTTCAAATCTCGAACTTCGCTCAATGAACGACTTGATGCATACCTTACACAATGTCGAGTGTCTTGCCTCGAAATCAGCTTATTTTTTTAAGGCTGAGTAGTTACGAATTGTGAAGGTCACGGTGTTGGTTCAGCGAATTGAGCAGGAATTAACTCAAGTGCAAGCAGCAATCGTGCAAACGCAACGACTGATTCGTAAAGTTTCTCAAATACAAGACGAGGATATCCAAGATGCCCTCATCGCTGCCAGCGCACTCAATATGCAGAGCTTCTACACAGGTGCAGAGCGCATCTTCTATGAAATCGCCAAAGAAGTAGATGAATCTGTTCCAACAGGCACAGATTGGCATCGGCAACTGCTAGAGCAACTATCTGTAGCGATTCCTGCTGTGCGCCAAGCAGTGCTTTCAGAGCAAACACTGGTTGACCTGGATGAATTCCGACGCTTTCGTCACGTTGTCAGAAGCAACTATGCCTACAATCTCAAAGCTGACTTGGTCATTGAGCTGTCGGAGAAGTTGTCTAGCTGTAGTCAACATTTGATTCAAGATATAGCGGTTCCTCTTAACATGAGGTACACGTTGGACAGACAGGGCAAGGGTTTCAGCTTGTTATTCGTACCGCACCAGATCGGTAACCGCTATATCCGAACGTTTACCAATGCGATCGCTGAGATTCCGTGAGTTCAGGAGTAGGGGCGATCGCTTGGATTGAGAATGGGCGATCGCTGGGTGGGGGAAATTGAGGGCGATCGCTTATGTCGAGAGTGGGCGAACCGAAGCCGAGTCAGCCCATGCTACCAAATGAAGAGAAGCTGTCTACAAATAATTCATTGCAATTGTTCCGCCCATAGGCTCAGTGGATAGCGTCAGTGTCGCATCATCGGGAAAGGCAGAAGCCAGGCGACACAAGCAGAGCAAATGCTCGTACCATTAAAGAAACATACTCACCTCCTGAGCAGCCATGACCCCAAAATTAACCAGGCACCAGGATACTCCTGTAAATTTATATGAGCGGGATTACTGTCAATGGCTGGAACAGACGGCTCTCTCCCTCCGTAAACAGGCGTTTGACCAACTCGACCTGGAAAATTTAATCGAAGAAATAGAAGATATGGGGCGGAGCGAAAAGCGTGCAATTGAGAGTAATCTGAGAGTTACACTCTTGCATTTGTTAAAGTGGCAGTATCAACCTCAGCAACGTTCTGGAAGCTGGAGAGGCTCAATTGCAGAGCATCGCATCCGCATCCGCAAAGCACTTCAAGATAGCCCCAGCCTGAAGAATTATCTACCAAAAGTTTTTTCTGAAACCTATCAAGACGCGATTAAGATTGCCAGTCTAGAAACAGATCTCGAACCAGAAACCTTTCCTACGCCTTGCCAATGGACGCTGCAACAGGTATTAGATGAAGAGTGGCTGCCCGATTAAACAATGAAAACTTTGGACAGAAGCGCGATTGGGTGAAAATTGAAGGAAGAGTCGCGATCCACGCTATCCTGATCGAACAAGAAGCTCATGATTGATTCTCAGAAAACCCTCTGGTTTAACGGCGATCGTACTCGCTTTTTTCTTGTTCCCAACGATCAAAAATTGCCCTCCGGTGACTTTATCCTGCGGCGAGGCGCAAGTCACCAAAAGCAGGTAGATGAGCTTGCCCTCCAGCACTACGAGGTCACCCGCGATACAGCCCGCGGATTATCTCGATTCCCAAGCCGAACATGTTCTCGATGAAGCCAAGAGTTCTGTACTGAATTTTCTCGAACAATTCAAGTTACCTGCGCCGCCACCAGAACCCTCTCCCCCCGACCCCGCAATCCTGGAAAAACTCGCCACAGGGATTGAGGAACTCACAGAGGCGATTTCTGGACAGTTGCGAGCCAAAGCGGAGGAAGTGCGAAATGAATCAGCATCTGCCCCTGTTAACCATGCCGATGAAACCAGTTGCGATTAATCACTAATGTACAAAGATACTTGCAAGCGGGTGATGGGACTCGAACCCACGACATTCAGCTTGGGAAGCTGACGTTCTACCACTGAACTACACCCGCGATCGCACATTTGTGCTTCTTACAATAGCATTGTGGAGTAACTGTAGGGAAATTGACAAGATGGCCAATGACGACAAAGAAAAAAACCACATTGAGAACTGATTAAACCCTCACTCTACATACAGCGCTTTGCGCTTGGATAAAACCAGACTTTTCATCAAAAGTCTGTACCTCATATCACTTGAAAAGTGCTGTATGTGTGATCAAGGGGATTACTATTTGTGATCAAACAGATCATTACTTTTGTTCTAGCTCACACATCTCCAATTCTCAGTTACGCTACGGTATCAATAAGATGGATTTGGAGGGTTGAACTGGGAATCCTTTAAGTTAAGGTAGCTGACCCTTTCAGTTCTTGATTTTCTCTGCGTTTCAACTCCGTTCACCCTCAAAGAACCCGGCGAATGCGGCTAAGTCTATACAGAAATTAGTGCCTCTCCTCCCAACTGTTAGCGAGTTTTCAGCATGTTTAACGCCACTGAACTTCTAATTTCCGACTTTGTGACCAAGCTTAAAGAAGGCTATCGGCGCACCTACGGAGGCCTAAAATCCGACTACGAAGACATTATTGGTTGGATTGGGTCAATGGCGCTGGAAAATATTGCCAATAGCGATGCGCTTTACCATAACGTTGAGCACACCATTTTAGTCACCCTGGTGGGACAAGAAATCTTGCGTGGTAAGCACATTCGGGAAGGGGGTGTGTCGTGTGAAGATTGGCTCCACTTTATTATCTCGCTGGTGTGCCACGACATTGGTTACGTTAAGGGCGTTTGTCGACTTGATACCGATGATTGGTATTCCACGGGGCAGGATGGAGAAAGAATTAACTTACTGCCTGGTTCGTCTGATGCTGGTCTTACGCCATATCACGTTGATCGAGCTAAGTTATTTGTTGATGAACGATTTGGCAGCAACAAGCTAATTGATGCTGAGTTAGTCAAGCGCAATATTGAGCTAACCCGGTTTCCAGTTCCTCGTGATGACGATCACCAAGACACGACCAATTATCCTGGCTTAGTCCGAGCCGCAGATTTGATCGGACAGCTTAGCGATCCCCGCTACCTCAAGAAAATTGGGGCGCTGTACTACGAGTTTGAAGAAACTGGGGTAAATAAAGCTTTGGGCTACCGCCACCCTGGTGACCTGCGAAAGAACTACCCCAAATTTTATTGGCATGGCGTATTCCCCTATGTTAAGGATGGGCTGCACTATCTATCGCTGACGCAGCAGGGGCAACAGATTATTGCCAATCTGTATTCCAATGTGTTTGTAGTGGAACATGAACCTGATGAAGAACCAGCAGTCCACAACAGCTAGACTAGAGCAACTAGCCCATAACTGCTGATCAATATCAGTGGTATTACCCTTCGTTTGGTACGTCAGGCTGATCGGACTGTTTGGTTTTAGGCCAAACTCGCCAGCCAATGCGGATAACGACTGCTAGTAGCCCTATCACGGTGATGGCAGCGATCCCCGGCAACGCGATCGCCAAAATCGACAGCAACACTGCCCCAACTACTTCCAAAATTGCAACCAAGAAATTGGCCAATCCTCCCGTAAATGTGGTGGTCAGCAGGCGCGAGAATCCCGTTAATCCCCGCATTGCCCCTGCTACTCCGCCCCCTGCCAAAATGGCTAGACTCCATTTCAGAAATGGATCAAGATCTGTAGCAAATGCAGCGGTCAAAACCGTTCCCGCCACAATGGATGCAGGCAGCGCTACCACATCTAACGCCGCGTCCAACCAGGGGATAAAGTATGCCAGCACTTCAACCGCTACAGCAAACCCCAATGTTTCCAGAGCAGGCAGAGAATTGACCCATTGAATATCGGGCGATACCGGAAAGTGCCCAAACAAAGCAGCCAAACTCAAGATTAAAAATGGCATGAGCAGCCGAAAGCCTGCTGCTGCGCTCAGCCCAATGCCGACACAAATATCAATCAGGGTATCTAAACTCATGCCAGTGGTTCCAAGTCGGGAGTCTACGCTTTTTTAGGCTTTATGTGGCTTGTCGCCTACGTTTAACGTACCGCCTATTTTTAATATGAGCCATACCACCGGGGTGCGATCGCCCTCTCCAGTAATGGAATTTGCATCGCGCTTCATCAAGTTCGATCCATATTGACTCTAGAGGTATCGACTGGCTCCCAAAAACGGGGAGGGGCGCTTCACAAAGCGCCCCTCCAGAAATGATTGGTAGTGGTATTGATGTAATGATTTTTTGAAGCGCGGGTTTTGCCCGCGCTTCAAAAAATCATTACCAATTTAGGACTACCAAATGATTAAACACCCGGTAACTTAATACTCTTCGAACAGCATGTCAAACGTGTTGGGACTGGGAGTTTTAAGGGGCAGGGTCAGCAGTGGAGGTTGGGCTGAGTCAGCAATAGGGATGCCACGCAGGTGTTGAACGGTGGATTCCATGTGGGTAATTTGGGTTTCTAGTGCGGCAAGGCGATCGCTAATTTGTTCGCGACGTTCATCCATGCTCTCTAGTTCGGCCTGTAGGCGCTTTTTTTCGACTACTAGCTTGTAGATATCCAAAAAGGCCGCCGCTTCAGTTTGTGGGCGAGGCATGGTGCTAATTTTTGGCCGATTGCTGATCCGGTTGGAAAGGCGACGCATAGAGGGTACTCCAAGACTTGGGGACTACAGTCCTCAGTGTTCCCGGAAGGAGTGCCTTTGAGACAAGAAGTCACGTTTTGTATTCTGGTGTCTATGACTACAGTTCTAGAGGCGGGCTAAACAAAAAAATGGTAGTGGTATTGATGTACGGATTTTTTGATGGGCGGGCGAATCCCGCCCATCAAAAAATCCGTACCAATTTAGGACTACCAAAAAATCAAAGCACAAAAAAGCATAGGCCATCCGCGTGGTTACACCAGCATGAAACCTCGAATCATTGTCTGCGGGTTGGGTCGCACCGGGTACAAAATTTTTTGTTTGCTGAAGCAGCAGGGAGCGCTGGTCACGGGAGTTGATCAGCGATCGCCTTCTGAAATGAATGGTGACAATCTTGTTATAGGAGACTTGCGCGCGGCAAAAACTCTCTTAGAAGCGGGGATCAAAGAGGCTCACACGCTGGTGCTAGCTGCTGGCGACGATGCCCTCAATTTGGCTGTGTTAACCCAGGCGCGGGTGCTTAACCCCAAGGTTCGCATTATCAACCGTCTGTTTAACGCTAGCTTGGGCGATCGCCTCGACCATGTTCTGCCCGATCATGTCAGCATGAGCGTGGCGGCGCTGGCTGCTCCTGTTTTTGCATTTTCTGCCATGGGCAATCGCGCCATCGGTCAGGTGCGCTTATTTGAACAACTGTGGCCGATTCAGGAAGAAGTCGTAGACGAAACCCATCCGTGGTTGGGGCGCAAGCTCAGCGATTTGTGGGATGACCGCAGTCGAATGCTGATCTATTACTTGCCTGAAAATAGCCGGATGGATTTGATCTCGGCTGTGATGAATGATCAAGAGTTGCAGTGGGGCGATCGCCTCATTATGGCAACTAAGCCCCAAGTCCGTGTAGCTCATCGCACCTTGGTTGAACGGTCAATGGGCTGGATGAATCATATCCGTCAGTTTCAGGAGCATGTGCGCCCGACTGTGATTGTAATGCTACTGTTACTGCTCACCATTTTGGGAGCAGCGTTGCTTTATACCGGAAATGTCCGCACTGACTTTATTGATGCGCTGTATTTTTCGGTGGGCATGATTACGGGTGCAGGCGGTAACGAATCCATTGCAGAGCGATCGCCCTCCAATATCAAAATGTTCACGGTTGTGATGATGCTGTTGGGCACTGGTGTGATTGGCATCTGCTATGCCTTGCTCAATGATTTGGTGTTGGGAACACGGTTGCAGCAGCTTTGGCAAGTGGCACCTATTCCCCGGCGAAACCACTACATTGTCTGTGGGCTAGGGGGCATGGGTGTGCAAACGGTGCGCCTTCTGCAAGCGAGTGGTGGTGATTTGGTGGTGATTGAAAAAGATCCGCAGAATCGATTTTTAAATGCGCTGCGGGCGCTGAAAGTGCCTGTGATTATTGGCGATGCCAGCATTGCATCCACACTTCAAGAAGCCCGAATTGAAACTGCACGAACGTTGCTGACGGTAACAAGTGACGATGTAGCCAATTTGGAAATTGCGCTGACAACCAAGGGGTTAGCGCCGCGTCTGTCGATGATTGTGCGGAACCAAGATCCACAATTTGCTCCCTTGGCTCAGCAGGTATTTGATTTTGAGGCGGTACTGAGTCCGGTCGATCTGGCAGCTCCGTCGTTTGCGGCGGCGGCGTTGGGGGGGCGGATTTTGGGGAATGGGCTGGCAGGTGATAGTTTGTGGGTGGCGCTGGCAACGCTAATTACACCCAGCCATCCATTTTGCGGCAGGCAGGTGCAGCACGCGGCAATGGATGCCGATTTTGTGCCGCTATATCTGGAGCGAAAGCACCATACAATGCACGGCTGGGAGTTGCTAGAAATCGAGTTGCAGCCGGATGATGTGCTTTATTTGACAATGCCTGCTAATCAATTGGAACAATTATGGCGATCGAGTCCTAATCCGCTGGCGGTACGGTTGGGGTCTTAGAGGGTGTTGGAAAAGTTTTTTAGGGTCAGAATTTATACCAACCGCCTCACCATAATACGGATCATGGCTAGGTAGATAAAGGTCTCCGAGGTTTCTGGCAATGCAGCACAGTTGAAACAATCAAAAGCCTGAATGCATCGTTTATATGAATTGTATTCATGGATTGCTTTGGGGTATTCGGGTAAGCTACGGGAATCTCCAATGAACGAGAGTCTGTCATGAATCCAGATCACATCAAACTCTCTCAATTACGATCGCTGGTTGCGGTTGCGGGCTGCGGCAACTTTGGCGAAGCGGGGCTGCGATTAGGGATTTCGCAGTCGGCGGTAAGTCATGCGATCGCTACCCTAGAAGATGAACTGGGTGTGGTGCTGTTTGCAAGAGGACGCTATGGGGCGCGTCTGACCCCGGTGGGAGAACGGATGTTAGAACATGCCCAAGCGATGCTGCAACTGCTAGATATGATGGAGCGAGAGACGAATCTGGCAAAGGGGCTACATGGCGGACAGGTGCGGGTAGCAGCGTTTCGTAGTTTTGCGACCCACATCCTACCCGAAATTATTATGGAGTTTAGTAAGAGTTATCCGGCGATTACTCTCAGCATTACCGAATGTCGCGGCGACGATGATATTGAGCAGGAATTGCGAGAGGGCAAAGTTGATATCGGGTTTACCTGTGTTCCTACTCCCGCTGAATTTGAAGTTCAGGAACTGTTTAGCGATGACTACATCGCGTTATTTCCACCTCTAGTTGAGGTGCCAGAATGCATTACCTGGGAAGATCTGAAAGCATATCCAGTGATATTCCCACCCGAAAGGGATTTTTGCTCCATCATTATGCTCGACTATTTGGCACGATTAAAGCAAAACATTACTCCTGCTTATCGCATTGCTGAAGATTCCACCATTGTCAGTATGGTGATGCGTGGTTTGGGCACAGCGATTATGGCGCGACTGGCGGCTGAGCCATTACCGGCCGCAATTCAGGCGCGATCGCTGCCCGTGCCGCTGGCGCGCATCATCAGAATTGTGACGCTCGAAGGGGCACTGCACCCTCCGGGAGTCTATGCGTTTCTCGATGTGATCAAATCCACGTTGCAGCGCAAGCATTTCCCCACTCTCAAACAACTCAGGGTGCCTGTCCATTTTGATTGTGATTGTGAGGTGGCTGAAACCTAAGGCGTTTTCCGAAAAAGAGCATACCGTTTTTTAGAGGAGGAGTTATGGCTGAAGCTATAACTCAAAACTCAAAACTCAAAACTCCCTCATTCCCTTCTGTGTCGTTGTCGCTGCTGGGTCAGGATGCTGACGACTTCGCCGGGATTGGCACCGGGTAGGGGGCGGCTCCAATCGTTGGGGTTGGCAAAGCCGCGTGCATGCAGTTCGTGGATGGTTTCGCGTACCCAAATGGGGGTGCTAATGATGAGGATGCGCTGTTGTTCTCGTTCGGGGGCAAGGGGGGTGATATAGAGGGGCAGCAGTAGCGGTTGGTTTTTTTCTGTGTCATCCATCCCGGTTACATCGGTCAAAAAGTTGCGGGCGAACTGACGAGTCAGCGCTGGCGCGAGCTGACGAGTCAGCGCTGGCGCGAGCGCCAGCATGGAGCACAGGGCGAAAAACCCAGCCGCGCTACCCGCTTCGACACTGTTTGCAACACGTAGCGGATGTGGCGTTGCTGACTGCTGGAATAAAGCCATTCGAGCAGTCAGCAACGCCTAGCAGGTGTCAGGGTTTCTCTCTGAAGTGGGCAGGAGGTGGCAGCGTCAGATTGTAGTGAACCGCTAGCATTCTTAACCCTACAATGGCGGCAAAGCCAAGGGAGCCTGCGATCGCCTCATCTAGTTTGAGGTACAGCCCCAAAATATAGACACAGCATCCCAAAAATGAACAGGTGACATATAGGGTGGACTGCACAAACACCGTCGGCAGTTGCAGCAACACAATATCGCGCAGAACGCCGCCAAATACGCCTGTCATGATGCCAAATAAGGTGGCGGTGAAGAAGGGAACGCGGTAGGCTAGGGCAAACGTGGTGCCTGAAATGCTAAACAGCGCCAATCCGACGGCATCAACTAGGTCATACAGCCTGTAGACTGGGGCTTTTAGAGGAGTTAACGGTTGCCGCAAATGGGTGGCGTAGAGAAACACAATCGATAAGCCCAAAATGGCGATCGAGAATTCCTCATGACTCACCCAAAACATAGGGCGACGGTCTAGCAACACGTCTCGGATGGTACCGCCGCCAAAGGCACTAATGAGCGCAACAGCATAGGTGCCTACTAAATCCATCTTTCGTTTTTCGGCAGCCATCATGCCCGACAGGGCGGAAAACCCAACGGCAGACGCTTCTACAAAATATTGCAATGCAGCTAGCTTTTCGAGCTGATTGGCGATCGCGTCCAGGGTCATAATTCACCTTCTCTGTAAAGGGAAGCACTAACGATGGCGATCGTGGGCAGGTGAAGCAAAAAAGCTGTTTGTTGATCCCTTACCAACTGGGATCAACAAACAGACTAATCGTTAATGACGGCTGCCCTGGCGGCACCCCGCTAATGCAAGCACACAGCGAATCGCTTCCTTCAATGTCCACTTCACAGGCATGGCAAGATCCCATTAGGCAGCCCGTGGGGATGGATACTCCAGCCCGCTCAGCGACCTGCAACAGCGGTTCACCCACATCTGCCTGAACGACTACATCATCGGGCAAAAAACGAATCTCTATACTCATGACGCAATCACTATAGTTCGCTAGTCCTAAACCTATACTGCTTTACCCGTAATGCGATAGTGGTATTGATGTAAGGATTTTTTGATGGACGGGCAAAGCCCGTCCATCAAAAAATCCTTACCAATTTTAGGACTACCCCCGTAATGCTTTTTGGAAGTTCCGGCAAATCTGCGCCTCAAAAAACTTCACATCAATACCACGATGTAATGGATCAACAAATTGAACGATTGAGGAATTGCCGCCACCCGCAGAGCTGCCGCCACCCGCAGAGCTAATTGATTACTTTTTCAAGTATGGGTCTAACACGGACAAATCTAGATACGACTCCACCACATCTGCTAAAGAATCGAGCATCGCTTCTCGCTGTTCGCGATAGTTTGAAATGCCCGTCGGTAGCGAGGTCAGTCCGCGCTGTTGACGCAGACGGTTTAGCCATGCCCGTCTCCAGGCTCCGTTGTCGAACAGCCCATGCAAATAGGTACCCCAAATCGATTGGGTAGAGTCCACTAAGCCCAAGTTGCGATCGTCAAATAGGGGATTGTAGGTTGCGCCGCTGGCTTCCAGATCATTTTCGGCCAAGTGGCTGCGCCCCTGATGAATTTCATAGCCCAAAACAGGTAGCCCAGACTGGGGAAAGTTGGAGGTAACTTGCCGCTGACGTGCCACTTTTTGCCCTGTGATCACAGTCTTAATCGGTAACAAGCCCAATCCTTTGTAGCGTCCTTCTTGGCCTTCTACGCCTTCGGGGTCAGCCAGCATTGTGCCCATCATTTGAAACCCACCACACACCCCTAATACAGTGCCGCCAGCGTTAGCGTAATTTTGGATTTCTTCTGCCAAGCCGCTGCGCTGAAGGGCAACCAAGTCAGCAATGGTAGTTTTAGATCCTGGTAAAATCACCGCATCGGGATAACCCAACGAGTCTTTAAGCCCGACATAGCGAATGTTGACGGTGGGTTCTGACTCAAGCGGATCAAAGTCGGTGAAGTTAGAGATCCGAGGCATTCGAATTACGGCAATGTTGATGTCGTGATTGGAACTGCCGGAGGGGCGATCGAGCAGCGAGAGTGAATCTTCGGCAGGAAAGGTGTTGTCAAACCAGGGAATTACCCCAATTACAGGGATGCCCGTTTTTTCTTGAAGCCAGTCAATACCAGGTTGTAGAATCGATCGCTGCCCACGAAACTTGTTAATCACAATGCCGCGCACCAGTGCTCGTTCGTCTGGCTCTAGCAGGTCTAACGTGCCTACAATATGGGCAAACACGCCGCCCCGTTCAATATCGGCAATCAGTAAGGTGGATGCATTCAAATGCTTGGCGACCCGCATGTTAGTCAGGTCACGCTCTTTTAAGTTCACTTCTACTGGACTACCTGCCCCTTCACAGACAACCAGGTCAAACTCATCGCCTAATCGATTGAGTGACTCTTCGATCGCCTGCCAACCCTGCTCAAAATATTCACTGTAGTAGTTTGCCGCGTTGACTCTGCCAACGGCTCGCCCTTTCAAGATGACCTGGGAGGTCATATCGCCCTGGGGTTTGAGCAAAATAGGGTTCATCTCGACCCGAGGCGCGATCCCCGCTGCCCAAGCTTGCACGGCCTGAGCGTGCCCGATTTCTCCCCCGTTAGCCGTAACGTAGGCGTTAAGCGCCATATTTTGCCCCTTAAACGGGGACACGCGCCAACCGCGTCGGCTTAAAATTCGACATAGCGCAGCGGTTAGAAGTGACTTTCCTGTGTGAGAGGCTGTACCCACAACCATGATGGCTTTCATTCAATACCTCCAAGATGTTTTGGGCAACCCAGAGAGCCAGTAGCTTTAGGTGCCGTTTGAGCGTTAGTTGCCCTAATGTAACCAACCAGGCAAACGCACCCAGCGAGCGATCGCATTGTAGAAGAGATCTAGAACTGAAGGAGCTGGCAATCGTCCCTGAGTTTCCCAATGCTGTACAAGTTGCCGTCCCAAGGGCGTGAGCCGAAAACTATCGGTTAATCCCTGACCATCTACTTCTCGCCGCAGAATACCCACTTGGATTAACCACAACAAGTCAGTTTCGGCGCTTAACTCTGATTGTTCTTGGCGAGTGTACTGATGCTCTACGCCAGCAGACCCGGCGATCGCCCGCAGAGAAACCCCTTCTACCCGCATGGTGGTGTATAGCAGCAACTGAAATGGGGCACAGCAGGCGGCTCGTTCTGCTCGCTTCAAGGCTAGCGGTGTGTAGGGAAGAGGCGATCGCCCCTCAGGGTTAGACGATAGATCTGGCTGGCGCTGGGAAGCAGTCATTATAAATTGGGGAAACTAGCAGAGCTAAAAATATTGAGACGTAAAAATACGTCAGAGCGCGATATAGCTAAACAACAAGCTAAATACTTCAGGATTCGCTTATATTTTCGTCTATCTTAGTCCTCACGTGTGGCCTGGAGTGAAAATACGCAGTTATCTTTTGATGGCCGGCTGTACTTAGAATAGGGCTTTCCAACTGGATAGGATACTGATTATAGTCTGTCAGGATGTCGCTATCGGCTGATACCAGGGCTTTCCAAGCCTCTGTTGCCGTCGATCGGGTGCAATCTGTAGGCTGAAGTCTATAGTTTACGTCTAGTTCGCTGGCGTAAGGCCTGAGTCGAGCTATGGCAGGCTGCTTTTGGCAGCTTAGGGATTTAACCGTTGCCGAGCAATGAGCAAATTTCTCACGTTTTTTAGTTGACATAAGCATACTTGGTTAAGTATCCTAGTAAAGGTTTGACACCTATGCGCCCCCATCGTCTAGAGGCCTAGGACACCTCCCTTTCACGGAGGCGACGGGGATTCGAATTCCCCTGGGGGTATGTGTTACACCCTCTAGCTTGCTAGATAGTTCAAAAATTCTAAACCTATAAAACCTATGTAGGGGTTACTGAGTTAAATCGCAGTAACCCCTATATTTTTTTAACTATTCTCAACGTCCTTTGTCCCAATTTATCGCCATACTCATAAAGCTTAGGACTAAAGCTTAGGACATGCCAGCGTCATTCCCGTGCAGGCGGGAA
>Ga0105046_10013948_pt1 | contig 12415 bp, 8 predicted proteins | sample MAT03_FD_78385 | JGI IMG/M metagenome (GOLD analysis project Ga0105046, IMG submission 78385) | Freshwater microbial communities from Lake Fryxell liftoff mats and glacier meltwater in Antarctica - MAT-03 (megahit assembly) | ecosystem: Environmental > Aquatic > Freshwater > Ice > Liftoff...
ATGCAGCCCCAGAGCTGTTCCATTGGATCTTCAGGGAATTCAATGCCCGCATGTTTTTTGATGACGGCTTTGAATTGAGCGACGATATCTTTAAGCACATCCACGGAAAGATCTTTTTCGTGTTCAACCTTCGCGTGTTCGCGGGCCTTGTCGAGGATTTCATCGAAGTGGTCCGGATCGTTCTTCGTCTCAGGCTTCAGACCCAACACGACGTCGCCGTACATCTGAATCAGACGACGGTAGCTGTCCCATGCGAAGTGTTCGTTGCCCGACTGCTTGATCAGTGCCTGCACAACCTTTTCATTGATGCCGATATTCAGAACGGTATCCATCATGCCCGGCATGGATTCGCGTGAACCGGATCGGCAACTGAGCAGCATTGGGTTGGCTGGATCGCCAAACTTCGCGCCCATGATCGTTTCGGCGTTTTTGATTGCCGCTTCGACCTGAGTTTTCAACTCGGGCGGATAAGACTTCTTATTATCGTAGAAGTATGTGCAGACTTCTGTCGTGATCGTGAACCCGGCTGGGACTGGCAAACCGATGCGGCTCGTTTCCGCCAGGTTCGCGCCCTTGCCGCCAAGAAGAGGTTTCATCGTGGCATCGCCTTCTGCTTTGCCAGCACCCCAAGTGTAAACGTACTTCGTTTCTGCCATCGAATTGAACCCCATGAATTGGATAGGCTGAGGACCGTCACAGCCAACGTTGAAAGGCGAATTGGGGGGGACTTCGACGGCTGAAAATCCCTCAGCGTTTAGCCTCCCAACCCGACAGGGCGAAATCTGCCCGAGACATTCTCGCCACAGAGCCCCCAATTTCACGGCCAGAACTGACCGTTCGCAGCGCGCACCATAACCGAAGACCGATCCGGCGGACGAACGAGCGGGCACGGTAGCAACGCAATGTGCAAACTGCAAGTTCGTTCCAAAACGCAGGTGAAACACCGCAATTTTGAGACACAACCAGTCCAGAATCACTGAATACAGGCCATCGGATTAAGTCATTTGCGTATAAGCACGCATGCAAATTTTTTTTGTTTAACGGCAAGCCGGAGGCGTCAGTTTTCGGCGAATTCGCCTACGCCTACGCCTTCGGCTCGCCGTTAAGCGAATTATGCTGAACAGCTTCTGCGTGGGAAATTGACCCGATTGGGGGAAGGTGATCGAACAAATCTCGTGGCAAACTTACTCTCACTATGTCAGGTCGGCGTTAAGAACAGTCCCGAAAAGTTACGTCAGGCTTTCCTGCCTGACATGAAGTCGTCCGCAATTATGTATTCTGGAAGTTGCCATGAAGAATCTAATAATCGAAATTCGCGTCCAAACACAGCTCGATGCCGACAGTTCTCAAACAAGGTTAGACCGCAGACCATCGAGACGGTTTTCCGGACTCGCCATCCTGTTCAGACTCGCCATCATCTTGCCATTACTTCTGTTGCATCCGTGGATCTCCGCATCTGAACCATCGCTGATCGCAACAGCCGTCGGCACGGCTACGGAGGAAAATGAAACTCTTCAGTTCGAGTGGTCGATTCCTGGAACAGTTCACGACGAAGCTGGAAAACCGGTTACGGGAGCCATTATTAAGACTCTTCCGGGAACTGAAGAGCAGATCACAACGACATCCAATGACGATGGCCAATTTGTTCTGGCGATGCGTTCAAAATATCCGCACGAAAGTTCGCTTGTGGTTGAAAGCAGCGACGGAAAGTTGAAGAGCTTCGTGAATGCCATTGGTTACGACAGTCCTCAACGACTGACGCGAGTCGTTCTAAAACCGATAAAAAGTGTCATCGTAAACGTGAAAGACAAGAACGGGGCCGCTCAACAAGGTGCAACCATCGGTGTGATCGCTGATTATGGATTGATCACGTCAGCAGTGGCTGACGAACATGGCCAGGCGACTCTGCAGATGCCCGCTGATGCAGAGATAGAATGGGTCTTCGCATATCGTGACCATTGTGGATTTGACTACTACGAAAACTACGCATCGTTCCCACTAGGACCGTTTCTTACACTTCCTGATCAGATTTCACTTGCGCTCACTGGTAGCCAGACCGTACGAGTTCTCGTCGTGGATTCGAATGAGAAGCCCGTGTCTGGCGTAAGAGTTACGCCGTGGATAGTGCAAGAAAGCGGAAAATTGTCATATATCAACCTCGGCGGCACTTTGGACTTTGCAAAAACGGACGAAGCCGGGATCGCTGAGTTCCCATGGATTCCGGATCAACTGGAACGCAGAGTTTCATTCCAGATAAACCACCCGGAATATCATTGCCCGCAGCCACCATACTTTGAATCGGCAAGTTCCGATATGACTGCCCGAGTTCTTCGAGTCGCGACTGTTCGAGGCAAGGTGACTCTGGCCGACGGCAGTCCGGCGGCTGGAGTTCACTTACAGGGCGAAGGACGAGGTAACACTTCTGAATACTTCCGCGATCACACGATGACCCGCGAAGATGGAAGCTACGAATTCAAGATCTACCCCGACCAGAGTACGATCATCGCCGTCACTGACACGTACTACGCTGCCAAAAGTCAGAAGGACATTCTGCTCAAAGAAGGCCAGTCGCGTGACAATGTTGATTTCGTCGTGAATGATGGCACGCTGATTCGCGGTAAGATCACAGTTGGAAAAGATCGCCTTCCTGCCGTAGGAGAACATGCAAGGTTGATTCAATCATTCGCCGGAACGGATCTCGTACAGTTTAACCTAACGGATTCCAAAGGCTTCTATAAGTTCCGGGTTGGACCAGGCACGTATGAACTGCTACTGCCACATCAGGATGATGAGGCACCAATTCAACTTACCGTAAAAGACGAAGAAGAGTTTGTCTTTGATGGATATGCAGAACGTAAACGTTTCGTAAATCTCACCGGCACAGTCAGTGACGAAAGCGGCGCGGCGCTGGCCATCTGCATCGTCTACGGGGAATGCATTGCCGCACCAAGGCATGCCGGATTCCGAACCACGACAGACGCAAGTGGCAATTTCAGTGCTGAACGCTGGTCAGACAAAATGATTATCTACGCCATCCACGACGCAAAACTCCTCGCTGGCTTCGCAGAGATTTCCGAGGACTCAACGGACGTTGCCGTAAAGCTCATGCCCGCCACTTCGGCATCGGGAATTGTCCGCGCTGACGATGGTACCCTAGTTGCCAATGCCCGAGTGCAATTGAATGTCCAGCTCCCACTTGTTGATGCCATGAATCTGAATCTTTGGACTGTAACGAATGAAGCCGGAACCTACGTGTTCAAAGGCATTATCAACGGAGCGTCGTGCCGCGTGGATGTTTATCGTGCCGACCAACATACAAGCGGCCCGGTATTTGAAGTCACAAATCTCGAACAGATCAAGCTGGACGATGTCGTCATCAAGGATAACGGCGATGGGTCAGAATGACGCATTCGTTCGAATTGAAATCAGCTCTTTCACAACCTTTACTCACTTCGGCCGCTTCAAACTCGCATCAGCGAGTGGCAAAGTTCATCGAAGTTTGTGAACAAGGCCACGGCGGGAAGGTCCGAATGACAAACTTCGGGAGCATTCTCTTTGTCGGCCTGCAGGATAGGTTCAGAATCGGCAAGCCTGATGACTGATTCAGGCAACGCCAGCTATTCCGGCATTGACAACAGGCAAATCGAAAGCCTGGAATTCAATGCTGACATGAAATCATTGAAATTGTCAGTTATGCTGCGTCTCGCATCGACATGATTTCTGCCGCAAGCTGAAATGGCAACCGTGCGGATGCAAACATCAATCTTCAGCCAATCGACAATACGGATGATTGAGACTGGAAGTCTCTGGAAATAATTGCATGAGCGATTTATTAACCGGCGAATCACTGATCGCCATTTTAACGTTAACGACTCTGGAAATGATTCTGGGGATCGACAACATTATCTTTATTGCCATTCTGGCCGGGCGTTTGCCTCCGGAGCAGCGTGATAAGGGACGCACGTTTGGGTTGTTGCTCGCAGTGATTTCACGAGTCGGCCTGGTATTGTGTATCGGCTGGGTGATGGGTTTGAAAGCGAAGCTGTTTTCGCTCTTGGGCCATGACTTTACGGGGCGTGATCTAATTCTTGTGGCTGGCGGGTTGTTTCTCGTATTCAAAGCGACTCGTGAAATTCACCATAAGGTTCAATCTGTTGGTTCTGAATACAACAAACCAGTGGCCGATGTGAGTTTAATGTCCGTACTGATTCAAGTGATGCTGATCGATGTGGTTTTCTCGCTGGATTCGGTGATCACAGCCGTCGGCATGACGTCCGGGTTGAAGTCAGCGATTCCAATTATGGTCATATCCATCATCATATCCATACTAGGGATGCTGGCCTTCTCCAAGGCCATTGTTGTATTTATCGAACGCAATCCGGCCATCAAAGTGCTGGCACTGTCGTTTCTGATGCTGATCGGCATGCTGCTCGTGGCGGAAGGTCTTGGTAGAGAATTTCCGAAAGGCTACGTCTATTTTGCAATGGCCTTTTCGTTCTTTGTGGAATTGCTGCAGATGTGGACGGAGAAAAAGAGTCATCCGCCAGCTCCAACGTCTCAATATTGAAGCCGATTTGCCTTCAGCAGATGACTTCCTGGTTCCTGTGAAAAACTCGGCAAAGTCAGGAATTGTGCCAGGGAATACTATCCGCCAGCGAACCGCTGCCTCAATGAAGGAAATCACTCAATGACGCCAGCTGAACCTGATCACGACCACGATCCTGCTGAGAACTTTCCCCGGCCCGGAAATCAATCCGGTGACGGAAACTGGAATCCATATGAATCCACGTGGACAGACACAGGCCCTGTCATCATGCAGGCACAGACTGTTTCTGCATTGGCCATTCTGAGTATGATTTCCGGGATCGTCTCGATTCCATTGATCTGTCTCTGTTTCTTAGCCATTCCGTTCTCACTGTTTGCGATTGTCGGCGGTCATATTTCTCGCAGTATTTGTCGCCGCAGTCAGGGCCGAGTTACAGGCGATGGAATGGCGATCGCCGGGCTCTCGTTGGGTTACATCTCGCTTACTATCATCATCGGGATGCTTGTGTTTATGTTTGCTGCGCAATCGAGATTTCCCGGCGGCGGTCCAGGAATACCAAGGCCGGCAATTGCTCCGCAGTGGACAAACGGAACGGACGGGGAAGAAGCATTAAATGCGGCAATTGCATCCCTAAGTTCAATGGCTTCCCCAGGCAATACAGACGCGGCCGTTGAACTTGCCACCCATCTGCAGGCTTCGCTGCACGACATCTCTCAGCAGATGCATGCCGGAAATTCGTTCCCGTCGGATAAGGGATCAGATCCCAACGCGATGGCTGAACAAGACCCAGCAGCGGAATCCACATCCGTCGTAGCTGAACTTCCTGAAACCGCCGAAATTTCGGGACTTCAACGCGTGTTGCAGGGGTCAAGAGTTTACTGCTGCCTGAAGAGCGACTCTTGTGCGTTTCTGGTAGGAATCAGCAACCTGTCAGATCTGAATCAGGCTGACCGCATCGTGCTTTCACAGATGGTCTGGCTGGCTGCAGGACGTTCAGTGGATGATCAGCTTGAAGCAGGCCAACGGTTTGTGGTAGCTTTGGTTGAAGAAAGCGAGCTACAGGAAGTCAGCCTTGGCACGTACGAACGTTCGGATCTCTTCGACGTCGGACTTGAGCATCGTGTGCCTTCGTATGACTACGAAAAGCGTGTACAGCTTGCCGACTTTTTCAACTCAGAACCATTGAGTTCAGAAACAGAATCAATGAGTGAGGAAGCCAGCGATTCCATGCTTGAAGTTCCGGGTGAATAAACACCGGCTCCGAATTTTCAGCACTGAAATTCGTGCCGATCGCAACAAAAAAGCCCGGCTCAAATGAGCCGGGCTTTAGTATTGATATGCTGACAATGACCTGGGTTAACCGCTTTTCAGCGCATCGCGGATTTCGCGAAGCAGGAGAATATCTTCTGGCGCAACCGCTGGCGGAGCGGCGGCTTCCTGCTTTTCGAATCTCTTCTTTGCTGTGTTCATCATCTTAATCATCGCAAAGACCGCAGCGGCCACGATCAGAAAGTCAAACACAGTCTGCAGAAACATGCCGTAGTTCAAAGTAAGTTCTTTGCCCTTTTCGAGCAATTCGCCGGTAAGCAGTTCTTTCTTGTCGGGACTCATGCCCAGCTTCCATTTCATCTCAGTAAATGAGATTCCGCCAACGATCTTTCCGATCAGCGGCATCACGATGTCACCAACCATCGAAGCCACGATTTTTCCAAAAGCGGTTCCGATAATGATCCCCACGGCCATGTCAACGACATTGCCCTTCATCGCGAATTCTTTGAATTCTTTAATTAGTCCCACAGCTGCGTACTCCTCAGTTGAAAATCACGTCACTCGGTGATCGGCGGTCACCAGATCGTGAGAATACTGATGTTTATCGCAGAAGCTGCCAATACCGAAATTCTCATTCCGTCTTGCAGAGCGTTGGCTTGCAGCAAGGGCGTCAGAAAAGTTCGAGCTGATCAGGATTGTCATCACCTGACTTTGGCGACCTGGGTTTTTGCTTCTGCGATATCCCCAGATGTGCGATCGCCTTCGCAGTGATCATGCGACCGCGAGGCGTTCGCTGAATGAAGCCTTCCCGCAGCAGGAACGGTTCCACTTCATCTTCCAGAGTATCTGCCGGGATATTCATTGTGTGCCCAAGTGCCTGGACTCCCGCTGGGCCGCCGCCGAAGACACGAACGATTGTTTCCAGATACTTGCGGTCCTGTTCTTCCAGGCCTGCGTCATCCACGCCCTTCATTTTTAATGCTGCGCGGGCAACTTCCAGAGTTATCTTTCCGTTGGCGCGTACATCTGCAAAATCTCGTGTCCATCGCAGCCAATTGTTGGCCTTTCTGGGCGTTCCGCGAGAACGAATTGAGATTTCCTGAGCTGCCTCAGGGGCGATATGGGTTCGTAACTTGCCAGCATTTCTCGTGACAATGATGGAAAGTTCTTCGTCTGTGTAGAAGTCCAGGTGTTCCCGGTTGACGAATCGATCTCGCAATGGTGCCGTAAGCATGCCGCTGCGAGTTGTCGCACCGATCACAGTGAATGGCTGCAGTTTCATGTTGATCGTGCGAGCGTTCAATCCATCGCCCAGCGTAATGTCAACTCGAAAATCTTCCATCGCAGGATAAATGAATTCTTCAACCGCAGGTGGCATGCGATGGATTTCATCAATGAACAGCACGCTTCCATAGGATGCATTTGTCAGATACGGCAACAAATCTTTGGGCGCACTGAGTGACGGGCCAGCAGTGATTTGCATTTCCGTTCCTAATTCGCGAGGAACAACGGTGGCCAGTGTTGTCTTGCCCAGACCAGGCGGTCCGTCCAACAGCAAATGTCCGAGTGGCTCTTTACGTCTCTTGGTCGCTTCCAACAAAATCCGAAGTCGTTCAACGACGGATTTCTGGCCAACGACATCCTCAAGTCGCGACGGACGCAGTTCATCATCGAATCTCTGCTGTTCGGGGTTTTCCGGATCAACGGGATCGTCTGAGTTGTCGTTGCCACCTTTTCCTCGACGACCAGACCCGCCGCCAGCTCCGAATTCCGCAACTGGCTGCTCATCTGGATCTGTTTCATCATTTCGGATCGTGGTCTTCCGCGCCATAGTGATCTGTTTCCAATCGGTCTTCCGCTCTCGCCGCCAGAATAACCACATCCGGACTTTAGATGAGTCGTTCACATCGCGGCACAATTCACATTCGACCTACTTGGATTCCTCCACAGCAGCGGGGCCAAGTTTTGTATTTAACCGTTCAATCATCTTGCTGTCAGGTTTTTTGGATTCCAGTTCGACCTTCAGTGACTTTGACCACAGATCTTTGGCCTCTGCCGTTTGACTGAGCGCCTGATGTACATCGCCCTGATGCTCAAGCAATGTGGAATCCTGATAGTCCGGATCGCTGTTTGCCTTCTTCAATGGCTCCAATGCTTCGCCTAATTTTCCCTGTTTGAATAACACCCAACCAAGGCTGTCAAGATATGCAGGGTTGTCGGGTTGCGACTCAACTGCGATACGAATCATCTTTTCCGCTTTTTCAAGCTCTTTGCCCTGGTCGGCATAGAGATAACCGAGGTCATTATTAATGCCAGCCTCTGTTGGATCTTCTGCATAGATCTCCTCCAGAATCTTTTCGCCTTTGCTCATATCGCCGCTTTGCACATAAGCGTTGGACAATCCCATGCGGATCAAACGCAAAGTTTCAGGCGTAACGTTTGGACTTTCAGTCGCCAGCTCATACTGCTGAATCGACTGTTCCCATTTGTCCTGTTGAGCGTAGATGCTGGCCAGTCGAATGTGTGTTTCTGCCAGCAACTCTGAATCGGCCGGTAAAAACTGAAGCGACTTCTCCAGAAGTTTTTCCGCCAGATCCAGCTTTCCATCTGTGGCTTCGATCATTGCGAGGCGACCAAGCAGCTGTGGTTCATTAGGCAGGATGCCCAATGCTTCCTTGAGTGCCTGTCGAGCTGCGTTGATATCCTCTATCGAGGCATAGGCCACGGAAATGCGAAACAGCGTGTTGATCCGAACTCCAGGATCCAGCCCCGGAACTGACAATAGCTGTTCCAGAATTTTAGCCGCCATCGCATACTCGCCCAAAGTCAATTGGCTGATGCCGTATTTTTCCAGGACTTGTACCAGCAAAATTCGATCCGGATTCAACTCCAGCGATGCTTTGAGCAACGCGGATTCTTCCTTCGGTTGCTTTATCGATTCTGCAATCAATGCACAGAAGTATGGCACCATGGGATGCAGATCGTCTGGTTTCTCGCCGTACATCGTCTGGCATGTGCCGACGATTTTCTTGGCGAATTCGTCATTGGTTGTAATACTGACGACCAATGGAATGAGTTCTTCCGCGCGGATGCGAGAACCTGCCGCTCGATTTACCGTAGCAATCATCGCCGTGGGATTCTGATCTGCAATCGCAACTCGCATCAGGCCAAGATAAGCATCGACATCGCCGGATGAGTCAAGAATCGCCTGATATACGTCACTCGCTTCTGTTGGTTTACCCTGGTCCAGCAAAACCTGACCAAGAAACATTCTGACAGCAGTGGAATCCGGCGTATTTTCGCTCAGTTCTTTCAGTCGCTCATTCAGCCCGTCCGAGCGATTAGTCGCGCTGTAAAGATCCAGCAGAATCTGGAGCGACTCCTGGCTGCGGCGTCCACTGTCGAAATAAAGGTTGAGATTCTTTTCACTGTCTTCCAACTTGTCTTTCATGTAATACGCGCGGGCCAACATCAGGTTGTATTGTCCCGGCTGATCCTTTTCGCTGCGACCCAAGGCTTCGAATGCCTCGATTGCTTTCTCAGTACGTCCGGATTCCATCAGCACTCGGCCGACTGTCTCATAACTTGTCGGGCGATTGTTCAACATCGCTTTATGTTCGCGATCGGACAAGCCAAAGTCTTCCGGACGCTCTAAAGCATTCAACAGTATTTCGTAACTATCTGCTGCTTCTCTAAGCTTTCGAGTCGCAAGATAAATTGCGCCTCGCACTTGATGGATCTGAACAAATTCGCGCGAGTTTTTGTTCAGCGTTTTCGATTCCAGTGCTTCTTCCAGCAGATTCATAGACTCTGCGATTCGCTGAGTTGTCGCATAGAAGACCGCCATTTGCAGACGCATTTCTACGTCGTTCGGGTCAAGTGCGATCGCTTTCTCAGCTTTCTTGATCCCATCTTCTGTGCGGCCAAGTCTCAAGAGCACTATTGATAGAGCTCGCAGCGGCACGGCTGATTTCGGCGAAGATTCAGCTGCCTTTTCGAATGCATCCGCTGCAGGCTGCAGATCGCCGCGTTTCATGGCTTTTTGACCAGCCATGTACCATGCAAGGGCATCTTTGTTTGCAGGATCAAGCGCGGAGCTCTCGTCCTTTAACTGGTTGTCGTCAGCCTTCGGTTTCAATTCATCGAGCGCTGCATCCGGATCGGTTGCATTTTTTTCATCTGCAGCCGGTTCGTCCGACATTGCCTTCGCAGATTTACTGAATACGCTCTGCAGCAAAATCATATTGCAACAGAAGAAAGATACCGCAAACAAACGGCACCATGACGAAGAATAATCGAAACGCTTCATTTTCAGTCTCACCGAAAACAGAAAGCAGATGGACAACCTGACCGATGAAGTCAAGTGACAGAATTCACACCAACGACTCTCTGTCTTTTGTTCAGAGAATCCGTGTTCGCGGCTGATCAATCCCAAACCGCTCGTGGCGCATTATTGATGCGCGGAGCAATTCTGTCGAGTTCTGTTCGGCGATAGCGTAATAAGTCCCGATCTGGCGGAACCTATTTTTTCTTGTTTGGCTTCGAAGCCGCTTGTTTGCTGCCTGAGGATGGCTTTGCGGAAGCTGCAGGCTTGGTCTTCGGCTTGGCACTGCCAGGCTGCGGTTTTGACGTCGTTTTTGAAGCCGATTTCGCAGGTGTTGAAGCCTTGGCTGCTGCGCTGGGCTTCGCGGCTTTGACAGGAGCCTTGGGAGCCGGTGCAGCTTTTGCAGGAGTTTTTGCAGTTGCAGCTTTGTTTGGTGGCGTTGCGGCCTTATTTGCTGTCGAAGCTGTTTTTGTTGGCACAGTCGCCTTGGCGGGCACAGTTGCCTTGGCTGGTACCGTTGCCTTGGCTGGTACCGATACTTTCGAAGCTACTTCCGTTTTGACTGGCTTTGCAACCTCTTTGGGAGCGGCAGGCTTCGCTGGCTTTTTCTTTGGGGGCTGCTGCAATTCTGCGAAGCGTTCCATCACATCGTCCATCGATTGTTCCGAATCAGCATGATCGATAAATCGAGGAATGAATTTAGGGTCTGTTGCCAGACAACGGAGAAGGTGACAGAATTCAGACACCTCAGATTTCTTCAAGCCGCCTTTCAGGTACTCGGAGGCCTCGTTCACGTCTGAGTCCTCAGGAACGAGTCCCAGCCATTTGGCTGCCGTTAGCATAGAGTCATCGAGAAAGATGATATGACTTCCCAGAATTTCATGCAGAACAAAATCACGAATAAATGGAGTTACGTCCGGGATTTTTTTTAGTGTTTTGACTGCCTGCTCCAGCGTCTGACGTCTGAGCTTTTCGAAATCATACGAATACGTTGTTTCGAACAGGTGCCGCAGGATCGAACGAATTCTCAGGCCCTTCCAGTCGGCCTTGTGGAGTGGGGTCAGCACCAATTCAAGTTCATTGACCGAACTGACGCGAATTTCGTTGAGATCAAAGAACGAAGCGATCAGGTGCTTCATGCCAACTTCGGAGGTCGTCCATGGGTTGTCTTCGAGACAGACCGCGAAAAGCAACGTCTCAACGACCGGCAGCTCGATCTTTGGAACGGACTTTCCGTACAACTTGTGAAGTGAGTTGACTAGCTTGCGACAGACCTGCGACTTGTCAGCCGCCTTGGTGGCCTTGGTCGTTCCCATTGTAGTTCCCTGCTGACTTTAATCGACAATTCCGAATGAACAATCCGGACAACGCCCCCTGAACTGAAGCCGACAAACAACGATGCGTCATAAATCCTGATGCTCAAGATCAACCTCTAATGGTGCCTCCCTTTGTTCAAGATCCTCATCGGATATTGAATCTTCAGCATCATCTAACGGAAGAACATCACGAAGAATCGCAGACGTTTGAACGGATTTCAGAACCGTGTCGTCCAGGACGAAACGCAATTCGGGAGTATACCGGCTTTTAATATATTCCGCGACTTTAGACTGCAAATATCCTTTGGCTGAATTCAACCCGTGCATCGTCAACGCTGCCGTTTTTTCATCTCCCAAAACGGAAATTCGCACAGCAGCGTATCGTAAATCAGGGCTGACGTCTGCACTCAGCACTGTGACATTTTGAATTCGAGGATCACGAAGCTCGAACAGGATCGCAGTGCTGACGACTTCTCGGATCATTGAGGCAACCCGGGCGGTTCGACGTGTGGACATGGAATTTTTTTCCTGAAGGGTGAGCCGTCTTGGACACACAAATCGTTTTGAAAGTTCAGGCATCCGGCAACTTCGTTTTCCCCAACACAACGGGGCGATGTCGCGAAGCCTGATTCACAGGCATTACAATGTCCGTGCAATCTCATCGATTCGATAGGCTTCGAACAAATCTCCTTCTTTGATATCGTTAAATCCGTCGAGGCGTATACCGCATTCCATACCGTCGCGAACTTCTTTCGCATCATCTTTTTCACGTTTAAGTGAGCCGATTCGATAGTCATTCATGACCTTCTGATCTCGAATCAAATGAACGCGACTGTCACGGCCAATTGTCCCATTAATAACGCGGCATCCGGCAATCGTCCCGAAGCGACTAATGCTGAATGTACGCAACACAATCGCTCGACCAGTTGAAACTTCCACACGTTCCGGCCGCAGCAATCC
>Ga0105046_10013954_pt1 | contig 12413 bp, 8 predicted proteins | sample MAT03_FD_78385 | JGI IMG/M metagenome (GOLD analysis project Ga0105046, IMG submission 78385) | Freshwater microbial communities from Lake Fryxell liftoff mats and glacier meltwater in Antarctica - MAT-03 (megahit assembly) | ecosystem: Environmental > Aquatic > Freshwater > Ice > Liftoff...
CCGCGACAGGGCGATTGATAAAGAAATTGGAAATCACTTCAGACCACCAACTTCAGTGCCTTTCGGTTTCTCGTTTTCGCTTTGAACAGTCTCGCTCGCGATGCGTACTTCAGCGCCGGGGCGGATTTTTTGCAGCCCAGAGGTTACGACTTTTTCGCCCGCGTTGACTCCTTCGCGAATAACGGTCATGTCGCCTTCGATGGGGCCGAGCTTGATGGCGCGCCGCAAAACTTTTTTATCATCCCCGACGATCATCAAATGGCGACCTTGTTGATCCATTGCAATCGATTTGGTGGGCACGAGCACCGCATCATATTCGGCACTGAAGGGCACTCGGATACGAGCAAACAACCCTGCCGAAAGCATGCCCGTGTTATTTTGAAAGGTGGCTCGAATTCTGGTGTTGCCAGTCCCGGGATCGGTGGTATTGTTAACAAAGTCAATGACCCCCGCCCATGGAAAGCCATCGTCGTTAGCTAGTCCCATTCGAACCGCGATTATCGCTTCGCGAGCGTTTTTGACTTCGCCATCGAGCATTCGAGTTCGATAGTCGAGCACTGACTGTTCATCGACCTCGAAGTCGACGTAAATTGGATTAACTGCGACCACGGTCGTTAGAACCGTGGAGTCGGCAGCGACTAAATTACCAGGAGTGACCGAGGTCTGGCCAAGCATACCGTCGATGGGAGAGCGAACTTCGGTGTATTTAAGGTCCAATTGGTTGCGAGCGACAGAGGCTTCGAGCGACTTGATCTGGCCTCGCAACTCCGCGACGCTGGCGAAGGATTGGTCGTACTCAGCTCGGCTGATCGAGTTACTATCGAGCAGCTTTTCGCTTCGTGTCAATTCATTGTTAGCTTGCTTGAGCCTTGCTTTGGAGGCTGTGAGCGAGCCAACTGATTGTTGCAATCCGAGTTCATAGGGTTTGGGATCGATAACGAACAGCAATTCTCCTTTCTTGACCAACTTTCCTTCATCGACCGTTACCTTCAAAATCGAGTCGTCGTTGTTTCTCATTCGCGGCGTTTGCAAAAGGTAGCCACTGACTCGTGCACGCACTTCTACGGTATCCACTGCCGAAGTGCGTCCGGTGTATTCGCGATATTCGACGACCTTCGACGTCGCTGCCTTGGTAACAGCGACTTCCGGCGGAGGCGGAGGATGTTGCGGGGTCGAGGGCGGCCCCTTTGCCCGACAGCCGACCAACAAAACGACTAAAAATAACGTGAAGCAAGTTTTCATCGATGCATTGTACTCGAATCGTCCACTGGAAGTCAGGAATCAGAGCCGTGCAACGAGACATTTCTCGTGCCAATTGGGCCGCTGGAGTCGATGAATATTTTTATTATCCAGTCGTACTGCGAGTGTGCATGATAAAACTCGGTTCCCCCAAGCTGAACTCATGCGGCACTATGTTTCCGTCTGCATCTTTCTCCGTGGATGGCGAGATACAGTTCACCATGGCGACGTCGCCACCCAACGCGATAAATCCTTCACCCGTGACCAAGAGAACGGCCATAACAGCGAGAAACCGCGTTGTTCTTATGCGTTTTTTCATAGTGCAAGTACTCAATTCCATAATGCGATCCTCTAAGCAAGTATCCAATGTGTCTGGCTCACGCGAGAAGCCAACAACGAAACGGAGCACCGGTCCACCGAAATCGAGGTAGGTATCGAACCATAGCCATGAAAACTTCGGCGACAATGTCGTTCGTATCGTCCAAGTTTCCTACACGACGATGGATGTAACCATCGATGACGCCATAATGTTCTCGATAAAGATGCGAGACGGCCAAAGGATCCCACCCTTGTATCACCCAGACGCAACGTTATCCGAGCATCGACTGGCATTACAGACGATCGCCTTTTCGGCCATGAACGCTTTGGTTTCTCTTACAGTACTCGCGGGTGCGATCGCCATGTTTCGGCAAAACCCTCGTTGGCTCGCTCTGACTGGAGCATGGGCTGCCGTGATTCCTCTGTTTGGCCCGTGCTTCATACTTTCCATTCCGTTCGGCATCCGGGCGCTTGTTGTGTTGTTCAAGCCCGAAAAGTAAAAAGGGGACGGAAAAGTAAAAAGGGGACGCAGCGGACGCAGCTTATTTATAATGTGTGATTCAGTTAGAGTCTCACAGCCGATTGTGGTACCCACGACTCCGAGCCGTAATGTGTACCGCGAATAACGCTCTGACGTACGGATTCCAACTCATTTTCCGATTGTGGTTCATTTGCGTAGGCGTGCCAAGATCTGGGCCGAGGAATCAGCCTCTTGGATAGAACTTTCCTTTGCTTGGCATCGCCATATTGTCTGAGCCACGCACATCCCTATTCCCAGTCTTCCGCTCGATTACATAGCGTGGCGCTCTGTCAGCGGTTTAAACGCCGGATAAGACAGTGTGGCAGGAGAAGTCTTAACGGCGAGCTTCGGATTTTTTCAAGGTGGCGAGCCTGAACCTTTGCATGCTGACGAGCCGTGCTGGCCGTATATAGCCATTGGACAGCGACTTCCGAAAAAACTACCATACGGACGTATTAAAATACAGCATATCCCCATATTCCGAATCGTCGAGAATCGTCATGATGTTATCGACGTGATACCGACAACGCTACTTGTTACAACTCATGACGATACGATCTTCATGACGCTACGCTCACTCAGCCTGGACAGACCCATGGGGCAATCGACGAACCCAGAACTAGAATTAGCTTTCGACTTTGTTCGCAATACGAATCGAAGTCTTTTCTTGACGGGTAAGGCCGGCAGTGGCAAGACGACATTCTTGCACTCCATTAAGTCCGAGGGGATGAAACAAATGGTGGTGGTCGCGCCGACGGGAGTCGCCGCCATCAACGCCGGTGGCATGACGATCCACTCGTTTTTCCAACTCCCGTTTGGACTGCACATCCCGGGCGCTAGCCGCGACCAGCAGAGCCGCTCCCATCGCTTGGCCGGTCAGAAAATAAGCATCATCCGTTCTCTCGATCTTTTGGTCATCGACGAAATCAGTATGGTCCGAGCTGATATGCTCGATGCCGTCGATCAAGTCTTGCGAACCTACCGGGATACCAGCTTGCCGTTCGGCGGCGTTCAGTTACTGATGATCGGCGACTTGCACCAACTTCCGCCGGTCGTCAAACACGAGGACTGGGCCTTGTTGCAAAAACACTACGCGACTCCTTATTTCTTTTCGAGCCAAGCTTTGCAAAAGACCGAGTACATCTCGATTGAACTCAAACATATCTATCGACAATCGGATCAGAGCTTTATCGAACTACTGAATCGAGTCCGCGACAATAAACTCGACGAAGATGTCCTTGATCGGCTCAACAGCCGTTACGTTCCCAACTTCCAACCTTCCGCCAAAGAAGCTTATATTACGCTGACAGCGACAAACGCCGTCGCGCAACAGATTAACGCTGATAGCTTAGCTAGGCTTCGGAAAGTTTCCAAAGTATTCAATGCGATTATCGATGGCAACTTTCCACCGTCGGCCTATCCGACTGAGGAACGGTTCGAGTGCAAGGTAGGGGCTCAAGTCATGTTCGTCAAAAACGATATGGGGACGGAGAAGAAATTTTTCAACGGCAAGATCGGTCAGGTTACTCGATTCGATGAGGAGGCCATTTATGTTCGTTGCCCCGATGAAGGCTTCGATATCGCCGTCGAGAAGGTCGATTGGCAAAACGTAAAATACAGCTTGGACGAGACTACCAAAGAAATAAAGGAAGAAGTACTCGGAATATTCACTCAGTATCCTCTTAAATTGGCCTGGGCGATCACGATCCATAAGAGTCAGGGGTTGACGTTCGAACGAGCGATCATCGACGCTCAAGCCGCTTTCGCACATGGGCAGGTTTATGTCGCCCTCAGTCGATGCAAGAGTTTTGAGGGGATTGTACTTCGATCTCGAATTACCACTTCGAGCGTCAAGACCGATAGCGTCGTGAAGAACTATACCGAGGAAGCCGAAAGCAAGGCGCCAGATCAGGCAGAACTCCAGCAAGCGAAGCGAAACTACCAGCGACGCTTGCTGGAAGAACTATTCTCCTTCGAGTCGACACGGCGCGGTTTCGACCAACTCGAACGCATCTATCGAGAGCACGAGAATACGCTGACGGCTTCCGCCGCGTCGCAAGTCCGCGCACTGTTGGAACAAGCCGAGAAGGAGCTCCTAGTCGTCGCCAAAAAATTCGAACCGCAGCTCGCGGTCTATTGCCACCAGAAGATTGCACCGGAAGCCAATGAGGAACTTCAATCGCGATTGAGAAAAGCCAGTACCTATTTCTCTGAGAAGATCGGTCAAAGTCTATTGCCAGCCACGAAGGAGTTATCCACGGCGACCGACAACCAAGCTATTCGCCAAGCAGTTGTCTCGAAACTAGAAGTGCTGCAAAAAGAATTATTTGTGAAGAACGCTTGCTTCATGGCTTGTTCATCGGGTTTTTCAACTCGATCGTACACTCGGGCGAAAGTCAAAGCTGAGCTCGATTTTACTCGCACGTCGGGCGACGAGCGAGCGGGTCGGCAAAATCGAGTCCCGAAGGACGTGCCCCATCCCAAGCTCTACAAACGCTTGTTGGAATGGCGCGAAGAGATGGCCGAAGAGCAAGACCTTCGCCCCTGGGAAGTCGTTAACAACATCTCGATGCAAGAATTAATGACCTTTCTACCGGCGGACAATCGGCATCTGCTGCATATCAAAGGCATCGGCAAACGAAAAGCAAAACGCTACGGCGAAGCCATTCTGAAAATCATCGTGAACTATTCTCGCGAGAATAATTTATTGGTGAACGTCGCGTCATCTGCCGATGCATCTAAGACACCTTCGTCGGACACGAAATTTATCAGTCTTGAAATGTTTGAAGCTGGAAAATCGATCGAGGAGATTGCTAGGTTGCGAACGTTGGCTCGAACGACCATCGAAGGCCATCTCGCGTTCCATGTCGGCGAAGGTCGTTTAGAGATCACCCGCGTCCTAGCTCCTGATAAAATATCAGACATCACCGATTTCTTAAGCAGGAATCCGACCGCCACGATCGCCGAAGCCAGAGCCAACTTCGGCGAGAAATATAGTTACGGCGAGCTGAAAATGGTCGCTTGGCGATTGCGTCCCGACGACGCGTGAAGCTTCGTCCGGTCTTTTTGCGACGGCAAATAAATTGCAAAGTAAGATCAGCCATCGCATTCATCACGAAATTATTACGATTTGGTGCGTTTCGAAAAATGCTTTCGCACCAAATGTTTGGAATATGCGATGCTACATTCGACTAATTCGAAGTTGAGAAGCTCGCCACTTTCGCGGGGCGAACGGCGATAATCTTGCTTAAGTCCACGCGATTCGGAACTAGTCGGCTGTTGCTAAGGAAACAACTCTTTATAATCGGGCTTTCCCAGAGAGATACGCTGTCTCGTTTCGATCACGACGTTCCACCGCCTCGAAGAAGATTCGGGGGGGGGCGACAACGGCGTGAATCCTACTGAAGGTAGCTCGGCGAATAGCAATTGGTTTGGAAGTAGCTCAAAAGCGAAAGGATTCCCTGACATGTCGAAAAAGAAGAGAAGCCGCAGGCCTTCTATGCAATCTTCTATGCAATCTACGGTTGCGATGCTTCGATCGATCATTGGCGTTCAGAAGATTGCCCCCGACATTGAGGCGATGATCCAGTCGTTGAACATGCCAGAATATGCGATGCCCGCCGCCGCCGTCATACCTAAAGCTCGAGAATGGCCTCGCAATTTGATTTGGCGAAGGGCGCTCGAGCGAATGACGAGCTCGATGTACGGGATGCGATACAGCAGCGGCTTCTCTGGAACGCTCGTCATCACCAAGATTTATGCCGACGGAACCGTTTGTGGAATAGCGAAATCGAGTGAGTACGAGCATCAGGTATTCATTCGGATCGATGTCCAAGGGGCTCATACGATTCCGGCCGGTTGCAACTGCCAGCGTTCTCGCGGCAAATCGACTTGCGAGCACACCAACGGATTCGTCTATTATCTGCTCGAAGAGTTGACGAATGCCGATTCTGTGCTTTCCAAGCGTTTGAATGAAAATCGGTTTGATAGCGGCCAATTGGATCTGCGGCTCTACGAATTCGATGAATCGCGGCTCTATCTTACGAAGCTCGAACGCTTAAGTTCGATCGCACCAACGACGACGGAAGAAGCGAGCGAGTTACCGCCAGCCGTCGAGAACGAGCCAATGCGGATCGGATGGAATTTTGAATTGAAAGGAAATTCTGTTGAATTCGCCTCTTACATTCAAACTGCAAGAAAACGCGGCGACGGCTGGGTCCGAGGCAGAAAGGTAAGCTTTTCGTCGCTGATGAGCTCTGATGTTTCTCTTTCCATTCATGATCGCCGTGTTTTGAAACGAGTCAAAATTTCGAGCGACCGTTACAGTCGCAACGAGTATGTCGATGCGTCCGAAGCGGCAATGGAATTGATTGGCCAATCGAATGTGATGCTCGACGGAAAGCCAGCGACGGTCCGATTGTTTGACGCGATGATGAGAATCACCAAAGTTCAGGATGGGTTGAAATTTGCGTTTATCACCGATCCTTCGAAACCCAATTCGGCGAGGCAAGTCTTTTTTGGCGCGTCAGGGGTTGTTGCGATGTCGACGGAGTGGTCCACAATCGATGTCTATCATGGCAGCCAGGTGCAAATTGAGACCATCAAAGAAATCATCCAGATTCCACCGATCAAAGAAACATACGCAGTTCAAATAGTTGCGAACGCCACCAGACTACAATCGATCATCAACTTCCAACTCCCAGAGAATGTCGCAGGTCCGTTGATACCCGTCGAACCGAAACCGGTTCTGTTGCTTCGCTCACGCAAGGATGGTTCGCTCGACTACGGCATTCGCGCGCGTGACGAACAAGGCGTTTTGCGAAAACCCGGCGAGGGCGTTTTGGTGAGAACGGGGAAACACGACGGTAAGACTGTGCAATGGCTTCGATCGTTCGCCAAAGAACGCGACATGGTTCAAAAGTTGCATGAACGATTCCAATTTAAGAGTGGTGAATGCGAAGGAACATTGACCGATGTCGAGCAGATTCTTAATATGCTCGAACAATTGCAAGAGAATCCATCGACGCTGGAAGTTCTCTGGGATAAATCGTCGGAGAAACCGATTCACGTCTTGGGAACGATCTCGGCCAACAATGTGCGAGTGGGTATTTCACAGAAGCGAGACTGGTTTAGTCTACAAGGCGAATGCCGAATCGGCAATGAATCGATCGAGATCGCATCTCTCTTGGAAGGACTTCGTACGGCGGCTAGCGATACGATCCAGGGCAACTTTGTTCGACTTGGTGATCAAGGCTGGGTCCGAATCTCTCAGCAACTTCGAGAGAGTCTTCGTAAACTCGATGATTCCGTCAATCAAGAACGTGGTGCCCTTCGCTTCGATCAAACTTCGGCGCACACGATGCGAGATCTCCAGCAGCATCTGCAGATCGATGCAAGCAAAGCCTGGAACGATTGCTTGAAGAAGCTCGACCGAGCCGAAAAACTCGACCCGGTATTGCCGGAGGGTTTGAATGCAACGTTGCGAGACTACCAAGTTGAAGGCTATCGCTGGTTGCGACGTTTGGCCGAATGGGGCGTCGGTGGAATCCTGGCCGACGACATGGGACTGGGCAAGACGCTTCAAACGTTGGCGGTATTATTGGATCGAGCGCATGAAGGCCCTTCGTTGGTGATCGCGCCGACATCGGTCGGATTTAACTGGATGCGCGAAGTTGAAAAATTCGCACCGCAGCTTCAAGCATCCCTTTATCGCGAAACGGACCGCGGTGATTTTCTTGAAACGCTTGGACCCAATCAATTGGTCGTGTGCAGCTATGGTCTGGCGCTCCGCGATGTCGAGCGATTGGCCAAAGTCAAATGGGCCAATATGATTCTTGACGAAGCCCAAGCCATCAAGAATAGTCGTAGCAAGACCTCGATCGCGATCGCATCGATTCCTTCGCAATGGACTATCGCCTTGACGGGCACGCCGGTTGAAAATCATCTGGGTGAACTATGGAGTCTCTTCCGCGTTGTTGCGCCCGGCGTCTTCGGTGGTTGGGAACATTTTAGAAATCGATTTGCCAGTCCAATCGAACGCGAAAATGATTCCGATCGTCGCGAGGCACTCAAGAATCGACTCAAACCATTCGTCCTTCGGCGGACCAAGAAGGAAGTTCTCAAGGACTTGCCAGAGCGCACGGAGATGAATCTGTATGTCGAACTTTCGCCCGCCGAACGAGCTCTTTACGATCAAGTTCGACAGTCGGCAGTGGGCGAAATCGATTCGATTGCGAAGCTGCCGGACATTCAAGATCAACGCTTCAAAATCTTGGCTTTGTTGACTCGTCTTCGGCAGATTGCTTGCCATCCACGGATTGTACATGAATCTTGGAAAGATCGATCAGCCAAGCTAAATCAACTCACCGAAACGCTGACACAACTTCGTGAAGAAGGGCATCGCGCATTGATTTTTAGTCAATTCGTTCAACATCTTTCGTTGATTCGCGAGATGATGGATGAAGAGAAGATCAGCTACCAATATCTCGATGGCTCGACGCCAGCCGAAAAGCGACAAGATGAAGTCGATCGCTTCCAAAACGGCGACGCGACGGCGTTCTTGATATCGTTGAAGGCCGGTGGAACGGGACTTAATTTAACCGCCGCCGACTATGTCATTCACATGGATCCTTGGTGGAATCCGGCCGTCGAAGACCAAGCCACCGACCGAGCTCATCGAATTGGTCAAGATAAGCCTGTCATGGTCTATCGCATTGTCGCACAGAATACGATCGAAGAAGAGATTCTCCGACTGCACGAAACCAAACGCGATCTCGTCGCTGGAATCCTCGACGGCTCACACACCGCCGCGAAGCTTTCAACCGCTGATTTGATTTCACTCATCCGGACGTAGTTTGCTTGGTCGGATTACCGAGGATGCTCACATTCTCTTTGATGACTTGGATAGGAATTCAATGTCGACCGAAAATGAACTTGTACATGTATGGCAAATAATCAGGCCCCGCCTGAGCTATGAGACAAATAGTAGTTCCATGAATTTTCGCTTACGGGTAGTCGACCTATTTTCGTTCCAGTTTGTAACGCGATTCGTTTCCGCCGGATAAATCCGACGGAAGGCTAGTTCGGTGGCCTTCGGAATAAAAGGCACATCAAAACTTTAATTGCAAACTGCCATTTGTTTCACTACTCGGGCTCCGCCTCACTGGAGAATTTTTCTAGATGGTACGCATTCGCTCGGTTTTTAGTAGTTCCAAGAAGTTGGCTTTGGAATCAAGCCTCGGGTTTCTTGCCGCCTCGGCGACTGACGTTCATCCAAGTCTCAAAACGCCAGCACCAACGCCAATAGATTTGAATACTAAGCTCTGCGTTTTCGATCCACACGTCTTTATTGTCCATCCCGGTCAATCAGTCAGATTTCTCAACGTAGGCTCGGAGCCACATAGTGCTAATTTCGGAATCATTCAGAACAATCTGATTGGACTAGCCGTCGTTGGTGGCTGGCTTTTTCCCTTTCCACATGGCGAACGAACCCCAACGCCGATTGAATGCAATATCCACCCTTGGATGAAGGCACACATGCTACTTTTCGACCTACCGTGTAGCGGTCTTAGTGACGAAAAAGGGGTTCTCAAGATCGAAAAACTGCCGGCTAGCATGCCGATCACGTTTAAGATTTGGCATGAAAAAATGGACAAATCGATCGATCAGGTCACGTTCAACGAAAAACCGGTGGATTGGCCGAGAGGGAACGTCCAATGGACGCTCCAGCCCGGAATGAATGACCTAGGAATCGTGAAAATCAGCCCGAATGAGTTCAAAACAAAGTAGACGATTCGCGTTTCCTTGAATAGGATAATCGGTTGACTAGGACAGGCTTTCTATGTCGACCTGTCAAGAACTTGTCCATGCCTGGCAAATAATCAGGCCCCGCCTTACTGGAGAAATTTTTAGATGTTACGCATTCGTTCGGTTTTTAGCAGTTTCAAGAAATTGGCTTTGGCATCAAGCTTCACTTTTCTGGCCGCCTCGGCGAGTCAAGCTCAAGAATGGGCTGACTTGCAAATTACGATTGTTTACGATGCAGCGAAAGCACCTGATCGTAGCCCAGTCGACATGTCGAGGGATGGTGAATGCGTTAAGGCACATAATGGCGCAAAACCGCTTTCGGAAGACATCGTTGTCGATCCAGCTTCCATGGGGATCAAGAACATCGCCTTCTATCCAGATACTAAGAAGTCGGGACTTGAGCTTACCGATGTACATCCAGATCTTAAGAAGCCATCGGCAAATCCAGTGACGCTTGACAACAACAAATGCCTCTTCGTTCCGCATGTATTCTCGGTTCAGCCAGGACAAATCATCAAAGTCCTTAACTCGGATCAAACGGGACACAATGCAAATTTCGGTTTCTTCCAGAACGACGCAATCAACGCAACCGTACCGGCAGGTGGTTCGAAGGATATCAACGTCGTAAAGGGTGAACGAGCTCCAACGCCTGTCGAATGCAATATTCATCCTTGGATGAAAGCCCATATTTTGATTTTTGATCTACCGTATGCCGGAGTAAGCGACGAAAAAGGTGTTCTCAAGATTTCGAAACTGCCTGCTGGCAAACCGATCACGTTTAAGATTTGGCATGAAAATATGGACAAATCGATCGACCAAGTAACCTTCGGTGGCAAAGTCGTTGAGTGGACCAAGGGGAACGTCGAACTGACTCTCAAGCCCGGCATGAATGATCTCGGAGTTTTGAAGATCAAACCCGAAGAGTTTAAAGCCAAGTAGTTCCTTTTTAGAAACCAACGATGTCCGATTCGCAACCGAACGGTGAAGCCGATATTTCGATTCGGGATTTTCAACAGCTCATTCATCGAATGTATTTCGAAAAAGACGTCAGTCGAGGAATCGATGGGACGTTTTTGTGGCTGATGGAAGAGATTGGTGAACTTGCAACGGCCTTGCGAACCAAGAATGACATGGCGAACCTTCACGAAGAATTCGCCGACGTGATCGCTTGGCTAACGACGATAGCGAATGTTGCCGGGGTCGACCTCTGCAAAGCATTGCAAGACAAGTACGGAGCCGGTTGCCCAGGCTGCAAACGCTTCGACTGCACTTGTCCGATATCGGAAAAACCCTGAATGCCTGACGTGCTCACGCTTCTCGCCGTCGAGGATCGCTCGTCCAATGCCGATTCCACAACGTGGCATAGACTTCCAGTCTGTGAATTGAAGCCCGCAGGCTGGAAGCCTACGCCACGTAGTTGCCGATGCACAGCGGGCTTTCTCTTTCTGTTTGCAGTGACATTTTTTTCCATGTCGTCGCTCGCTCAAGAATCGACGGTAAAGAAATTAGAAGGTTACGATCTAACTTTTCCTGCGATGGGCTCGACGATCTCGCTTAGCGCCTATTCCGATAGCGAAGCAAAAGTAGAGCGAGCTTTTGAAGCGGTAAGAAAAGAAATCGATCGCTTGGTGATGATCCTCAGCGACTACGAGCCGAATAGCGAACTGAATCGATTGCATCAACAGGCATCAACCGCCATGCCGCTCTCCGATGAACTTTTCGAAGTCCTATCGGCCAGCGAGACTTGGTATCAGCGTTCGAATGGTGCGTTCGATGCAGCGATAGGAAATGAGACGCGGCTATGGCGAGCCGCTAGAAAACGTGGCGAGATTCCTTCCAAAGCCGAAGTCGATGAAGCCGTGCTCCATTCGGGATGGCACCATATCGAACTCAACAAGCTCGACCACACACTAACATTACTGGACCCCAAGGTACGAATTGATCTCGGCGGTATCGCGGCTGGATACATAGTCGATCGCGCATTCGACATCTTGGTAGCTCATGGCCTTCCACAGTCGTTAGTCAACGATGGCGGCGACATCCGATGCGGCGAAGCCCCACCTGGCCGCGAAGGATGGCGAATCGAAGTGGCCGCCCTGTGGTCGCCTCTCTCCGAGAGACGCACCCTAAGAACCGCCAAGACAAATGATCCCATCGAGTCACCCCAAAATGACAAAACAACGCCTCCGCCATTGCGTCGCATCTTCCTCAAAAACGCATCGAACACCACATCCGGTGATCTCTGGCAATACATCGAAATCGAAGGCCAACGGCGAAGCCACATTATCGATCCTAAGACTGGCTACGGCGTTCTCGGACCGTCCATCGCAACCGTGATCGCTCCCAAATGCATCGACGCAGACGCGGCGGCCACGATGGTAAGTGTTATCGGGCCTGAACGAGGTCTTGAAGGGATAACTAAAGAATTTCATGGCGAAGCACTCTACGCAAAACGATCGCCCGACACGCAAGTCGTGCAGTTAAATGTCACTCCAAATTTCCCCTCAGCTATTCCCGACACAAACCCAAG
>Ga0105046_10013955_pt1 | contig 12412 bp, 6 predicted proteins | sample MAT03_FD_78385 | JGI IMG/M metagenome (GOLD analysis project Ga0105046, IMG submission 78385) | Freshwater microbial communities from Lake Fryxell liftoff mats and glacier meltwater in Antarctica - MAT-03 (megahit assembly) | ecosystem: Environmental > Aquatic > Freshwater > Ice > Liftoff...
AGCAAGGTCATCGTGCAGGGCATCACCGGCGGTGAGGGCACCAAGCACAGCACCAAGATGCTCGCCGCCGGCACGAACGTCGTGGGTGGCGTCAACGCGCGCAAGGCCGGCACCACCGTCACCATCGGCGGCAGGAACCTCATGGTGTTCGGGACCGTCGAGGAGGCGATGAAGGAGACCGGCGCCGACGTCAGCGTCGTCTTCGTGCCGCCGAAGTTCGCGCGTGCCGCCGTGATCGAGGCGGTCGACGCCGAGATCGGGCTGTGTGTCGTCATCACCGAGGGCATCCCGGTGCACGACTCCGCCTACTTCTGGGCACACGCCTGCGCCAAGGGCTCTGCGCCGAAGCCGGGGGCACCGCGGACCCCGAGGACGCGGATCATCGGCCCGAACTGCCCGGGCATCATCAGCCCCGGCCGGTCGAACGCCGGCATCATCCCGGCCCACATCGCGGGCGCGGGCCGGATCGGGCTCGTGTCGAAGTCGGGCACCCTGACCTACCAGATGATGTACGAGCTGCGTGACCTGGGCTTCTCCACCGCCATCGGGATCGGCGGGGACCCGATCGTCGGCACCACGCACATCGACGCGCTGGAGGCCTTCGAGGCCGACCCCGAGACCGCGGCGATCGTCATGATCGGTGAGATCGGCGGCGACGCCGAGGAGCGCGCGGCCGAGTTCGTCCGAGCGAATGTGACGAAGCCGGTCGTCGGTTACGTCGCCGGGTTCACCGCGCCCGAGGGCAAGACGATGGGCCACGCCGGCGCCATCGTGAGCGGTTCCGCTGGCACGGCCCAGGCCAAGAAGGAGGCCCTGGAAGCGGCCGGTGTCGAGGTCGGGAAGACCCCCAGCGAGACGGCGGCGCTGATGCGGCAGATCATCGCCGGGCTGTAGCCCCTCCCTTACGTCTCGACCCGAGCCACGTTCACGCGTTCCCCGTTGCGTGAACGTGGCTTGGGGCACAGGGGGATCGGTGCGATGGACTAGCGTCGCTTCCGCCGACGGACCGCGGGGGTCCGCGCTGAGGGAGTTCTCGTGATGACGCAGCAACCGCAGGACTCGGGCAGCCCGGCGCCCGCAACGCCCGACGCACAGCTCGCGCCCGGACCGGCGCGGTTGCTGGCCCTGGTCGCCGCGGGCCTCGCAATCGTGATCTATGTGATCGCCTTCTTCGACGAGGGGCAGGTCCTGGGAGGCCTGGGCGGGGCGCTGCTGATCGCCGGTGGCCTCCTGGCGGGGGCAGCCGTGCTGCCGAAGGTCGGCCGGGTGCTGGTGCCCGCCGCTGTGCTGGTCACCACGGGCACGCTGCTGCTCCTGCAGAGTCAGGTCGTCTACGGGGCGCCGGTCGCCGCGATCGTCGCACTGGTGCTGGCGTTCCTCCAGGCGGGAGCGGTGGTCGGGGCGGTGTTGCTCGACGCAGGCATCGTCCGGGCGCCCGCCCGGCGCCCGAGCGCACGTTCCGGGTACGGCCAGCCGGGCCCCCAGGGTTACGGTCAGCCGGGGTTCGGCCAGTCCGGCGGGTACGGTCAGCCGGGCTACGGCGCTCCCCAGCCCGGTTACGGCCAGCCCGGGTACGGCCAGCCGGGGCCCTACGGTTCCGGTCCGAGCGGTTACGGCCAGCAGGGCGCAGGCCAGCCCGGTTACGGGCAGGGCTTCGGCCAGCCCGGTGCTGCCCATCCCGGTGCTGCCCAGCCCGGTGCTGCCCAGCCCGGTGCTGCCCAGCCCGGTGCTGCCCAGCCCGGTGCTGCCCAGCCCGGTGCTGCCCAGCCCGGTGCTGCCCAACCCGGCCAGGCCTGGGGACAGCAAGGGGCGCAGCCGGATGCGGCGTCCCATTCTTCGGCGTCCCATTCTTCGGCGTCCCATTCTTCGGCGTCCCATTCTTCGGCGTCCCAGCCGTCGGCGGCACCGTCGTGGTACGGCGGCACGGACGCATCTGCTTCGGCACCCGAGGGTGGCTCGGCCGGCGTGGTGGATCCCACAGCCGAGTACCGGGCGGTGGACACCTCCGTGACGCCTCCGTCCGGGCAGTCGTCGGTGGAGGGACGTCACGGTCAGGCGGCCCGTGAATCCGGGGCGGACGGCCGTGACGACTCCGACGGCGAGCAGACCCGGTTCTTCCCGCCGCCCGGCGAGCGTCCGCACCCGTGATCCCGAGCTCGTGATCCCGCGCCCGTGATATCCGCTCAGTCCCACGCCCTGGGTCGCATCGGCGGCACCGCTCCCGGCGTGCCTGCCCGGCTCGTGACACGGTCGCTGCGACCCTGACGGGGTGACCCGCACTCTCGAAGGCGCCTCGACCGGGGCGACGGCGCCGGAGCCCGAGCCGGACGGCGACGTCCGCTCCTCCGCGTCCGACGGGTTGGTCCGGCTGCGGGTACTGATCGCCTGCGGCATGGGCACCGTTCTCGTCAGCTATGCCCTGCTGGTGCCCGCTGCCGCGGCCGTGGTGTTCACAGCCGGTAGCGGGTTGTCGCTCGACGGTGTGTTCGCCGCCGCGATCCCGCTGTGGCTGGCCGCCCACCAGATCCCGCTCGTGCTGGAGGGGCAGCCGCTCAGCGTCCTCCCGCTGCTGCCGACGGGTGCGGTGTTCGGCGTCGTCGTACTGGGCGCGGGCTGGGCCGTGCGACGGCTCGACGGCCGGTTCCGCACCGATGCCGGGGCGGTGCTCGCCAGCATTGCGGGAGGCCACGCCGCGGTCGCCGTGCTGGGTAGCGCGCTGCTTCCCCGGACGGCGGAGGTGACGGCCGCCCCGTGGGCGGCGGTGGTGGGTGGCGCGCTGGTGGCCGGATCGGCGGCCGCGGTCGGGTTGCTGCGGGCCAACGGGCTGCCCGCGGGTCGGGTCGAGCGGCTACCGGACTGGGTCCTGCCGGGCCTGCGCGGATCCGCCGTCGCCGTCGTCGGCTTGCTCGCCGTCGGAGCCGCGATCCTGACGTCGGCGCTGGTGCTGCGAGGGCCGGACGTGGCCGACGCCTACGCGCGGCTGGCTCCCGGCCTCGGCGCGGGCGTGGGCGTCGCCCTGCTGTCGCTGGCGTACCTGCCGAACGCGATCATCGCGGGCGCGGGCTGGGCGCTCGGTGCGGGTGTCACCGTCGGCACCGCCACATCGTCACCGTTCGTGACGTTCCCCGCCGAGACGTCGAGCTTCCCGCTGCTCGCGGCCGTTCCTACCTCCGCTGCCCCCTCGTGGGCGGCGGCGGTCCTCGCGCTGCCCGCGGCGGCCGGGGTGCTGACCGGGCTCCTGTGCCGCCGGCAGGTCGAGGGGCCCGCCCGGTGGCGGGCGGCAGCGACCGCGACGGTGGTGGCCGCCGCCGCGTTCGGACTGCTCGCGACGCTGGCCGGGGGCAGGCTGGCCGCGGGCGCGTTCGATCCCGTGCGGGTGCCTGCCGAGCTGGTCGTGCTCGCCGTCCTGTTCCTCGTCGGGGTACCTGCGCTGGTCGTGGCCGGGATCCGGCCGCGAGACACCGGTTCCGGCGGTTCCACCGACCCGGGCACCGCTGCGCCTGCGCCGGTCCGTCACCGGTCGGAGGGGAAGATCGAGCGATCGCGGTCGGCACCCGGTGCCGACCGGGCGCCCCGCACCGTGGCCGAGCTCGTCGCGCTCCGGGAGCGGGAGGCGGCGGCGAAGGACGCCCCGGTGGGCGGCGACGCCCCGGCGGGCCGCGGAGCGCACGGGACCGCCGGGTCGGGCACGGCCGTGCCCGGGTCGGGGGAGGCCGAGGTCGGGGCAGAGGTCGAGGCCGTAGCGCGGGACGCGGCCGGTGACGGGCCTGTGGAGCGCGATCCGGCCGGAGCCGAGCCCGGCGAGGATCACCGGCCCGTCCGGGGGACCGGGCCGGACCCCCGTCACTGACCCGACCCCGGCCGGGCAGGGTTCCCATCGGTGTGACCTGCACCGCAGCCTAGGCTGGCAACCCGAACCCCGTCGCCGAGGAGGCGCCCGCTTGCCCGCGTCGTCGCATCAGCCGTACCGGGTGGAGGTGCCGTCCCCGGCTCGGCTCGTGGTCCTGGTCTCCGGCGCGGGCACGTTGCTGCAGGCGCTGCTCGACGCCGGCGCGTCCCCGGACCACCCCGCCCGGGTCGTGGCCGTCGGGGCCGATCGCCCCGGCATCGAGGGTCTCGCCCGCGCCGAGCGGGCCGGCATCCCGACGTTCGCGATGCGCGTCGGGGACCACGCCGACCGCGCCGCGTGGGACATCGCGCTCGCGAAGGCCGTCGCGGCTCACCGACCGGATCTCGTGGTGAGCGCCGGCTTCCTCAAGATCCTGGGGCCGGGATTCCTCGCCGGGACCGGCTGCCCGGTGATCAACACCCACCCGGCGCTGCTGCCGTCGTTCCCGGGTACGCGCGGGGTGGCCGACGCGCTCGCCTACGGCGTCAAGGTCACCGGCGCCACCGTCCATCTCGTCGACGACGGTGTCGACACCGGGCCCGTGCTCGCGCAGGCCGCCGTCGCCGTCGAGCCCGGTGACACCGCGGTGACGCTGCACGAACGCATCAAGATCGAGGAGCGGCGGTTGCTCGTGAGCACCGTCGCCGCGGTGGCCGGGCAAGGGGCCACCGTGACCGGACGAGAGGTGAGCATCCCGTGAGCTCTGTGGAGACCAGCGAGCGCCGTCCCGTCGCGCGGGCGCTGATCAGCGTCTACGACAAGGCGGGGCTGCTGGAGCTGGCCACCGGGCTGCACGCGCTCGGTGTCGAGATCGTGTCGACGGGGTCCACGGCCCAGCGCATCGCCGACGCCGGGGTGCCGGTCACGTCCGTCGAGCAGCTGACCGGCTTCCCGGAGTGCCTCGACGGCCGGGTCAAGACGCTGCACCCGCGCGTCCACGCGGGCCTGCTGGCCGACACCCGTCGCCCCGAGCACCTGACCCAGCTCGCCCGGCTGGGGATCGCGCCGTTCGACCTGCTGGTGTCGAACCTGTACCCGTTCACGGAGACGGTCGCCTCCGGCGCGACGCCCGCCGAGTGCGTCGAGCAGATCGACGTCGGCGGGCCGGCGATGGTGCGGGCGTCGGCGAAGAACCACGACAGCGTGGCCGTCGTCGTCGACCCGGAGCGCTACGAGTGGGTGCTCGAGCAGGTCGGGCGCGGCGGGTTCGAGCTCGCCGACCGCCGCCTGCTCGCCGCCGCGGCCTTCCGGCACACGGCCACCTACGACGTCGCCGTCGCGTCCTGGATGGGCAGTGCCTTCCCCGCTGGGGTGCTACCAGCGGCGGTCCTTCCGGGCGTCTCCTCATCCGGGGCGCCCGCGGCGGGACCGTTCCCGAGCTGGGTCGGCGCCACCTGGGAGCGACGGGCGTCCCTGCGTTACGGGGAGAACCCGCACCAGGCCGCCGCCCTGTACGTCTCCGGCACCGGTGGGCTCGCCGACGCCGAGCAGCTGCACGGCAAGGCGATGTCCTACAACAACTACGTCGACGCCGACGCGGCCTGGCGCGCCGCCCACGACCACGACGGCCCGTGCGTGGCGATCATCAAGCATGCCAACCCGTGCGGTGTCGCGGTCGGCACCGACATCGCCGACGCCCACCGCAAGGCGCACGCCACCGACCCGGTCAGCGCGTTCGGGGGGGTGATCGCCGCGAACGGTGAGGTCAGCGTGGCCATGGCCGAGCAGGTCGCCGAGGTGTTCACCGAGGTGGTGCTCGCGCCGTCCTACGCCGACGGGGCACTGGAGGTGCTCACCCGCAAGAAGAACGTGCGCGTGCTTGCTCTGCGCACCCCGGCGCAACGCGCCGGTCCGGAGATGCGGGCGATCTCCGGCGGGCTGCTCCTGCAGCAGCGTGACGTGCTCGACGCCCCTGGGGACTACCCGGAGTCCTGGACGCTCACCACCGGCGCCCCGGTCCCCGCCGACGTCCTCTCCGACCTGGTGTTCGCCTGGCGCACGTGCCGGGCGGTCAAGTCCAACGCGATCCTGCTCGCGTCGGGAGGTGCGGCCGTCGGCATCGGGATGGGGCAGGTCAACCGCGTGGACGCCGCCCGGCTCGCCGTCACGCGCGCGGGTGACCGGGCCGGGGGCTCGGTGGCGGCCTCCGACGCGTTCTTCCCCTTCCCCGACGGGCTGCAGGTCCTGCTCGACGCGGGCGTGCGCGCCGTCGTCCAGCCCGGCGGGTCCGTGCGTGACCAGGAGGTGACGGCGGCGGCGGCTGCGGCCGGCGCCGCCCTCTACCTGACCGGAACGCGCCACTTCGCGCACTGACCGCTCCACAGTTGTCCACGAACTGTGTTGTCCACAGCTGTGGACAACTCGTGTGCACAGCTCGAACCTATGTTCGATCCGCCGGCGGCGGGGTGGCCTCCACCTTGCCGGGTGCGGTCGTTCCTCCGGTCCTTCCGGATCACTCCTCCCCGCGTCGCCCCTCGGTCGGGGGTTGAGTTCTCCGGCCTCGCCGGGCTAGTGTCTCGAACAGACGTTCGATTCGCCGACTCCCCGCGGCGCGAGTGCGGGAGGTATGTCGTGACCGATGCCGCTGTCGGAGATGCCGCCGCTGTCGGAGATGCCGCGGTCGGAGATGTGGCTGTCGGGGATGCACGGCAGGTGGATCCCGCGGGCCGGTTGGAGCTGGCCCGTGGTGTGTTGCGCGGTCTGGAGAACCGGGCCGCGGGCGGGCGTCCGGTGTCCCATCCGGAGGCCGACGGCCGGGTGCTGCCGGTGGCCGGGCCGCTCGCCCGGTTGCTGCCCGCGGGCGGGCTGCGCCACGGCACCACGGTGGCCGTTCCGAAGGGGCCGGGATCCACGTCGTTGCTGTGGGCACTGCTCGCCGAGGCCACGGCGGGTGGCGCCTGGGTGGGGATCGTCGGCCGGCCCGGGCTGGGTCTCGTGGCCGCGGCCGAGGCGGGCGTCCGGTTGGAACGGCTGGCGCTGGTGCCCCATCCCGGTGCCGACCTGCTGGCGGTCACCTCCGCGCTGCTCGACGGGCTGGACGTCGTCGCCGTGGCAGGCGCCGAACGTGCCGGGGTGCGCGCCGCCGACCGGCAGCGTCTCGCGGCCCGGGCCCGGCAACGCGGCGCGGTCCTGCTGGCGCTCGAACCGTGGCCGGGAGCGGACGCGGAGCTGATCTGCACCGACGCGCAGTGGCAGGGTCTCGGTTCCGGCCCGGAGGGCGGCAGCGGGCGCCTGTGCTCGCGACGGGTCCGGGTGCGGCTGCGCGGGCGGGGTGTCGCCCCGGGCGGGCGCCATGCCCGGCTGTTGCTGCCCGGGCCGGGCGGGACGGTGGGTCTCGGCGATGCGGCTGTCGCGGACGTCCGCAGGCCCCCCGTCCCGGTGGCGGGATGAACCGGGGCCGATCCGGGCCGGGCGACGGCCATCCGCTGGGATCGGTCGCCCGGGAGGGCCGGTGAGCGGCGCACCGGTGCGGGTGATGGCGCTGTGGTCGCCGGACTGGCCGGTCACCGCGGCCGCCCGCGCCGCGCATGTGCCGCCCCACCGGCCGGCGGCGGTGATCCTCGCCAACCGGGTGCTGGCCTGCTCGGCAGTGGCCCGCGCCCACGGGGTCCGGCGCGGGTTGCGCCGCCGGGAGGCTCAGGCCCGCTGCCCGGAGCTCGCCGTACTCACCCCCGACGCCGATCGCGACGCCCGCGCGTTCGAGCCGGTGGTGGCCGCCGTCGAGGAGCTGGCGCCCGGGGTGGAGATCGTCCGGCCCGGGCTGGTGGCGCTCGCCGCCCGCGGGCCCGTCGGATGGTTCGGGGGCGAGCAGGCCGCCGCCGTTCGGCTCGTCGACCAGGTCGCCGCCCGTACCGGCGTGGAGTGCCAGGTGGGGCTGGCCGACGGGTTGTTCGCCGCGGTGCTCGCGGCGCGCCGGGGGCTGGCCGTCGCGCCCGGTGACACCCCGGCCTTCCTCGCCCCGCTCGGCGTGGAGGAGCTCGACCGCGAACCCGACGTCGACCGTTCCGAGCTGGTCGACCTGCTGCGCAGGCTCGGGCTGCGCAGCCTCGGAGCGTTCGGTGCACTCGGCGCGGAGGACGTGGCGTCGCGGTTCGGGGCCGACGCGGTGCTCGGGCACCGGCTCGCCCGCGGCCTGGACCCCCGCCCGCCGCTGCGCCGCCGCCCGCCCGAGGAGCTGGCGGTCGAGATCGAGCTGGACCCTCCCGTCGACCGCGTCGACGCCGCCGCCTTCGCGGCCCGCGGTCTGGCCGAGCGGTTGCACCGCACGCTGGCCGCGCACGGGTTGTCGTGCACCCGGCTCGGGGTGGCCGCGCGCACCGTGGGGGGTGAGGAGCTGTATCGGGTGTGGCGGTGCGCCGAGCCGCTCACACCGGCCGGCACGGTCGACCGCGTCCGCTGGCAGCTCGACGCCTGGCTCACCCGGCGGCGCACCTCCCCGTCGTTCGTCGAGGCCCCGTCGTTCGTCGAGGCGGAGTCGGCCGAACCCGTCGACGCGCACGGCGGAGCGGTGGATCGGCTGTGGCTGGTGCCGGAGGAGACCGTCACCGCGGGCGCCCTACAGCTCGGGCTGTGGGGGGAGGTCGGAGAGGCCGACGAGCGCGCCGGGCGGGCGCTGGTGCGGGTGCAGGCACTGCTGGGGCCGGAGGCGGTGGTCACCGCGGTGCTGGGGGGTGGGCGTGACCCGGCCGAACGGGTGCGGTTGGTGCCGTGGGGCGACGAGCGCGGTGACGGGCTCCCCACGCCACCGGGAGAGGCGGGCCCGGGAGCCGGGAGTGGCCGGCAGGCCGCAGGAGTGGCCGCGGGGGCCCGGAGGGGCGGGGTCCGTGCCCGAGCGGGCACCCGTGCCGTCACCGACGGTCCGGACCGTCGGGCCTCGACCGAGGCGGCCCAGCGGCCCGGACCGGCGGTCGTGGCCGTTTCCCGGTCCACGGCACCGGCGGGGTGGCCCGAGGACGTTGTGCGCCGGGCCGACCGGATCTCCGCCGCGGATCCGACCGGGATCGAGGTGCAGGGCCGGTCCACCAACCGCAGGCGCCGTCCACCCGCCCGTCGCAGCACGGGGCGGACGGCCATCCGCGAACCGCCGCCGTCCTGGCCCGGCCGGCTGCTCGCGCCGTCACCGGCCACGGTGCCCCCACACCCCCTTCCCGTCGAGCTGCTCGACGCCGCCCGGCAACCGGTGCGCCTCACCGCACCGGACCTGCTGTCCGCCCCACCCCGGAGCCTCGTGGTCGACGGCGGCGGCCCGCGGACCGTCGAGGGGTGGGCGGGTCCGTGGCCACTGCAGCAACGATGGTGGATGCCGAACGGCGTGGACGGCAGCCGGCTCCAGGTGGCCTGTGCCGACAGCACCGCGTACCTGCTCCTCGGCCGGGCCGGGCGGTGGTGGGTCATCGGCGTCTACGACTGAGGCGTCACCCGTGATTCTCGATCCGGCAGGCCGGTTCGGGTGGCCGAACAATCGAACGTGTGTTCGACTGTGGCGGTGGGGTGGAACAATCCGGACGTACCGTGGGCCGAGCTGGAGGCGGCGCTGGCCGGGCGCCCGCGTGACGGGGCGAGCCTCGCCGGTGGCCCTTCGGAGGGCGACGGCGGCGACAGCCCGGCGTGGTCGCGCAAGCGGGCTCCCTACGAGCCTCCCGAGCTGCCGGAGCCGGGGGAGCACGTCCCCTTCGCGGAGCTGCACTGTCACTCCAACTTCAGCTTCCTCGACGGCGCGAGCCACCCCGAGGAGCTGGTCGAGCAGGCCGTCCGGCTCGGGCTCGACGCCATCGCGCTCACCGACCACGACGGCATGTACGGGGTGGTCCGGTTCGCCGAGGCCGCCGCCGAGCTGAACATGCGCACGGTGTTCGGCGCGGAGCTCTCCCTGGGCCTCTCGGCCCCGCAGAACGGCGTGGCCGATCCGGAGGGCACCCACCTGCTGCTGCTCGCCCGCGACCCCGAGGGCTATCGCGCGCTGTGTCGTGTCATCAGCGCCGCCCAGCTTCGGGGGGAGGAGAAGGGGCGCCCGGTCTACGACCTCGACGAGGTGGTCGCTGAGACCGCCGGACGGGTGCTGGCGCTGACCGGCTGCCGCAAGGGTGCCGTCCGGCAGGCGCTGCGCACGGGGGGCGGCGCGCGGGAGCTCCGCAGGCTGGTGGAGTGGTTCGGTACCGACCACGTCGCCGTCGAGCTCACCCACGCCGCGCTGCCCACCGACACCGAGCGCAACGACGCCCTGGCCGCCCTGGCGCGCGACGCCGGTGTGCCGACCATCGCCTCCACAGCCGCGCACTACGCCACCGCGGCACGGTTCCCGCTGGCCACGGCCCTGGCGGCGGTGCGGGCCCGACGCAGCCTCGACGACGCCGACGGCTGGCTGCCCCCGGCCGGGACGGCGCACCTGCGGTCGGGTGCGGAGATGGCGGCCCGGTTCGACCACCGCTACCCGGGTGCGGTGGCGCGCGCGGCGGAGTTCGGGCGGGCGTGCGCGTTCTCGATCGACCTCGTCGCGCCCGACCTGCCCCCGTTCGAGGTGCCGGCGGACCACGACGAGGCGAGCTGGCTGCGCGAGCTCACCCACCGCGGGGTGGCGCGGCGCTACGGCAGCCACGCCGAGTACCCGGAGGCCGTCGAGGCGGTGGAGCGCGAGCTGGCGATCATCGAGGGCAAGAACTTCCCCGGCTACTTCCTGATCGTTCACGACATCGTCGAGTTCTGCCGCCGCTCCGACATCCTGTGCCAGGGCCGGGGTTCGGCCGCGAACTCCGCGGTCTGCTTCGCGTTGGGCATCACGAACGTCGACGCCGTGGCGCACAGGCTGTTGTTCGAGCGGTTCCTGTCCCCGGCCCGCGACGGCTATCCCGACATCGACCTCGACATCGAGTCGGGTCGCCGCGAGGAGGTCATCCAGTACGTCTACGGGACCTACGGCCGGGGGTGCGCCGCGCAGGTCGCCAACGTGATCACCTACCGGCCGCGCTCGGCGGTGCGCGACATGGCCAAGGCGCTGGGGTTCTCGCCCGGCCAGCAGGACGCGTGGAGCAAGCAGATCGAGCGCTGGTCCGGACTTCTCGACGGGCCCTTGCCCGACGGGATGCCGGCGCAGGTCGTCGAGCTGGCCGACGAGCTGCTCGGCTTTCCCCGCCATCTCGGCATCCACTCCGGCGGCATGGTCATCTGTGACCGGCCCGTCTCCGAGGTGGTGCCTGTGGAGTGGGCGCGGATGGAGGGCCGCACCGTCGTGCAGTGGGACAAGGACGACTGCGCGTCCGCCGGGCTCGTCAAGTTCGACCTGCTCGGGCTGGGCATGCTCACCGCCCTGCATCTGATGATCGACCTGGTCGCCGCCCACCACGACCGGACTATCGAGCTGCACGAGCTGCAGCCCAGCGATCCGGAGGTCTACGCGATGCTGCAGCGGGCCGACTCCGTCGGGGTGTTCCAGGTGGAGTCGCGCGCGCAGATGGCCACGCTGCCCCGGCTCAAGCCGCGGGTGTTCTACGACCTGGTGGTCGAGGTGGCCCTGATCCGTCCCGGCCCCATCCAGGGCGGCTCGGTGCACCCCTACATCCGGCGTCGCAACAAGCTGGAGGAGTGGGAGCACGACCACCCGCTGCTGCGCAACGCCCTGGACAAGACGCTCGGCGTGCCGCTTTTCCAGGAACAGCTGATGCAGGTCGCTGTGGACGTCGCCGGCTTCTCCGCCGCCGACGCCGACGAGCTGCGCCGCGCGATGGGATCCAAGCGGTCGGAGGCGAGGATGGAGCGGCTGCGCGGGCGGTTCTACGCCGGCATGGCCGCCAACGACATCACCGGCGAGCTGGCCGACACCATCTTCACCAGGATGCTGGCGTTCGCGAACTTCGGCTTCCCGGAGAGCCACTCGATCAGTTTCGCGTCGCTGGTCTACTACAGCGCCTGGTTCAAGCACTACTACCCGACGGCGTTCTGCGCGGCGCTGCTCAACTCCCAGCCGATGGGCTTCTACTCGCCGCAGTCACTGGTGGCCGACGCCCGCCGGCACGGCGTCCTCGCCCGGGGCCCGGACGTCAACCGCGGCCGCGCCGAGGCTGTGCTGCAACCCGATCCGCTCAGCACGGGCGGGCAGGCGATCCGGCTGGGCCTGTCCGAGGTGCGTGGGATCTCACTCGACCTCGCCGAGGTGATCGACGCCGACCGCGACCGGGCCGGGCCCTACCGCGACCTGGCCGACCTGGCCCGGCGTGTCCGGCTCACCGTCCCGCAGGCCGAGGCGCTGGCCACGGCGGGCGCGTTCGGTTGCTTCGGGGCCGACCGGGGGTCGCCCCCGGATCGTCGGTCGGCCCCGGATCGTCGGTCGGCCCCGGATGGTCGGTCGGCCCCGGATGGTCGGTCGGCCCCGGATGGTCGGTCGGCCCCGGATGGTCGGTCGGCGCTGGATCGCCGGTCGGCTTTGTGGGCCGCGGGAGTCGTGGCAGCGGTACGTCCCGGTCAGCTGCCCGGCACCGCTGTCGGGCTCGACGCCCCGGCGCTGCCCGGGATGACCGACGCCGAGCTGAC
>Ga0105046_10013956_pt1 | contig 12411 bp, 13 predicted proteins | sample MAT03_FD_78385 | JGI IMG/M metagenome (GOLD analysis project Ga0105046, IMG submission 78385) | Freshwater microbial communities from Lake Fryxell liftoff mats and glacier meltwater in Antarctica - MAT-03 (megahit assembly) | ecosystem: Environmental > Aquatic > Freshwater > Ice > Liftoff...
AATCTAAAATCTAAAATCTAAAATAGTCTTACTTCCCGTTACTAATAGGAACTTTTACCAAAAACTCCGTGCCGCCGCCCGGAGGTTTAGAAATTGTGATGCTGCCCCCGTGTCCATCCACTACAATTTTGTAGCTAATTGCTAATCCCAAACCAGTGCCTTTGCCCACCTCTTTAGTAGTAAAAAATGGGTTAAAAATTTGGTCTTTAACGCTGTCGGGAATGCCTGGGCCGTTATCGGCGATCGCCACTTTCAGAAATTTATTGCCATGTTCGCGAACTACCCCCGTGGAAATAGTAATAATTTTATCCAGGCGATCGATCTCGTTCAAGGCATCGATCGCATTACTCAGCAAGTTCATAAACACCTGATTTAGCTGAGAGGGATAGCACTCGACTGAAGGCACTTTTCCGTATTTCTTGACTATATAAATTCTATTTTTAATGCGGTTGGAGAGCAGCAGCAAGGTATTTTCTATACCTTCGTGAATGTCCGCTAGCTTTTTGTCAGATTCATCAAGGCGAGAAAAGTTACGCAAAGAAAGAACTATGCTGCGAATGCGTTCGGTTCCTATTTTCATAGAATCCAATATATGCGGCAAATCCTCCTCGATAAATTCTAACTCGATTTCTTCGGTAAAATCTTCGATTTCCTGGGGAACCTCTGGGAAGGCTTCTTTGTATAAACTCACCAACTCTAATAAATCTTTAGTATATTTGCTGGTGTGAGGCAAATTAGCCGAAATGAAGTTAACGGGGTTGTTGATTTCGTGCGCTATCCCGGCTACCATTTGACCGAGGGACGACATTTTTTCGCTCTGCACTAAATGAGTTTGAGTTTTTTTCAGTTCATTTAAGGCACTATTAAGCAGTTTTACTTGATCTTGGGTTTGACTGTAAAGGTGAGCTTGAGTAATTGCGATCGCCAATTGGTCTGCTACAGCTTTTAACAGTTGGATTTCCTCTTTGCTCCAAAGCCAATGAGTAACGTGGCTGCAAATTAAATAACCCTGCGGCTGGTTTTGAGTATGGACAGGCACGGCTAAATAGCTATTAGCTTTAAGTTCCGGCGGTTGAGTTACACCCTTCGCCCAAGTGTCGCTCGAAAGAATAATTGGTTCGCCTTGACCACTCCGTACTAATACATTTTCGAGAAAGTAAGGCTCAAACTTTATGGCTTGTGTCGGAGAATCAGATGGGCAACATTCCCACAGGATTTGTAACATTTTTTCTTGCGGTTTGTACCAACCAAAAGCCCCCCGTTCGAGGTGCAGCAACTTACTATTTCTTCGACTGTACTTTGCACAATCTTGTCTAATTCCAGGGAAGCGCGAATGCGTCCGGCAATCCGGTTGAGCATGGCTTCTCGCTCCGCTTGAGCGCGATTGTTTTCGGAGGAGTAAATTAGCCAAATTGCTGCTAGCATTGCCGGGATGAGCAGTCCGGCGACTACGGATGTCAGCAAATTTAATGCTTGCAGTTGGGATTCAATATTTTCGCGGGGAATTACTAAAGCCATCGACCAGTTAACTTCCTTGAGGGGAGCGTAGGCTACATACACCCATTTGTTATCTATTTTTACCAGTTCGATGTTCGTCTGGCGATCGATCATCTGCCGCGCAATTGTGGAGAGTGCGGGGTCTTGTGACTGTAAAAAGCTTGGGGCCTCCCGATCGATATTTCCGATTAAGTTATTGTTGGGATGAACAATTGGCACTCCTTGTGAATTGAGCGCAAAAGCATAACTGTCGGAACCGTACAGCAAGCTGTTAGCGACAGATGTTACTCGGTCTAATTTAATGCTGCCCGATAGGACTCCAATTACTTGATTGGGAGCGGGGGGCAATGCCCAAATAGGAGCTGAAATGATGATTGTAGAAACTTTTGTACTGCGGCCGATCAGCGGGTCGGAAACGTTGAGCTGCCCGGCCATTGCTTTTTGAAAGTGTTGGCGGTCTTTGCTGTTCGCGCGGTTGCCTAGAGTGTTGATAAATGAGCCGTCGGGTTGAGTTAATGACAAAATGAAATACTCTTTTAATCTGTATATTTCTCCTTGTAACCGGGGTTCGACTAATTGCCAATTGAGAGTGTTAACCGTAGGATCGTAAGCAAGGGTTTCTATTTCTGCTTTGCGAGTGCTGAGCCAGCGGTCGATTTCGTCAGTGCCTTTTTCTAGTTTTAATAGTGCTATTTCCTTGAAATTGTCGAGGATTAGCCCGCGCACAAAAAAATAGCTGATGCAAGCAGTTGTGCTAATGGTTAAAGCCGTGGTGGCCAGAATTAGCAGGGTCAGCAAATGGCGGCGCTGCCGTCTGTGCTGCCAAAGACTGTGCGCTTGCTGCCACCGCGATTGAGCCGAATTGCTGATGTTTTGCCAAAAGCGGCGCAGCTTTTTTGTTTGTGGCGGCGGCGCAGACACAGATCCGGCTTAATTTGCTGGGTTTTGCATCATCAAATGTTCCCTCAGAGTCAACTTCATCAAACGGTCTTCGTCATTCGGCAGACTTAATATCAGGCAAGTAGTGAGACAGTTTAAGAAAAGAATGCAACTGTAGCCCAGATTCAAACCCTCGTAGTCATCAGTCATTCGCAATCTAAAATCTAAAATCTAAAATTTAAAATAATATGACTTACATTCCGGATTGCAAACAATTTTTCTTATGGTTGGGCGCTCGCCTTCTATTTTGGCATCAGCTTTATATTTTGATCTTCTGTTTACCTATTTGAGGTTTGTGCTTTACGATATCTTTAATATCTATCTCGTTTGTATAACAAAATAATTGTAAATAACACAGAGAAAATACGGAGTTTTTTAAATTAGCAATGTATTATAATGTATGGGCAAAACCCTCTTGACAATTTTACCAATTTGTGCAGTGGTTTCAAGGGGAAATTTTTTCGTCTAAAGCTTTTTTAGCCAAGCGGGTTGCATAAACGGTGAGGGCGATCGTTGCTAGCAAACCAATGCCGTAGAGAGCCCACTCAGCAGCAGTGCGCGATCGCCCGCTAGATCCAAGTGCAGCCAAACTCCCGGCCAGGGAACCGATATAAACATACATGACTGTTCCGGGAATCATGCCGATCCAAGATGCCAAAAAATAGTCTTTTAAAGATACCTGCGTGACTCCAAAAGCATAGTTAAGCAAATTAAACGGAAAAATGGGAGAAAGCCGCGTCAGCAGCACAATTTTCCATCCTTCAGAGGCAACGGCTGCATCGATCGCCTTAAATTTTTGATTGCCCTCTATCTGTTTGGAAACCCAGTCGCGAGTTAAATACCGCCCTACCAAAAAAGCGCAAGTTGCGCCTAAAACCGAGCCGATGGAAACGCAAACCGAACCGCCAACGACTCCAAACAAAACGCCAGAACCGAGAGTCAGCAACGAACCGGGGATAAATAGAACCGTTGCGACAATGTAAATTAAAATAAAAGCTGCCGGGCCCCACGGGCCGAGACTCGCGATCGACTCCAGCGCATTTTTCAAAATTCCTTGAAAGTTGAAAAACTTGGTCGCAGCAATTAAAGCCACAGCTAAACCAATCCCTAAAATCAGCTTCCACCTATTTGATGGCGGCGGATTTTCATCGGGCGATCGCGAATCATTCATTACCTAAACTCCCCAGTCTAAATTGCATACACCCTAAGCTTGGCAGTTGCGCTTTAGCGCTGCCATACTCTGTAATAAAGCGCAACTTTTCCCTTAAATTAAATCAAAGTACCGCCGCAGCTAGAACCGCAACCTGCCGTACAGCCGTAACAATAAGCAGCCGTTTGCACCTCTTGAATCAAATCTAAACTGCCAGATTCGAGCAATTTAGCAGTATTTATCTTTTCCCCGCTGCCAGTTTTTGCCGGCAGATTTTCCATCTGGTTAAAATCGCAGTCGTAAACATTGCCCAAATAGTCGATCGACAATTCGTTACGACACATTAAATGTTCCAGAGTACCGGGGTTAAAATTCTCCTCCAAAAACCCGAGATAAGGCTTGTGCAGTTTCTTATGTTCCAAATGAAACTTAGTCCGTCCCACCGGCAAATTAGTAATCGCGAACAATTGATTAAAACAAATCCCAAAATGTTCGGCTAAATAAACCTTGTAATCTTGCTCTAACTTGCCTTGTTCCGGCGTTAGCGAAAACTTGTCTGTTGCCGGCACTTGTGGATTGTACACCAAATCTATAATTAAATTTGGGTTTTTCCCGTATCCCAACTCATTTAGCTTTTGCAGCGCCCGAATCGAACTTTCAAAAACACCGTTCCCGCGCATTTTGTCCACATTGTCAGCTTGGTAGCAGGGAAGCGACGCCACAATTCTGAGTTGGTGCTGCGCGCAATATTCGGGAATATCTTCAAAACCTTTTTCAAAGTAAATCGTCAAATTAGAACGAACAATTACCTCTTTACCTGCCGCCCTGGCAGCTTCCGCTAGCGGTTTAAAACCGTAAAGCATTTCGGGAGCACCGCCAGTGAGATCAACAGTTTGAATTTGAGGAAAGCGGCGAATGATTTCAATTAATTGGTCGCAAATTTCCGGGGAAAGTTCTTCTGTTCGTGTCGGGCTAGCTTCTACGTGACAGTGAGTGCAAGCGAGATTGCAGCGTTTGCCGAGATTAATTTGTAAAACTGTGATCTGCTTTTTAGTTAAAGCTGAGTGAAGTTTGTTTTTGAAAGGGGTGACTGCTGCCTGAATCATGTGCTAACCTTTTGGTCTCTGCTCGCAACGGATTTAGAGGCGTTCCGGCGGAACGCCTCTCATAATTTAGCACTAATTCCGGGGAAGCGACTAATTTGAATTATCCGCTACAAAGCCTCGGCGGTTAGAAACCGCGTCTACACAAACAAAGTCTGCCTCCGCAGACTGAAGAGAAATTCTTGATTCTTCAACCCGCGCAGGCGGGTTTTGTTTCTGTAGTCGCGATTTCAATCGCTGGGTAATTCTACAACTCACATCATTTTCGGTTACACTCAGAAAAGATAGGTCGGAGAGGTCTTATTTTAGAGAGTCAACTAATTTTTCAACTCGTGCTTTAATTTCGCCTCGAACGCGATGAAAAGTTTCGATAGGTTGTCCGTCGGGATCATCGAGTTGCCAATCTTCAAATACTTCTCGCAATACCCACGCTTCGGGTAAATTTACGCCGCAGCCGCACAGAGAAATTACTGCGTCGTAGTCTTCTGGATTGAATTCGCTTAATGGGTTTGATGTTTGATCTGTGATATCAATGCCGATTTCTGACATGACTTGAATTGCTGTCGGATGAACTCTGCTTGATTCTAACCCGGAACTGGTGACTCCAATCTTTCCTGCTCCGATGGTTTTAGCGAATCCTTCTGCCATTTGCGATCTGCAGGAGTTTCTTTTGCAAACAAACATTACTTTTTTCATGGTTTTTGTTGATTGTTAGTTGTTAGTTGTTAGTTGTTAGGGCCCCGGCGGTTAGAAACCGCGGCTACACAACCGAAGTCCACCTCCGTGGACTGAACAGAAATCCTTGATTCTTCAACCCGCGCAGGCGGGTTTTGTTTTTGTAGCCGCGATTTCAATCGCCGGGTGATTCAATCGCCCGATGTTTCAATCGCCTTAATTAACTTCAAGGGCGCGATTTGCTAGTGCGATCGCCTCTTTAGCGGCTTGTTCCTTGCGTTCGCTGTAGCGATCGGTCAAATAGTCTGTTTGCTCCCGCAACAGCAAGGTAAACTTGTACAATTCCTCCATTACGTCGATCGCGCGATCGCGATACGGCGAATCCTTCATCGTCCCATCCTCATTAAACTCCTGATAAGCCTTAGCAACCGAAGACTGATTAGGAATCGTAAACATCCGCATCCAGCGCCCCAAAATTCTCAAAGTATTCACAGCATTAAAAGACTGCGAACCGCCGCTGACCTGCATCACCGCCAAAGTTCGACCTTGAGTTGGTCTGACGGCCCCAATGCTTAAAGGAATCCAGTCAATTTGGTTTTTCAGAATGCCCGTAATATTGCCGTGCATTTCTGGACTAGACCACACTTGACCCTCCGACCAAAGACTCAATTCCCGCAATTCTTGAACCTTCGGATGCGTATCGGGAACGCTGCCATAAATCGGCAATTCCAGAGGATTAAAAAATCGAACTTCGGCACCGAAACCCTCAATAATTCGAGCCGATTCTTCCGCTAACAAACGGCTGTAAGAACGCTCTCTTAAAGAGCCATATAAAAAGAGAATTCTCGGTTTGTGCGTAAAATTTGCCATGATGCTTTTAATGAAAATCCCGAAATCCGTTAGACAGTTCTCGATAAACTGCGACTGCTAATTGTGATCCCCAAATCGGAGCAACCCAGTAAACCCAATGGTGTTCCCAAATGCCGCCAATTAAAGCCGGGCCGAGCGATCGCGCTGGATTCATGCTCGCTCCGGTAATCGGCCCCATAAATGCAGCTTCTAACCCTACAGTTAAGCCAATTGCTATCCCGGCAAAGCCGATGTGGGCGCGTCTGTCAAGTCCCGAACCGAGGATAACAAACATTAAGATAAAGGTCAAAACAGTTTCTAAGATTAGAGACTGCAACCAGTTACCATTGAGAGGGAGAGTTGCACCGAGATTTGCTACTTTTCCTAGGGTAATTAGCAGCAGTTGAGAAGCTGCGATTGCACCCGCACACTGCGCTAAAACGTAAGGCAAAACTTTGTATTTTGGGAAAAAACCGCTCGCCCAAAACCCTAAAGTTACGGCTGGATTAAAGTGTGCGCCGCTGATGTGTCCTAGGGCGTAAATCATCGCAGTTACTACTGCACCAAATACAAAACTGACGCCTAAATGAGTTACGGAACCAGCGCTAGTTTTGTTAACCATCACCGCACCGGTGCCGGCAAAAACCAAAATAAATGTACCTAGAAATTCTGCGATCGCTTCTCTCCTGCACTCTGGTGAAAACAAGCTTCTCACTGTCTTAGAAACTGACTTGAACATTGAGTCGATCCGTGATAAATTTACCTCTGTGGTTAAATTTTAGTTGCCGTGCAGGTTAACATATCGCCAGCTACAACTGTCAATCGGTTACGACTGATACCTAAAAAGTTGCCTGCTGCCGCAATAACTCCCCAATTGTCAAGTCAAGCTGAGCTTGACCACCAAAAACTGTGCCCACCTTGCCATTGTAGAAGTGCTGATAAATTAGTTGATAGCCTTCTTTTGGTAAAGGAATATAACCCACAGAACTAACTAAGGTCGGAGCTTTCTTCATGTAGAATTCTACAAAGTTGCGTAGTTCTACTTTATTTTGAGCCGAGTTGTAGTTGACATAGATAAATAGAGGTCGTGCCAGGGGGTTATATTGAGCTTTTTCTACAGTTTCGCGGGATGGCAGCACGGCTCCTTTACCCCTGTCAATACCTACAGCTTTCAATTGACTTTGGTTGTCTTCGTAATAGGACAATCCAAAGTAACCTAAAGCATTTTCGTCTTTAATAACTCCTTGCACTAAAACTGTGTCATCTTCACTAGCTGTATAGTCGGTGCGACTGGCTTTAGCAGTACCCACTATGGCCTCTGTAAAGTAGTCAAATGTACCGGAATCTTTGCCTGCACCGTAGAGGGTTATCGGTCGATTTGGCCAATTTGGTCGAATCTGATTCCAGCGAGTAATTTTTCCTTGGGCTCCTGGTTCCCAAATCTTTTTCAATTCATCTACAGTAATGTCTTTTGCCCAGCTATTTTTGGGATTGACTACTACTGTGAGCGCGTCAAATGCGACAGGTAATTCGTAGTAGCGGATGCCAGCTTTGTTGCAGGCTTCCATTTCCCCTGGGCTGATGGGTCGCGAGGCGTTGCTGATGTCAGTTTCGCCAGCACAAAACTTTCTAAATCCGCCACCAGTACCGGAGAATTCAACAGTAATTTGTGATTTTTTGGGCTGCGTATTTTGATATTCTTTGGCCATCGCATCCGTAATTGGATACACAGTGCTGGAACCGTCTATTTTAATGCTTTGCGAGTCTTGCGACTGGACTTGACCGCAGGAGTTGAGGAGCCCGATCGCACTTACGGTCAAAGCAATTATACTTAGTGCGGAAACCTTGGGCTTTTCTGCTGGGTTCATTGACCTCACCCAATGCCATAACTAAGGGGTACAATGGAATCATATCAATAAAGTTTGATATGTCAAGTATGAGGGAAGACAAACAGGCAATAAACACATTAAGAAATATTGATGGGTTAATCTGCGTCAGAACAAGGGCGTGCCGGCAGGATCTGGCTGAAGCGGCGGTATTCCGCGAGGTACTGTTCGAGGGCGATAAACTGAGCTAAATTGAGGCTGTAGTAAATCCAGCGGCCTTCTTGGCGGCTGCGGACTAAAGCTGCATCCTTCAAGGTTTTGAGGTGGAAAGAGAGTTTAGGCTGGGGGACAGACAGCCGATCGCACAATTCGCAAACGCACAACTCCTGTTCCCGCAGCAACTCCAAAATCTGAATCCGCAGGGGGTCAGAAAGAGCGTGAAAGCCTGCGTAGACAAGTTTTTCCGAAATCTGTCGCTGTGAAATGCGATCGGGTGCAGTCGTAGAATTTTTAAGCATCAATTATTTTGAAAACATCCATACAAAACATCATAGTTTCTCAAGTTTCATCCCAGAAAATCAGTGCATTCAGCATCGAGAGATCCTTCGGAGTGGATATTACTTCGGAGTCTGTACCCGCGCCGGCACATCAGTGAGTCCGGCCTTTTGCATCAGCGAAATCACCCCTACAGATAGAATTCCCCCAACAATTGCCCCAACAACTACCAGGATGATAAAGACTTTTTGCAGAGTTTTTTTAGTAGCCGGGTGGTACTGTCTCGGCAACTCTTGACCTTGCTCGTCAAGTTCTTGCTCCAAGGGGTCTAGCGGATTGGAGGGATTTGAGTTAAAGGGATTGGGCGCTTGATTCATGGCTGGCTTTGGTTAAAGGATATCAACAACTATTTTAACTTGCGATTTGCCGTCGCCGCTTAAATAATATATTCTTATTACCCTTCCGACTCTATAAAATTTATTAAGATACCGAGAATTTTAGCAACATTATTGATAAAATATTCGTCAGTGTCAATCTCGATCGCAATTCCTTCTAGCTTAAAGAATTTCCAGATACTCCCAGTTGTCACAACTCCATAAATTGTCTGAATATCATTTTCGTGACGCTCGTTAAAGATTTGTGCTGCGATCGTTTCTGCCATGCACTGTCCTAAGCCGGATTGAATGTTGTCATTTTTGGCTTCAACCAAGGCGATAACTGGGGATTCAATGACTAGCTGTTCAGGCGATCGGCTAATGAGAAAATCGCAATAAGCGCTCAAACCCCTAGCAGGGTCTACATTAAATTCTCGACCTGAAAATAAACTCATCCGTTCCGGCAGCCGTTTTTTGATTTCAACTAATATCGGCGCGATAATTAGCTCCGATCGAGCTTTTTCTGAATTAATTTCTAGTGCTAAAGGTAGATTAAATTGCAAAGTTTCTTGCAAAAAGTTGCTTGGTTCTATTTCGGGAATATCGCCAAACAAGCCAACAGTTCTATTAAAAAGTATGCCAAAATTTGTCTTAATTTGTTCTACGCTAAATTGACTGTACGGCATTTAACCCCATCTCCCAAAACAATAGATATCTTGCACTCAGTCACTCTCTTATCTTGAAAAGCATCTGCGTTGATCTGTGTTTATCTGTCCTTCATCTGCGGTTGTTCTCACTCATCAAAGATTTATGAAATTCAAGTCTGATAACTTATTTAAAATATCGCAATCGGGGCGGGTCGATCTGATTCTACTGCTTAAATTACAGATTTTGGGTGAACCCGCCTCTACAACATTTTACCCTTCTGCTTTGGAAAGGCGATCGAGAGAAATTGTTGCCGCTTGAGATACTTGAGAATTGCTATCTTTTTCTAAGTATTTCAAAGCCGAAACGCTCTTAACACTCGGCAAATTGCCCAAAGCTTCAGCCAGCCTCTGGCGGATCAGCCAATCTTCCGACTGAGCAAAATTGAGGATGCGATCGATCGCCCCAATATCTTTAATTTCCCCCAAAGCCGAAATTGCCGCCTGCTGGATCACCACTTGCTCGCTGTCGAGAGCTTTTAGCAGCACATCGCGAGCCCGGGGATCTTTGAGATTACCCAGAGAAACAGCAGCACTGAAGCGCACCAGCCATTGAGTATCTTCGTAAAAAGCCCGCACCAAAGCCTCAAAAGCTCTGATATCTTCCAGATAGCCCAAAGCACCCGCAGCGTCAGCGCGAATGCCGTAATCCGGGTCTGTTTCTAGCAATTTGACTAGAATAGGATAGCACTCTGCTGTCGGTCTGACCCCGAGAGCAAACACAGCCATCGATCGCACCTGCAAACTTTCGTCGTTCAACACCTTTTTAATCAAAGGCACCGCCTCTGCAGCAGGCACATTCCGCAAGTTGGCCAAAGCCACCATTCGATCGGCGGAATTTTGGCTTTCTAACTTGGCTGCAATTTGCTCTAAGCTTAGAGTTGTCATTATGGGTAAATCTTGTAGTAAAACTTTACATTCGGGTTATTTTGATTATAGGAGAGTCTCAGGGGAAAAGCAGGCAGTAAAAACCGCCCAAGGATTTGAGATCAGTAAGATTGCGGATAAGTGAGACGATTAATCTAAAGCTCAGATTGCGTGGAAATAATCAATGAGAAAGTTTATTATTTAAATCCCAAGCACAGGCGAGGTGTTTCTGCCGTTCCCTAAGGCTTTGCCCGATAGTTAGCCGCCCTCTGACAACCTGCCATCCACTATGCCGTTTTACCACCCGCCCTTTTACTCCTCAGCCTTAGAACAAGCGATCGATCGCTACCCCCTCACTGCCGGGTCAGAAACTTCCTTAGCAGTGGCGATTGCCCTGATGAGTCAGTTGCAAAACAGTTGTCCCCTAGTCAAAACACCTGTACCCTCAGACCGGGGGGCGATGACCGAAACATCCGCGCCGGAAAAGGTGCGGGCCCGCTGCGTGTTCGTCCTGCAGAACCAGCAGACTATTACCACAGGCAACTTATCCGACAACCCCAGCCGCGGACTGTTAATCGGCATATTAACACCCGCCGACCTAGTGAGGCTGATAGCTTCTGGCACAATAGACAGCCAGCACAAAGGAGCCTCGCACAAAATACCAATTTCCGAAGTGATGTCCCCGGTGTCGGTCTCCCTCACAGAATCCGATGACCAAGACGTGTTTACCGCTTTATCCTTATTTCGCCAGCACAAGATTCGCTATTTGCCGATCGTCAATCAATTTCGCCACTTGGTAGGAGTGCTGACACGGGAAAGAATTCGCCAAGTATTGCAGCCTTCAAACATTCTTAAATTGCGGCGGGTAGCAGAATTAATGACTACGCCAATTACAGCGCCCCACACCGCCTCACTGCTGAGCATAACCGAACTGATGTCAGAACATCAAGTCAGTTGTGTAGTGATTACAAAAAACAAAGAATTAACAATGGAGAAGCCCAAAGATGACTATACCTCCATTTTTCACTATTCCTTTCACCAACCCCTGGGAATTATTACCGAATATGACATTGTGCAGGCACTGTTTCTTGAACTAAATTTCGAGCAAACCCCAGCTCAAAAAGTCATGAGAACTCCCCTGCAATTTCTTCAACCTTCCGATTCGCTATGGACGGCGCACAAAGAAATGGATCAGCAACAAGTGCAGCGGTTGGTCGTATGCGGGGGACGCGGAGAACTGTTGGGAATTATTACTCAGACCAGCTTGCTCAGAGTCCTCGACCCCACCGAAATGTACCGAGTTGTCAAACAGTTGCAGCAGTCGGTTTATCAACTCCAAGCCGAAAAAGTGGAACTGCTGCAAAGCCGGAACGCCAAACTGGAACAGCAGGTGCGGGAACGGACTGCAAAACTCCACGAACAATTGCAGCGCGATCGGCTGTTAACTCACATTTCCTTGCGGATTCATCAATCCTTAAACCTCGAAGAAATTCTCCACGCCAGCGTGGATGAAGTTCGCCAAGTTTTGCAAGCTGACCGAGTAGCAATCCTGCATTTAGAGTCCAGCAATTACGGCATTGTAGTGGCAGAATCCGTTGCCGAAAATTGGTCTTCAATCTTGGGAGAAATCCTGCCCGATAATATTTGGCAAGAATCTGCTTCGGTGGTCGAACAGGAAATTTATGCCGTCCCCGACATCGACCAAGCCTGTTTGAGCGCCGAAAAATATGCGCGGTTCCAGCAAGCGCAAATCAAAGCTTATTTGATTGTACCAATTTTGCAAGACGGCAATTTGTGGGGGATGATGTGTGTCCATCAGTGTTCCCAATCCCGTCAGTGGCAACCTTCGGAAGTGGATTTGCTGCTGCAACTGGCAACTCAAATCGCGATCGCCATTCAGCAAGCCCAACTCTATCAGCAAGTCCAAAATCT
>Ga0105046_10013957_pt1 | contig 12411 bp, 10 predicted proteins | sample MAT03_FD_78385 | JGI IMG/M metagenome (GOLD analysis project Ga0105046, IMG submission 78385) | Freshwater microbial communities from Lake Fryxell liftoff mats and glacier meltwater in Antarctica - MAT-03 (megahit assembly) | ecosystem: Environmental > Aquatic > Freshwater > Ice > Liftoff...
GCCCGCGATCTCGCAGCCTGGAAGGCGCGGGTCATCGCGGCCTGGCCGAAGGTGCATGTCAGCAACGTCGAATCCGGGGGGGTGGATGCTGTGCCCCAGGTCGGCGACGAACTGCACCTTCGGGCCAAGATCGAGATCGACGGGCTCAGCCCCGCCGACCTCGCGGTTGAGGTCGTCTACGGCCGCGCTCGCGACGGGGACCGCCTCGACGACGTGCGGTACGCCCCACTCGAGCTCGCCTCCGCTGAACCGGGGGAGCCAGCCGTGTTCGCGGGCACGGTTGCGTTGGCTCGAGCGGGGAGCTTCGGCTACAACGTGCGGGTTGTGCCGAGTAATCCGCTGCTCGCATCGCCGGCCGAGCTGGGGCTGATCACGGTCGCCGAATAGTGGCGAACCGCACGCTTTCTAGGGGTTCGCAACTCCTGTGAAAGCCAGTGAGCCCGAGATCGCGACGAAGATGATGATCGCTGCGATTGCGAGGTAACCGAGCACGAGGCCGACAATGGCCAGCGTGCGGCCGCCCTCACCGGTGCGCTTGATCTGGCTCAGCGCGATGTGGCCGAGTATTACCGCGATGAGGTTGAAGCCGATGATTCCGGCGACGAGCGACACAATCGCGAGGGTGTTGGTCTTGGGCGCGTAGGCCATCGGGGCTGCGGGGGTAGTCATTATGGTCTCCAGTGGATTGTGGATGGGGTCGTTCTCTATGCTCTCAGGTTGACCGGACAATGTCAGCCACAACCGCGCCGGTGATTCGAATCAGGTCGCCGGGGGCGAGCTCGACGTCGAACCCGCGGCGTCCGCCTGAAACGTAGATCGTGTCGTACAACTCGGCGGTTTCGTCGAGCACGGAGGTGTGGGCGGTCTTCTGGCCGATCGGGCTGATCCCGCCGACCACGTAACCGGTGCGGCGTTGCGCGAGCTGGGGATCGGCCATTTCGGCCTTCTTGCCGCCGACCGCGGCGGCGAGAGCTTTGAGATCGAGTTTGCCGGTCACCGGCACAATCGCGACCACCAGGTGACCGTCGACATCGGCGAGGAGCGTTTTGAACACCCGATCGGGGTCCACGCCCAGCATCTCGGCCGCCTCGAGACCGAAGTTGCTGTTGGCTGCGTCGTGATGGTACCCGTGCTCGGTAAACGTGATTCCCGCCGCAACGAGTGCGACAGTTGCCGGTGTGCCGCTCATGCCGACGCTTCTAGTGCGCCCGGAACAGCTGCATCGACGCGCCCGCGACGGTGAGTTCGCTGCCGGGGCCGTGCTCGACCAGCGACTCGCTGGGGTCTTCGACGGCGGAGTCCCAGAGCAGTGTGTATCCCGCAACGCCGTGGTGCTCGGGCAGGGTGACCGTGACGTCATCCTCGAGCCCGTGCACGATCAGCAGTATTCGGTTGAAGTCTTCGAACTCGGGGGTCGAGGCGGCCAGGTACTGCAGGGTGCGCTCGGCGGGAGAGTCCCAATCCTTCTCATCCATCGGTATGCCCTGCTTGTTGTACCAGTCCATCTGGGTTGCCGAGGGAACCGTCTCGCCCGACTTTCCATACCGAACCGGTCGTAGGGCCGGGTTCTCGCGGCGAAACTGCAGCAGTTGGCGTGTGACCTGAAGCAGCTCGTCCTGCCAGTCTTCGCGCTCCCAGGCAAGCCAGGTCAGCTCGCTGTCCTGGTTGTAGGCATTGTTGTTTCCGCGCTGCGTTCGGCCGAACTCATCGCCGGCTGTGATCATCGGGATGCCCGCAGACAGCACCAGCGTGCCGATCAGGTTGCGCATCGCTCTGCACCGGGACTCGCGTATCTCGTTGTCGTCGGTCGACCCCTCGACACCATGGTTGAAGGAGTGGTTGTTGTCGGTTCCGTCGCGGTTGTTCTCGCCGTTGCCGAGATTGTGTTTGCCGTTATAGGCGGTGAGATCGGCCATCGTGAAGCCGTCGTGGGCGGTGATGAAATTGACGGATGCAACGGGCCCGCGCTCTTCGCTGAACACGTGTGCAGACCCGGCGAGCCGTCGGGCGAGAGACCCGATCCCGTTGGGGGCGGAGCCGTTCGCGCGCGCAGCCCCAATGTCGGTCAGCCAGAAGTCGCGCATTCGATCGCGGTAGCCGTCGTTCCACTCCGACCAGCCGTCGGGGAACTTTCCGACCTGCCACCCGCCCATACCCACGTCCCACGGTTCGGCGATGATCTTGGTCTCGCTCAACAGCGGATCGTCGCGAATGGCGAGCAACAGGGGGTGTTCGGGCTGGAATTCGCCCGCTTCGTCGCGCCCAAGGGTGACCGCGAGGTCGAAACGGAAGCCATCAACCTGCACCTCGTTGGCCCAGTAGCGCAGGCTGTCGAGCACGAGCCGCTGGGCGGCGGGGGCCGCGGTGTTCAGTGAGTTGCCGCATCCCGTGACATCGACATAGGTGCCGTCGGGAGTTTGGCGGTAGTAGTTGGCGTTGTCGAGGCCCCGCAGCGAGGTGGTTGGGCCACCGAGGCCCTCTTCGGCGGTGTGGTTGTATACGACATCCAGCACCACTTCGAGTCCTGCCTCATGCAGCAGCTTGACCATGCCTTTGAACTCGCGCAGCACGGCACCGGTGCCGCCGTTCTGGGCTTCGCGACTGGCATACGCGGCGTGCGGCGTGAAGAAGTTGAGCGTGTTGTAACCCCAATAGTTGACGAGGCCCTGCTTGATCAGGCGCTGTTCGCTCACGAACTGCTGCACGGGCAACAACTCGACTGTGGTGATGCCGAGCTCTTTCAGGTAAGCGATCGTCGACTCGTGGGCGAGACCGGCATAGGTGCCACGCAGCTCTTCGGGAACCTTGGGGTTGAGCTTGGAGATGCCTTTGGCGTGCGCCTCATAGAGCACGGTGTGGTCGAGACCGATGCGCGGCTTCGTCGACGTGCCCCAGTCGAACGTGTCGGGCTCTTGAACGTAGCTGCGCCACTCGCCATTTTCGGCACGAGCGAGTCCGCGGGCATACGGGTCGATCAGGTTCAGGCTCTTGTCAAACGCGTTGCCGGCTTTCGTCGGTCCGTCGGCGCGAAGACAGTAGCGCACCCCCGGCTTCAGAAACGTCGAGGTAGCCGACCAGATATCCCCGTCGCCCTTGGTGAGCTGCACGGTTTTCGCCACCCAGCTCGCATCCCTGCCATCGAACAAACAGAGGTCGATAGCGGTGGCGCTGGCCGACCAGACACGTAACTGCCCGTCTTCCGGGCTCAGCGTTACGCCAAGGTCGGCTAGGGAATCGGGCATGCGTTCTAGAGTAATGACTGTGGCGATCTACCTTGACCATGCCGCGACAACGCCCCTGCTGCCCGAGGTGATCGCCGCATACACCTCTGCGTTGACCCTCGTGGGCAACCCGTCATCCATTCATTCGCAGGGGCAAAACGCCAAGCGCATGCTGGAGGAAGCACGCGAACGGGTTGCGGCATCCGTGGGTGCCGACTCGGTCGAGGTCACTTTCACGTCGGGCGGAACCGAGGCCATCAACCTCGCCATCAAGGGCCTGTTCTGGGCTCGCGCGTTCGCTCCGGCATCCGCTCGGGGTCCCGCTCGTGCTCGTGCTCGTGCTTCCGCGAACCCGACCACCGAGCGCCGGCGCATCATCTCGACCCGGGCCGAGCATCACGCGACGATCGACACCCTGGAGTGGCTCGAGCGACATGAGGGCGCCATTATCGAATGGATACCCGTAGACCCGTACGGGCGCATTGACCTCGCCGCGCTAGCCGCCGCGCTAGCCGCCGCCGACGATGTGGCCCTCATTACGACGCTGTGGGCCAACAACGAGGTGGGTACCGTGCAGCCCGTCGCCGACATTGTGCAGCTCGCGTCGGTTCGCGGTGTACCCGTGCACGCCGACGCCGTTTCCGCTTTCGGCCAGCTGCCGATCGACTTTCACGAATCCGGGCTTGCCGCGCTGTCGATCTCCGCGCACAAGGTGGGTGGCCCAGTGGGAATCGGTGCACTGGTCATCGCCCGAAGTGCTTCCGTCACCCCGCTGATTCACGGGGGCAACCAGCAGCGCGCCCGTTCGGGCACGCAGAACGCCGCGGGTGCCGTCGCCTTCGGTGTTGCTGCCGGCCTCATCAGCCACGACGTCGCCGCAATGGCGCAATTGCGCGATCAACTCATCACTGCGGTGCGTGGGGCGGTGCCCGACGCGATGTTGCGGGGTGACCCGGTCGACCGGGTGGCGGGCAACGCTCACTTTACGTTCCCCGGCTGCGAGGGCGACTCTCTGCTGTTTCTGCTCGACGTGGCCGGCTTCAGTGTGTCGACCGGGTCGGCCTGCCAGGCGGGGGTGCCCGAGGCATCCCATGTGCTGCTGGCGATGGGACTGGACGAGGCCGACGCCCGCGGGGCTCTGCGAATCACGCTCGGTCACGGCACCACTCGCGCCGAGGTCGAGGCGTTCGTGGCTGCGCTGCCCAACGCGGTTGCGAAGGCGCGCAGCGCCGGATACGCGGATCGGGTGACGACGCTCGGTCATTAGCGATCGACCCCGTCGAGATCTCGGCGACGCCTGTGTATGAGAGGTCTCGGCGAGGTCGACTCGCGGGGCACGTAAACTTACCGGGTGAAAGTTCTAGCGGCGATGAGTGGCGGGGTCGACTCCGCCGTGGCCGCAGCGCGCGCCGTCGATGCCGGTCACGAGGTTGTCGGCGTGCACCTCGCGCTCAGCCGCATACCCGGCACGTTGCGCACCGGCGCTCGCGGGTGTTGCACGATCGAGGATTCGATGGATGCCCAGCGCGCGGCAAACATCATCGGTATCCCGTATTACGTGTGGGACTTCTCCGAGCGCTTTCGTCTCGACGTCGTCGACGACTTCATCGCCGAGTATTCCGCGGGACGCACTCCCAACCCGTGCATGCGGTGCAACGAGCGAATCAAGTTCGCTGCGCTGCTTGAGAAAGCCGTGGCGCTTGGTTTTGACGCGGTGGTCACGGGTCACTACGCCACAATCGTCACCGATGCCGCGGGCAATAAGGAGTTGCACAGGGCGTCCGCCTGGTCCAAAGACCAGTCTTACGTCTTGGGCGTTTTGACGACCGAACAGCTCGCCCACAGCATGTTCCCGCTCGGCGCCACGCCGTCGAAAGCCGAGGTGCGTGCCGAGGCCGCCGCTCGCGGATTCTCGGTCGCCAACAAACCCGACTCGCACGACATCTGCTTCATTCCCGACGGCGACACCCGCGGGTGGCTCGCGGACAAGGTGGGAGCGCAGGCCGGCGACATCCTCGATCGTGCTGGAGAAACGATCGGCAAGCATCAGGGAGCACTGGCCTTTACGATCGGGCAGCGCAAGGGGCTCAACGTCGGTTTCCCGACCGATGACGGCCAGCCGCGGTTTGTGCTTGAGATTCGTCCCAAGACCAACGAGGTGATTGTGGGTCCGCGCGAGGCTTTGGCGATTGGGCAGATTGCGGGCCAGAAGTTCAGTTGGGCCGGGCTCGACCCCGTTGCATCCGGAATTGTGGATGCCCGCAGCGCCGAATTCCGCTGCGACGTGCAGATCCGCGCGCACGCCGACCCGGTGCCTGCAGTGGCGAGGCTCTCGGAGAACCCGGTCACCGGAGTTGAGCAACTCGTCGTCACTCCCGACGAGCCATTGAACGGCGTCTCTCCCGGGCAGACCGCCGTGCTGTACATCGGCACCCGGGTGCTCGGCCAGTGCACGATCGATCGCACAGTGTCTGCCGTTCCCGTGGGCGCCGTTCCCGCACGCGCGGGAACGGTTTTCACTGAGGCGTCTTCGCTGCCAGCCTGAGCGCATGACCCGTCGCGACATCGCGAGGCTCGTAGACGTGGTGCAGGGTTATCTCGCCTCGCACGGCGACGTCGGTATCCAGTTGGGGCGTGCGGGCGTCGACTTCGCGGTGACGACGGGCGAGCACGGCACGGCCCAGGCGCAGAGCCTGTGGAGCCGCATCACGCGCATTCCGACTCTCGTCAACGCCATCGTCACTGCGGACCACGTGCACGCGCGCACACTGCGACCCGGCACGGCCGACGCGCTCTACACGCTCTACGAAGACGGATCGTTCGAAGTCATCCAGTACGAAACTCCGGCCGCCGAACTGGTCGGTGTTGTGACGAGCGCACCCGCGGCAACGGCGGCCCCCTTCATCCGCGTCGAGGGGGCGGATGTCGCGGTCGGTGGTTCGCTCGCTGAACTCACGCAACTCGTGAGCCAGGGCGCGGCGCTCGCCACCACCAGCGACCAGTTCACGAAAATCGAGCTCAACTCGGACGGCGGCTCGCTCGCCCTCGACTCACCGGTGGCGACCGATCCTGACATTCCCGCGGCCGTTGCTTGCCTGCGGGCATCCGGTGCCGCGGATTCTCGAACATTCATCGACACCTACCTGCAGACCAAACTAAACATCGTCGGTGGGGTGGCGACGGTCGCCGATGACTACACCGACGGCCACGTGGTCGAGGCGTTCGCCGCCGCATGGAACGCGGGTTAGCGCACCGCCAGATTCCGAGGTCGGCGTCGGCGACGGGGTCGGTGTCCTGGTCGGTAGTCGTGGCTACAGTGGAACCGTGGCCGAAGCCGAAACACCCCGACACTCCGACCCCCAGCTGAGCGCTGCGAAAGCCGAGGTCGACGAGGTAACCACGCGGATCCTTGAACTGCGCGACGCCTATTACGCGCGTGACGAAGAGCTCGTCAGCGACCACGACTACGACCTGCTGATGCGTCGGCTCGAGGCGCTGGAGCGCCTCTTTCCCGAGCTGCAGGGCCAAGACAGCCCGACGCAGACCGTCGGTGGTCGCGCCGCGACGCTGTTCGATCCGGTTGTGCACGCCGAGCGCATGTTGAGTCTCGACAACGTCTTCTCGATCGACGAGTTCGAGGCGTGGGCGGCGAAGGTTGAACGCGATTCCGGTCGGCCCGTCGACTACCTGTGTGAGCTGAAAATCGACGGGCTCGCGATCAACCTTCGGTACGAAAACGGGCGCCTAACAAGTGCGGCGACGCGCGGCGACGGCGTGGTGGGGGAAGACGTTACCGAGAACGTGAAGTACATCGAGGGGATACCTACGCGATTGCTGGGGGACGGGCATCCGCCCCTCGTGGAGGTGCGTGGCGAGATCTTTTTTCCGGTGCAAGCATTCCGCGAACTCAACGCTGAGCAGGCGGCAGCAGGGGAGCGCGTCTTTGCCAACCCGCGCAACGCCGCCTCGGGGTCACTGCGCCAGAAGGCCGAAGGCAAGAATGCGGCAGGGCTAGACCTGATGCATCGCCGGCTGTCTCGGTTGCGGATGCTCGTGCACGGCATCGGCGCATGGGCGAACCCGCCCGTCGCCAGCCAGAGCGAAACCTACGAACTATTGAAGCGGTGGGGACTTCCCACCAGCACTCACTACCGCGTCAAGGATTCCGCGGCCGGTGCAGTCGAGTTCATCCAGCACTACGGTGATCACCGCGACAGCGTCGAACACGAGATCGACGGTGTCGTCGTCAAGGTCGACGAGCTGTACCTGCACGAAGAGCTCGGCGCCACCAGTCGTGCGCCGCGCTGGGCGATCGCCTACAAGTACCCGCCGGAGCAGGTGAATACCCGCTTGCTCGACATCGTGGTGTCGGTGGGTCGCACAGGACGCGCGACACCGTTCGCGGTGATGGAGCCCGCACGGGTTGCGGGTTCGGTGGTGCGCCAGGCCACCCTGCACAACCAGGATGTCGTGAAGCTCAAAGGGGTGCTCATCGGCGACATGGTGGTGCTGCGCAAAGCTGGCGACGTGATCCCCGAGGTGCTGGGCCCGGTCGTCGAACTGCGCGACGGCACGGAACGCGAATTCGTGATGCCCACGCACTGCCCTGAGTGTGGAACGGCGCTCGCGCCCGCCAAGGCGGGTGACATCGACCTTCGGTGCCCCAACGCCCGCAGCTGCCCCGCCCAGGTGCGCGGGCGGGTCGAGCACATCGGTAGTCGCGGTTCCCTCGACATTGAGGGTCTCGGAGAGGTCAGCGCTGCCGCGCTGACTCAGCCCCTCACACCCGCGGTGCCGCCCCTCGATACCGAGGCGGGGCTGTTCGATCTGCGCCTCGAAGACCTCTTCCCCATCAGCGTCGAGGTGCGCGATAAAGAAACCGGTGTGCGAACCGGCACCATTGAGACGCCATTCCGCCGCAAGCGCAATGTTAAGAAAGACGGTGAGTTCGATCCGAGCGCCGGTGTAGCAAGCGGAACTGTTGCAGCAGCCCCTATTGCCGGCGACGCCGACTCTGTGCCCTCGAGCCAGGCCCTCACCCTGATCGCCAATCTCGAGAAGGCTAAGACGAAAGAGCTATGGCGCATCCTCGTTGGTCTCAGCATTCGCCACGTCGGGCCGGTAGCCGCGCGTGGTCTGGCCAACTACTTCGGATCGATCCACGCCATTCGTGAGGCCACTCGCGACGAACTTGCTGGTGTCGAAGGGGTGGGGCCGATCATCGCCGATGCCGTCATCGACTGGTTTGGGGTCGACTGGCACCAGGACGTCATCCGTCGGTGGGCGGATGCCGGGGTGCAGCTGTCGACTCCTGGTCACCCCGGTCCGGGTGCGGCCGGGTCCATCGATGGGCCGCTCGCGGGCCTCACCGTGGTCGCCACCGGCAGCCTCGATGGCTTCACTCGGGAGGGTGCGCTTGAGGCGATCATCGCCGCCGGGGGTAAGGCGGCGTCCAGCGTCAGCAAGAAGACCGACTTCGTGGCCGCAGGGCCGGGAGCCGGTTCGAAGCTCGGCAAAGCGGAAGAGCTCGGCATCCGAATAATTGATGCCGGGCAGTTTGCGCGACTGCTGGCGGAAGGGCCCTCGGCACTGGACTGAACCTCGGTTGTATACCGAGTGCACTGAACCCCGGATTTTATGAGCTAGCTTCGGGTTCGGCGCACGAGTCCACGATGCATCTCGGGTTCGTTCGTTACGTAGCCCCCCAGCGACGGCCCCCAAACGGGGGTTTCTATCCCGTACGATGGGGGTGCGCGAAGGTCCTTTCTGGGGAAGGTGGCTTGGGTTGCCGCGCACTAGAGGGGACTACCCGAATTGCTGTTTGACGTCGCAGCTGTTCTATCCGCCTCAGCGACTCTTGGAGCGGTGGCTGAGGCCTTTGGCATGCACGAAATCATGCAGTTTCAGACGTCGATCTCGACCGCCGAGAACGTGCCGGACTCTCTCGCAATCGACCTTCCCGTCTCGCCGCCCCAGCCATTCGTCGGCCCACAGGCCGCGGCTGACCCCAACGAGATTGTGCAGGGCACCCGCCTGCTTCAGCAGATCGCTCTCATGCCCGAGGCGGATGTCGCCGCTTTCGTCAGCGCAAACCCCGAGGCGATTTCCGGCCTCATCGCGCATCCGCCAGCACCGCAAGACGTCTCGCTCTGGTGGAACTCGATGCAACTTGACTCGCGCAACGCGCTTCGCGCGGCGTCGCCTCAGCTCGTGGGAAACATCGACGGCATCCCGTTCGCGGTGCGTGACATTGCCAACCGAACCCTGCTCGACTCGACGATGGCGAGTCTTCAGAGCACCATCAACGGCGAAGTTGGTCGCACCGTTGTCGAGAACGCGAAGTATCAACTGGCGATGCTCACCTCGATCGCGGACGCTCTCAGCGAGAAATCGCTCGGCGCCACCCGCACGCTCATGACCCTGGATGTGACAGGACAGGGTCGCGCCGCCATCATCATCGGCGATCTGCGCAATGCCGACTACGTGACCTACATGGTTCCGGGGATGTTTTTCACGATCGAAGGGCAGATGGTCTACTGGACCGACGCCGCGTCGAGAATGCGCGACGAGCAAATCGCCTGGCTCACACGCTTTGGTGACGCCGACAGCACCGTCGCCGCCGTCGCATGGATCGGCTACCACACGCCCAATCTCACGAACATCGGGAGCATGGACAACGCCTACGAGGCCGAGGACTCGCTCGCCAGCACGATCAAGGGATTGCAGACGCTGCGCGCGACGGATGCGCCGTACATCTGCGTTGTCGCGCACTCCTATGGATCGACGGCGGCGCTGATGGCGCTCACGGATTACGACTTTGAGGTCGACTCGCTCGTGGTGGTCGGTTCTCCGGGAAGCCCGGCGCAGGCGGCATCCGACCTGCATGTTCGGGCCGGCCAGGTGTACGTGGGGGAGGCCGACTTCGATCTCGTGACCAACAGCGCGTTCTTCGGCAGCGACCCCGGTGCACCCAGCTACGGCGCCACACCCTTCGGCACCAACGGCGGCACGGATGCGATCACCGGTGACTCCCTCACTCGCTCGTTCGGTCACATCGAGTACTTCAGCCCCGGAACCGAGTCGTTGCGCAACATCGCGTTGATTGGCATCGGTAAGGGTGCCTACGTGTCGCACGAATAGCGGGGTCTTCTGCGGCATCCGCTCGAATCTTCAGCTTGCGCGCCGCCCAATAGACTTGGCGGGTGTCTGAGATAACCCCTGATGTCGTCGCGCATCTCGCGAACCTGGCCCGAATCGCGCTCACCCCGCAGGAGATCGAGAAGCTCACCGGTGAGCTGTCAGCCATCGTGGATTCGGTGGCGAAGGTCAGTGAAGTGGCCACCCCCGACGTTCCGGCGACCAGTCACCCGATTCCTCTGGTCAACGTTTTTCGGGCGGATGTCGCCGGGCCGACACTGACCACGGCGGAGGCTCTCGCCGGTGCGCCCGAGCACGACGGCAGCCGCTTCAAGGTCAGTGCGATTCTGGGGGAGGAGCAGTAATGAGCGAACTCACCCGACTTTCTGCCGCCGACCTCGGTGCGAAGCTTGCCGCAGGCGAGGTGTCGTCTGTGGAGGTAACGCAGGCTCACCTCGATCGCATTGCCGCGGTCGACGGCGAGCTACATGCTTTTCTCCATGTGAATGCGGATGCCCTCGAGGCGGCCGCACGCGTTGACGAGCGCCGGGCATCCGGTGAACCGCTCGGCGAGCTCGCGGGTGTGCCGATCGCGATCAAAGACGTGCTGTGCACGATCGGAATGCCGTCGACTGCGGGCTCGAAGATTCTTGAGGGGTGGATCCCGCCGTACGACGCGACGCCGGTCGCGTTGCTGCGGGCGGCCGGGCTCGTGCCGCTCGGTAAGACCAACATGGACGAATTCGCGATGGGTTCGTCGACCGAGCACTCGGCTTACGGTCCGACGAAGAACCCCTGGGACATCACACGGATTCCGGGCGGTTCCGGCGGTGGTTCGGCTGCGGCCGTTTCCGCGTTCGAGGCGCCTCTCGCCCTCGGATCCGACACCGGTGGGTCCATCCGCCAGCCCGCCGCTGTCACCGGTTCGGTGGGTGTGAAGCCGACCTACGGTGGTGTATCGCGGTATGGCGCGATCGCGCTGGCGTCGTCGCTCGACCAGGTCGGGCCCGTCTCGCGGAGCGTACTCGACGCGGCGCTGCTGCACGATGTGATCGGCAAGTATGACCCGCGTGACTCGACGTCGCTAAAAGACGAGTGGCCGTCGTTCGCTGCCGCCGCACGCGAGGGTGCTCGTTCCGAGTCCCTCAAGGGTGTGCGCGTGGGTGTCGTGAAAGAACTCGACAGCCCCGGCTTTCAGGCGGGTGTGTCGCAGCGGTTCCACGAGGCACTTGAGTTGCTCACTGCCTATGGCGCGGACATCGTGGAGGTCAGTGCTCCTCACTTTGAGTACGCGGTTGCCGCGTACTACGTGATTCTGCCGGCCGAAGCATCCAGCAACCTTGCGAAATTTGACTCGGTGCGGTTCGGTCTGCGAGCGAAGGTCGCAGGCACCGTCGAGGATGTGATGGCGGCGACTCGCGAGATCGGTTTCGGCCCCGAGGTGAAGCGTCGCATCATTCTCGGAACCTACGCACTGAGTGCGGGTTACTACGACGCCTACTACGGAAGTGCGCAGAAGGTGCGAACGCTGATCCAGCGCGACTTCGCGTCCGCGTTTGAAAAGGCGGATGTGCTCGTGTCCCCGTCGGCTCCCACCACCGCGTTCAAGTTCGGCGAGAAAATGGACGACCCGCTCGCGATGTACCTCAACGATGTGACCACGATTCCGGCGAACCTCGCGGGTGTGCCCGGCATGGGGCTGCCGATCGGGCTCGCGCCAGAAGATGGTCTGCCCGTGGGTTTTCAGATTATGGCGCCCGCGCGCGAGGATGCCAGGCTCTACAAACTCGGTGCCACTCTCGAGCGTCTGCTCGAAGAGGGCTGGGGTCACCCGCTGCTGGCGGAAGCGCCGGAACTGTAGAGGGTAGCTGTCGCTGTAGAGGGCAGCTGTAGCTGTAGCGTGTGCGGTTTTGGCATGATTCGCCTTACTGCTCGGCTTGCCGCTCGCGGAACGCGACCATATTCATGCGGTTGCCGCAACGCACGCTGCAGAAGCGTTTCGAGCCGTTGCGCGACAGGTCCACGAATAGGCCGTCACAGTCGTCGGCTTCGC
>Ga0105046_10013960_pt1 | contig 12410 bp, 11 predicted proteins | sample MAT03_FD_78385 | JGI IMG/M metagenome (GOLD analysis project Ga0105046, IMG submission 78385) | Freshwater microbial communities from Lake Fryxell liftoff mats and glacier meltwater in Antarctica - MAT-03 (megahit assembly) | ecosystem: Environmental > Aquatic > Freshwater > Ice > Liftoff...
CGCAATGCGCGCGATTTCGTCTTCGATTTGGCGCTTGGTGTGGTCGAGGTCTTGCGCTTGCGTCTTCACGGCGTCCAGTTCTTGAGCGCGCAAGCCGGCAATCCGGGCCTCATAGCCCCACCAAGTAAGCGGCAACAGCAAGAGACACGCGGCGACGCCGGCGAGGTAGGGGCGTTTTTGTTCGCCTTGGCGTTGGGACTTCAGGGTGGTCGGCAGCAAGTTGACTTCGATCGGGCACTCGGTGAGTTGACGGAGGCCGAGGCCGACGACTTCGCCGAAAAAGTGCGCGCACTTGGACAGGTCCTCCTTCGAGATGTCGGGCGCGATTTCGATGTTGCGGAAGGGATTGAAGTATTCGGTCTGGACTTGGAGCTTCTCGTGGAAGAACCGATCGGTGTAGGGAATGATGGAACTGCCACCCGATAAGAAGACGCGAGCCGGGGTGCCGCCACCTTGCTGGGTGCGGTAAAAGTTTACCGAGCGCGCCACTTCGGCATGGAGCCGGGTCATGACGTTGCGGATGATTTTGCTGACGCGCGCTTGCGCCTGGTCTTCCGGCTCCTCGTAGGCGCCACCGAGCGCAACGAAGCCGACGCGTCGTTTCAATTGCTCCGCTTCGTTGAAAGGAATATTGAATTCCGCCGCGACGCTTTGGGAAATGGCGTTGCCGGCGATGGGAATGGAGCGGGAGAAGATCTTGTTTTTCTCGATGAACAGCAGGTTGGTCGTGCGCGCGCCGATATCGAGCATGACGGTGCAGCCTTCGAGATCGCCGTAGTTGTAGCGCATCGCGTTGTAGAGCGCCATCGGGGCGACATCTACTTTCGTCGTGCGCAGGCCGACGGAATCCACGCCCTCCTGCAACTCTTCAATGATGTTGCTCTTGATGGCGAGGAGGACAACTTCGAGTTCCCCCTGGGCATTGGTGCCGACCAGTTGATAATCCCACACCACTTCATTGATCGGGAAGGGGACATTCTGCTGCGCCTCGTACTGGATGATCTGGACGACTTTGGATTCGTCCACCGGCGGTAGCTTGACAAATCGAGTGAAAACCGACTGGCCGGACACGCTGAAAATGACTTTGCCATGCTTGATGCCCTTTTCCTTGAGCATGTTGCGAATGGTGGCCACGAGGAGCGCTTTACGGTTTTCCTCGTGCTCGGGATCCAATCCCAAATCCGCATAGTTGAAGTTGGTCAGACGTAAGGCTTGACCCTTCGTGACCTCAAATTCGCCTACTTTGAGGGTGTTGGCGCCGATGTCCAACCCTAGTATGCGTTCATTCCCAAACATAACTGTGTGCGGACGAGGAAGAGGAGATGCTAGGGCGTTGACTTGTATGCTTCATATCGCTTGTGCGCGACTACTGACCAAGGCGAGTCGGAGGGTTTCAAGAGGTAGCCGGCTTTCGGTTGATACTGCTCCCACCAACGCTGGCGGGCGGCCGGGTCACTTGCTTGATCCACCAGCCGGCCTTGATAATACATTTGCACGGCGACCGCCTCCACCTTACCGGATCCAAACCGGTCAATCGTGGCCGGATGAACGAACATCGCCGAGTAATGCCGGTTGCCGCGGGAAACGTTGAGATGGGTGGCCTCGCCAGTGAAGAGCTGCGTATCCTTGCCCCGGCCCATCAACACATAATACTTCAACGTGATTTCATCGGCCCAGTCCGGCTCCGTCTGAAATGTGACCTCCATCATCAACCACTGCTTGTTCGCAGTCGATGAAACCCCCCCGAGATCCGCGCCGGCATTGCCGTAGTCCGGTGCCGAGAGCTGGCGCTGGCGGATGTTGGAAATCTTGAAGTCACTGGGTTTGGGAGCTTGGGCCTCAGCAATACTGAGAGCCGAGAGGCTGAAAATGGTCGTCGCCAGTGCGCCAATCGTGAGGTTGATTCTTCTGCTCATGGCTGCTCCTCCCTGCATTTTTTCGTTAACCGTCGTGAGTAACGTTCCAGCGTCAGAATAGAGAACGTCGCCAACTCGGTCAACAGCAAAAGCGGTCACACCCGCTCGCGCGCGGCACATCCAGTGCTTTCCAGAACTCATGCCGGTGCGCCGAAAACATCTTTGGATCTTCAGTTTGAGTGGCTGCCTGGGGCTGCTCGCGGGAGACCATCCGCCCCTCGTTCCGATGTCGCCACCGCCGTCACTGAGCCGGGGGAGCCGCACGCTAGCGGAAGAGTTTCCTCATTTCCATTTCATCCATGCACCGCCCTACACGCTCGTCACCGACCAATCCGCCGACGAAGTGGAAATGACGCTCCGAGTGCTCCATGAATTGCGTCACCAATTCGAACGCCACTTCGCCGCGCTCCTCGATACCAGCCTCGCTCCGACCGACATCGAAGTCATCTTTTTTGGTCACGAAGCGAACTTCCGCCGGTACGCCCAGCGCACCGCGCCGGCGCTGGCGGACAGTGCCGGCTTCTTTGCGCACAGCAATCACCGGCTCGTCTTGCTCAACCAACTCGGCACCGTTCGCTACCGGCAATTCCAAAATCGGCTCGCGGCACAGGAGCAGAAATTGCGGGTCAGCCATGAACCGCAGGCCAGTCAACAACTGGCCGCGTGGCGTTCGCAGGTCACCCTCGAAGCCCGGCGACTGACGGTGCAACTGATCCGGCATGAAGGCGCCCACCAACTCTTTGCCGCCTACGGTTTGCCACCGGCGGCTCCCTGGCTTTCCGAAGGTCTGGCGCAGTACTGCGAGCCGGCGGTGATGGGCGAACGTCACCCGGTCCTGGCGGATCGCTTGGTGAAATTTCACCGCACCGGCCAACTCCTGCCACTCGACGAGTTGCTGACTCACGACGCGCCGGCTGGTTTCCTCGCGCTGGCGCCGGCCCAGATTGAAGTCGCGTATGCCCAAAGCTGGGGTTTGGTGTACCGGCTCATGCAGCCGGATTATCGGCCGGCCTTTGAAAATTTGCTCCGCACCGGCACCGTGGACAGCCGCGCTCTCCGGCAAACCTTTCCCGATCTCGACCGGGAATGGCCGTCATTTCTCGATCGCTTGTAGAATCAGCGCGGCAGCCCGGGCACTCGCGCCGGCACCGCCGAGGCTGGCGACGACACTCCGCAACTCGCGCTGTTGGGAGCCGGGATCTTGCAACACCGCCCGCGCCGCCTCCGCAATCGCGGCCGGCTGCGCGGCGTGTTGGATGAATTCGGGAACGATGGCGCGGCCGGCAATGATGTTCGGCATCGCCAACCACTTCACTTGTACGACGGCCCGGCCGATGAGGTAGGTGAGCCAGTTCACTTTGTACACGACGACCATCGGGCAGTCGTGAAACGCGCATTCCATCGTGGCGGTTCCACTGGCAGTGATGGCGAGCGTCGCTTGCCGCATCAGCCGGTGGGCGCCGCCGATTTCCACCTGCACCCGGGGATGACGCATCTGCGCGGCCGTCGCCTCGTTGACGGCGGCGGCGACAAATTCGCACTCCGGCATGGTATCCACGACACCGGCCAGGATGGGAAAAATCTTCGCGACCTCCCGCTCCCGGCTACCCGGCAACAGCAGAATCTGCTTCGGATTTCGGATTTCGGATTTCGGATTTTCCCCCTGCCGGTCCGCCATGGGGTGGCCGACAAACTCCACTCGCAACCCCGGCGCGTGCTGGGCATACCAGTCTTTTTCAAACGGGAAAATGGTGAGCATCAAATCCACATCACGCGCGATTTGCTGCGCCCGGCTCGCGTGCCACGCCCAGAGTTGGGGCGAGATGTAATAGATGACCGGGATGCCGCGTTGTTTCATCTGCGCGGCGAAACGCAGATTGAAGCCGGGGAAGTCCACGAGCACCACGGCGGCGGGACGACGGCGTTCGGCTTCCGCGACGAGCCGGTCAAAAATGCGTTTGAACTTGCGGTAGTTTTTCAGCACTTCGACCAGTCCGACCACGGCATGTTCCGTCAAGTCGAGCAGGAGTTCCATCCCGGCGGCCTGCATTTTGGGGCCGCCGGCGCCAAAGGCTTTCACGTGCGCCGGCAGGTGGCGAATGACGGCGGCGGCATGAGAGTCGCCGGACGCTTCGCCGGCAATGAACATGAGGTTCATGCGGTGGCCAGGCGGGTGATTTCCATTGCGACTTCGAGGGCTTGTTTGGCGGCTTCGCCGGTGACGAGGGGGTCGCGTTTGTGGGTGACGGATTCGATGAAGTTTTGGAGTTCGAGCTTGAGCGGTTCGTCGCGGGCGATGGGGACGGGTTCACGGACAATTTTTTTGCCGGCGAATTCGCTGACGATGGTGGCGTCTTTGCCGGCGAGCAGTTTCTTGAGGAGACTGGATTCGCGGGCGTCGTCGGATGCCATGCGGTAGATGAGTCCTTCCTGGCGCATGTAGTCGAGCGAGATGTAGGCCGCGCCGGTTTGGGTGCGACCGAAGATGCGAATCTTGCGCATCTTTTCCGGACTGACCCGGCTGGCGGTGATGTTGGCGACGCAGCCGTTGGCGAATTTGAGCCGGGCATTGGCGATGTCTTCGCTGGCGCTGAGGACGGGAATGCCGACGGCGTCCACGTGCGTGACCGGGGATTTGACGAGGGCGAGAATGACGTCGAGGTCGTGAATCATCAAATCGAGGACGACGCCGATGTCGGTGGAGCGGCCGGGGTAGGGACTGAGCCGGTGAACTTCGATGAAGCGCGCTTCGGTCAACGTGTCGGCGAGATAACGCATGACGGGGTTGAAACGTTCGACGTGGCCGACTTGGAGGATGCAATTATGTTGGCGGGCGAGGGCGACGAGTTTTTCGGCTTCAGCCAGATCGCGGGTGATGGGTTTTTCGACGAGGACGTGTTTGCCGCGTTCGAGAAAGATGCGGGCGACTTCAAAATGGGTCTCGGTTGGCGTGGCCACGCTGACCGCGTCCGCCGCGTCGGCGAGGGCGGCGAGTGTGGGGAAGTTCGATTTCTTCGGGTCGGTATCGTACGCGCCGACGAATTGGATACCGGGAAGGGTACGGTAGAGGCGGGCGTGGTGTTGGCCGAGGTGACCGAGGCCGGCCACGCCGAGTTTGAGGGGGGCGGTCATGGGGCGGTGACGGCGGTGAGGCAGAGGTGTTGTTTTTCGGCGGCGGCGATGATGACGGCCCGGTCGAGCAAGGCGCTGCTGCCGGCTTCGATGGCGAGGACGGCGATCTGGCCGGCGGCGCAGGATTCGAGGGTGCGCGCGCCGATGCAGGGGATATCAAATCGGAAATCGTGGCCGGGCTTGGCGACTTTGATTACGACGGCACCGCCTTTTTCGCCGGCCAGCGCGCCGCCGCGGCGGATGCATTCGTCCGTGCCTTCGAAACCTTCGACGGCGAGGACGGTGCCTTTTTTGACGACCACGGTTTGGCCGATGTCGAGCGCGCTGACGGCTTTGGCGATGGTGAGTCCAAACACGATGTCGTCCCGCTGATCGCTGTCGGGTTGGCGCCGGGTGAGCGGGCCGGTCGCGGGGACGGCGTCGCCGAGATAGGGCCGGGGATCGAGGAGTTCGACGCCATCTTTCTGCATTTCCGTGGCGATGCCGCCGAAGATGGTTTGGGCGTTGCGTTCTTTGAGCCGGGCGGCGAGGGCGATCATGCGGAAGTCGAGGCGGATATTTTTGAAGAGGTTCGCCGGGGTGATGCCGCCGGCCATGACGGCGCGGGTGATACCCCGGGAGGTGAAGCATTTAATGAGTTTGTCGAGCTGGCCGATTTTGACCCATTCGAGTTCGTCCACCTGTGACTGGAGCGCCGGCTTGGTCTCACCTTCAAAGGCGACGGCGACAACGCGCGTGCCGGCGCGGCGCGCCGTTTGCGCGAGGATGAAAGGGAAGTCGCCATTGCCGGCGATGAGTCCGAGAGTTTCCATTCTTGACCCTCTCACGGGCGTGGGTCATGTTTCATCATTGCAAAGCGCGCAGGGTAAGCAAGCTCAAATCCAGATGGCTACCAAGGTTCCCAAGAAGATTCTGACACTCGCCGCCGCTCATCGTTGGGCGGTTGCCGCGCAGCGTCGCGGCCAGCGGGTCGTGGCGACGAACGGTTGTTTTGACCTGCTGCATTATGGTCACGTCCGCTATCTGCAACGCGCCCGCGAGTTGGGCGACTTGCTGGTGGTGGGATTGAATTCCGATCGTTCCGTGCAGGCGCTCAAAGGCCTCACCCGGCCCCTCGTCCCCGAACGCCAACGCGCCGTCGTCATTGCCGGTTTGGAATGCGTGGATGCGGTGGTGGTGTTCAACGAGGTTCGTTGTCTTCGCTTTCTGCGCGCGGTTCAACCGGATGTGTACGTCAAAGGGGGCGACTACAAACCGGAGACGCTCGACCCGCAAGAGCGCGCGGTGTTGGACGCGGTCGGTTCGCAAATCAAGATTCTCGCATTCGAGCCGGGGTTTTCGACGACGGAGTTGATCAAGAAGATGCGCGCCGGGTGACGGGATGAAACGCGCACCGCAACCGTTTGACCCGGCCAAGCTCGAGCAGATGATGGCCAAGCTCCGCCGGGACGTCGCCGAACGGCAGGCCGGCTATCGCGAACAGGCGTTGCGATTGTTTCCGCACGTCTGCGCCAGTTGCAGCCGGGAATTTTCCGGCAAGCGACTCAAGGAACTCACCGTCCACCACAAAGATCACAACCACAATTACAACCCGCCCGACGGCAGTAACTGGGAGTTGCTCTGCGTCTATTGCCACGATCACGAGCACGAGAAGTACAAGTTGAAGGGGTTGGTGGACGGTCTCGAAGAGAACAAACCGGCACCCTCCACATTGGCCAATCCCTTCGCGCAGTTGGATGATTTGCTGAAAAGCAAAACCGACGCTCCTTGAGATGGTGGGCTGAGCGTCCCGCGAGGCTGGGCGGTGTTCCCCTGCTGGCGGGGACGCTCGCGCCACCAGACCACTTGCACCACCCCGCTGAACTTTTGCTTTGTGTCTTGGCGGTGGGGTGGTTAATCATTCGCGGCGATGAAAGTCTTGGTGATTGGCGGCGGCGGGCGGGAACATGCGCTGGTTTGGAAATTGGCGCAGTCGCCGCGCGTTTCCCAAATCTATTGTGCGCCGGGAAATGCGGGGATCGCGGAGCTGGCGGAGTGTGTGCCGGTGGGGGCAACGGAGGTGGCCAAGTTGCTCGCGTTCGCCGTCGAGCGGGGGATTGATTTTACCGTGGTCGGCCCCGAAGCGCCGTTGTGTGCCGGGATTGTGGATACGTTTTTGGAGCGGGGATTGAAGATTTTTGGGCCGCGTCAGGCGGGAGCGCGGTTGGAGGGGAGTAAGGTTTTTTGTAAGGAGCTTTTCCTTAAAGCCGGCGTGCCGACGGCGCGGGCAGAGGTATTTACGAATCCGGCCGATGCGCGGGCTTACGTGCGGCAAGTGGGCGCGCCGATTGTGGTGAAGGCGGATGGGTTGGCGGCCGGGAAGGGGGTCATCGTGGCGCAATCGGTCGCGGAGGCGGAGCAGGCGATTGCGGAGATCATGGAGCAGCGCGTGTTCGGCGCGGCGGGGGCGCAGGTGGTGATCGAGGAGTGTTTGACCGGCCAAGAAGCGTCGGTGATGGCGGTGACGGATGGGAAGACGTATCGAATCCTCGCGGCAGCGCAGGATCATAAACGGATTTTTGATGGCGATCAGGGCCCGAATACCGGGGGGATGGGCACGTATTCGCCCACGCCGGTGGTGACGGCGGAGTTGGATGGGGTGTTGGATGAGATTTTCACGCGGACGCTGGCCGGGTTGCGGGCGGAGGGGATTGAGTACCGGGGCGTATTATATGCCGGGCTGATGTTGACGCCGGCGGGGGTGAAGTTGTTGGAGTATAATTGCCGGTTTGGCGACCCGGAGACGCAGGTGGTGGTGCCGCGGATGGATTTTGATTTGCTCGATGTGTTGGAAGCGTGCGCGGTCGGCCGGCTGGATCAGTGTACGTTGCGGTGGAAGCCGGCGGCGGCGGTGTGCGTGGTGATGGCCGCGCCGGGGTACCCCGGGCAGTATCCGCAGGGGTTGCCGATTGATGGATTGAAAGACGCCGCCGCGTTGGCTAACGTCTGCGTGTTTCACGCCGGGACGAAACGGGATGCGGCGGGCCGGGTGGTGACGGATGGCGGCCGGGTGTTGGGTGTGACGGCGCTGGGCGCAGATTTGCCGGCGGCGGTGACGCAGGCGTATGACGCGGTGGGGCGAATCCACTTTGACGGGGCGCAGTACCGGCGCGACATTGCGCACCGAGCGTTGGCGACGCGGTAACGGCAGGAGTATTTCAGTATGAAGAAAATCATCAGCGGAATCGTAGCGGTTGCATTGTTGGCAGTGGTCGCGGGGGCGGAGACAAATCCGTCGCCAGCCGCGGTCACGGCACCGGCCGCGCCGACGGAACCGGATGTGGACGAAGTGGTGCAGGCGTTGCGGACGCATTTTGTGGATCGGGAACAGTTGGATGCGCGGGCGGTGGACAAGGCGACGTTGACCGGGATTTTGGAAACGCTGGGCCGGGGTGTGACGATTTTATCGGCGGAGTCGGCGGCAGCCAGCGGCGTAAAGGGCGCGGTCATGGCCGGTTCGCTGGCGCTGACGAATGCGCCGGCGCTCGGCGCAACCAGCGGCCCGGTGGCGCGCGCGGAAGTGATCGAGCCAAACATCGGTTATCTGCGCATCCTCGACGTGTCGGCGGCGACAGTGTCGGCGTTTGACGAAGAGTTGCGAAAGTTCCACGAGGCGCGGGTCGAAGGGTACATTTTGGATTTGCGATTTGCGAATGGATCGGACTTTGGCGCGGCGGCCGCCGTGGCCAGCCGGTTCTTCGACAACGAACGGGACTTGTTCCGCTTGCAGAGCGCCGTGGCCGGCGTGCAGCGTTTTCGGTCGGTTCCCGTCAAAGTCAACAGCAGCCGGTTGGGCGATGCGCCGTTGATTTTGTTGGTGAACGGCCAGACGCGCGGGGCGGCGGAGGTGTTGGTGGGCGCGTTGCGGGGTCAGGATCGCGGGATTGTGGTGGGCAGTTTGACGGCGGGGTCGGCGGCGGCGTGGCAGGATCTGCCGTTGCGGGATGGGCAGGTGTTGCGGGTGGCGACGGCGAAGATTGTGTTGGAGGTGGTGTCGCCGCAGAGCGTGGTGGAAACGAATATTTTCCCGCACGGGATCGCGCCCGATATTTTTGTGGCGTTGGCGCCGGCGATTGAGCAGACCGTGGTGTTGAACGCCGCCACGAATGTGACGTTGACGGTGAGTTTGCAGCCGCGCGGGACGAAGAAGCGGATGTCGGAGGCAGATCTGATGAAGGTGTTCCGCGGTCAGGTGTTGGACGCGAATTTGTCCGACGAAACCGATGGCGAAGAAGCGGAGATTCAGAAGGTGCAGGACGTGGTGTTGCAGCGGGCGGTGGATGTGTTGAAGGGCATCCGCGTGTTGCTGTCGTGGCAGTGAGCCGGGTGGAACGGGTGGCATGAAGACGATTCTTTTTATTTGTACGGGCAACATTTGTCGCAGTCCGATGGCCGAGGGGTTGATGGATCAACTCATCAAAGGCCATGACGATCTACGCTGCTTGTCCGCCGGCGTCGGCGCGGTGGATGGGCAGCCACCCAGCCGGGCGGCGGTGGAGGTGATGGCGGAGTTGGGGGTGGATATTTCGCATCACAGCAGTTTGGCGTTGCGGCCGGGGTTGGTGGATCAGGCCACGGTGATTTTCACCATGACGCAGCAGCAACGTGATGTGTTGCACGCGTTATACCCGGAATCGGCCGAGAAGATTTATGTCCTGCAGGAATTGCAGTCGTTGGTGCCCGGCGAAAGTGTGGATGTCGCCGATCCGATTGGCATGTCCGTCGAAGTGTACCGGCGGACGCGGGATCAGATTCGGGCCGCGTTGCCGGAGCTGTTCGAGATGGTCAACCGGCTGACGGCTCCCGCAGTCCCGCGCGAGCCGGGATTGCGAATCGCGCTCGCCGGCGACCACGGCGGCGTGGAAATGAAAGAAGCGCTGAAAGAATGGTTGCGCGCGCGCGGGTATCCGTTCACCGATTACGGTTCGTGCGACAGCGTGCCGGTGGATTACCCCGATTACGCGTACCGGGTCGCCGAGGCCATTTTGACCGGGCAGGCTGACCGGGGCGTGTTGATTTGCAAGAGCGGCATCGGCATGAGCATTGCCGCGAACCGCTACCCGGGCGTCCGCGCCGCGATAGTCAATAATCCTGACTGGGCCCGGCTCAGTCGCGAACACAACGACGCCAACGTCCTCGTCCTCTCCGGCCTGGAAACGACGAACGACGAGGCTGAACAAATTTTGGAAGTCTGGCTCAACACATCATTCGAAGGAGGCCGGCACGCCCGGCGCGTAACGAAAATGGATCATCCCCCCCAATTCACCGTGAAACCCACCAGCACCCTCGCCCAAGCCGACCCGGCGGTGTTTGACGCGATGCAACGCGAGAAATTGCGTCAGCAAGAAAACATCGAACTGATCGCCAGCGAAAATTTCACCAGCCCGGCTATCCTCGAAGCCGCCGGGTCGGTGCTCACGAACAAGTACGCCGAAGGCTATCCCGGCCGGCGATACTACGGTGGTTGCGAATACGTGGACGTCGTCGAGCAAATCGCGATTGACCGGGCCAAACAACTCTTCGGCGCCGAGCACGCCAACGTCCAGCCCCACAGCGGCTCGCAAGCGAACATGGCCGTCTATTTCTCGCAGCTCAAACATGGCGACACGATTCTCACGATGGAACTCGCCCATGGCGGCCATCTCACCCACGGCAGCCCGCGCAATTTCTCCGGCCAGTTCTACAAAGTCGTCCACTACGGCGTGAACAAAGAAACCGAACGCATTGACTACGCCCAACTCGCCGACCAAGCGAAACAGTGCCGGCCCAAGATGATCACCGCCGGTGCGAGTGCGTATCCGCGGCTCATTGATTTTCAAAAGATGCGCGAGATTGCTGATTTGGTGGGCGCGTTGCTGTTCGTGGACATGGCGCACATCGCCGGTCTCGTCGCTGCCGGCGTCCATCCCAGCCCGGTGCCCTATGCGGATTTTGTCACTACCACCACCCACAAGACTCTCCGCGGCCCGCGCGCCGGCTTGGTGCTCTGCCGGGCGAAATACGCCAAGGAAGTGGACACGTGGGTCCTCCCCGGCATCCAAGGCGGACCGCTCATGCACATCATCGCCGCCAAAGCGGTGTGTTTCCTCGAAGCGCAGCAGCCGGAGTTCAAGGAGTACCAACGCCAGATCGTCAAAAACGCGCAAGCCCTCGCCGCCCGGCTCACCCATCATGGTTTCCGCATCGTCAGCGGCGGCACCGATAATCATCTCATGCTCGTGGATCTGCGCCCCAAGAAACTCACCGGCAAAATCGCCCAAGAGTCCCTCGACAAAGCCGGCATCACCTGCAACAAAAACCTCATCCCCTACGACCCCGAAAAACCGCTCGTCACCAGCGGCATCCGCCTCGGCACCCCGGCCATGACCACGCGCGGGATGAAAGAACCCGAGATGGAACAAATCGCCGACTTGATCAACGAAGTGCTGGAAAACCCCGAAGCCCCCGCCGTCCAAGCCGGCGTGAAAACCAAAGTCAAAGCCTTGACTAGCCGTTTTCCGTTGCCTTACTGACCCCGCACGCCACAGCTCACCGGCAATCTCGTACCCGCTCCTGTTCCTCGAGTTTGCAAATGATACGAGCATGGGCTTCCCGCCCACATCCCCCTGGTTGGAGCATGGAATCAACTCAAGACGGGAAAGCCTTCGCGCCGGGCGGCATCGGCGAGACGGTCATCCAGGCAAACAAATTCAAGACTGGCCGGCTGTTGATTGGCGGCGACCAGTGCAGCAGTAAGTTGCAGCGCGTCCGCCGCGTGGAGCGGATGTGAGCGCAAGAATCGCCGCGCCCCATCGCGCAGGGCGGCTCGCGGTTGAACCTCTTGCCAGGCTGATCGAAAATCCTGTAACCGGTGTGAGGCATCTTCCACCTCCGGGACAGTGAGTTGGTGTTCGCGCTCGCGACGAGCGATAGCCGAGATGCACTCCAATTCGGTGCCCCACCAGGTGGCGATGTGGGGATCGTCACGCAGGCGACTCTGTAACCGGCCCGTGGCCATTTCCGCGATCAACACCGGTACTAGCGCCGAACTATCCCAGTACCTCATCGCCCTTCGCGCCGCTCCTCCAGCAAGGCATTCAAAACACTGGTACCGCTGGCCGGCTTAACAGGTTTGGTTTTCCACAGATAGTCCGGCAGCTTTTTCCCCCCACGGTGGATCACCCCTTGTCGTTCAAGTTCCGCCAAGCGCTCCTCATCCTTGAGCAGCGTGACCGGCTCCAATCTGGCGACGGGGCGTTTGCGGTTGAGAATCAGCACCGATTCCCCGCGGCGAACGAGTCGGAGCAAAGCGCTCAGTTCATTTTTGGCTTCGCCGATGGTGAC
>Ga0105046_10013961_pt1 | contig 12409 bp, 9 predicted proteins | sample MAT03_FD_78385 | JGI IMG/M metagenome (GOLD analysis project Ga0105046, IMG submission 78385) | Freshwater microbial communities from Lake Fryxell liftoff mats and glacier meltwater in Antarctica - MAT-03 (megahit assembly) | ecosystem: Environmental > Aquatic > Freshwater > Ice > Liftoff...
AAAAGTAAAATTTGGTTTTTCCGATTTGCCCGCATGGATTCGTCTCCCGTCCAAACGATATATTTTTCTACCTGGCTTCCTCTCCCAACGAATCTATACAATTTTAAAATCAATCCGCTTAAATCTTGAGAGCTGTCCCCATCTGGCAGCTAGATTTAACTGGGGCTGGGATTGACCTCGGTCAACATGAATGCAAGCTATTTCTTATATTTTTTAGAGCGGGCTATAAAGTTGGTTTTTCAGGGTCTGAGAATATTGGCTTAAATTTGCATTGACCATTTCAGGAACACAGTGAGCAAGAGATTAATAAGTTTTGATTGGGCGATAAAAAGACTTTTGAGAAACAAAGTCAACTTTGTGGTGCTGGAAGGTTTTTTGAGCGAACTTCTGTTTGACGACATTAAAATTGAGCAAATTCTTGAAAGTGAAAGCAACCAGGAAACGGACGAGGACAAATTCAATCGGGTTGATATTTTAACTCAAAATTCTAAGCATGAATTTGTCATTATTGAAATTCAAAGTACCTATGAAATTGACTATTTCCATAGAATGGCGTATGGCGTTTCAAAAGGGATTGCTGAAAATTTAAAAAAGAGGCAGAAATATGCTGAAATCAAAAAAGTGATTTCCATCAACATTGTTTACTTTGACCTTGGCCAGGGTCAAGATTATATTTATAAAGGAAAAACAGATTTCAGGGGCATTCACCAAAACGACCTTCTAGGGCTTTCAGACAAACAGAAAATAACATTTTTAAAAGAAGAGGTTTCAGATGTTTTTCCGGAATACTATTTATTGAAGGTCAATCAGTTTAACGACATTGCCAAAGACACTTTGGATGAATGGGTTTACTTTCTTAAAAACAGTGAAGTAAAAGATGAATTCAAAGCAAAAGGTTTAAAAGAAGCAGGCGAAGTGTTGGACATCATGCGTTTGGCAAAAGATGACGAATACGGTTACAACCGCTATCTGGACAGTTTGCATTTAAAAGCAAGCGAAATCTTTACCCTGCAAACGGAGGCGGAATTTAAAGTTCGTGAGAAAGAAAAAAATGAAATAGCGAAAAATTTATTGTCCATTGGACTTTCGGCAGTAGAAATAGCAAAAGCAACAGGTTTGACTATTTTACAAGTTGAAAAATTGAAGGCTGAACGGTGAATCTGAGTCTTCGACTAGCTTAGATCAGTATCTTATCTAAGGCTTGGTCAAAGACAAAGTTGACAAAGCCAATGAGGTGTTTTAACACTTGGCCTTCCTAATTGCCAATTTTTCAAGTTAGCTAACTTTTCTAAATAGGGTCTAATGAAAATGTAAGACTCTTCTCATATCATAGTTTACATTACGAAGCAAACCACTCGACGGTCTCCGCCTATGGCTGGAAGGGTCTAGGGACCACCTCAAGGGTATTGAATAAACACCCTTCCCCCTGAGCCGGACACGTCCACCAAAGGCGGACACGTTAGACGGTTGAAAACCCCTAAAGCGGTTGGGAAAGTATGTTTATCAAAGGGATCATATTAAAAAAGTGGGTTTCAATTTTACAAATGGTGCGCTGTATTATAATCTGATAGCGCTGCCTGGATGTACGGGTTTTGAAGGCTGGAGGCATATTTGCTTGCACTTAAGTCTCAAAACTAAGCTCCAATTTGTTAAATTTCAATTGATTATCACTTTTTCAGCAGGCCCTAAATAATGCTGATCAGAAAGGAATTGTAAGGACATAAAAAAACTCGGTTCCAAACCGAGGGATTTGATTCCAGCCGAAGCCATACAACTTTTGGACCAGAAAGATAAGGGTAATAGTAAAAATCTTTCCATAAATGGGTGAAAGTGAGACATTGTAAGCCACTCAGTCTATCAACTGGAACCAGCCATTGAATTTAACCTCTTTAAATTTTACAAAATAGAAATAGGTTCCGGTTTGTTTTTTGACGGTTGGCCACTTAAAAGCAGGGTCTGTGGTTGAAAATTCTCTTTTTCCCCAACGGTTAAAAATCTCTAACAATTCGAAATTTATTTTGCAATCGCCATCGTTTGCAAAGGCATCAAGTGAAAAGTAGTCATTTTTCCCGTCACCATTGGTTGTAAATAGGTTTTGAGGGGCATTGATATAGGATTCGTTTTGCTCCAAGAAAAAATTCACGCAAATGGAATCGCCACGTTGGTCTGCGCACCCATCGGTAACTGCACTGATTTTCAACGTATACGGATATGGCAGGAAGCTTTGGAAACACGTTGGATTCCAGACCAAAGGCACTTTGATTTTGCCAAAGCCAGAGGTTCGGGGAAAGGTAATGCCATAGTTGCTATAAGGATTATTTATATCGTCAATGGCAGAAACGACCAAATTTTGATTTTCTGGTACCACCGCTTCCAAAGTTATGTTCCTGTTTTCATTTGCTTTTCCTTCTATGGAAAACTGGGTTAAGCTGCTATCTTCACCCACTACAAAAATAACTGGGCTAAACGTTATCGCTTTTGTGTTTATAAAAACCGTTTTTCGATTTGAAGAGGTTTGCCCACAAAAACTGGATTCGGCTATAAAAACAACTTTAATTGGTTGATTGGCAGGAGCAACGCAAGGTGCCTTCCATTCAAACCTGCTGGAAAGTGGGCCGCTTCCAGATTTGGCTGAAAAGGAAAATCCGAGCGAATTAAAACTCAAGGGGTTATTAAAAACGTCATACGCTTCTGCCCTTAAGCTATTGGTTTGCGAAGTTGAGGCTGTGGTTTTTGCCAAAATTTTTAGGGAGTCTAAGTTCTTAATGGTTACACTGGAATCTAAAGGGGAAAGTATAACACTGGGGGCCGGCGGTGAAATGTTGGTTAACAAAATGTTCATGAAAAGCGTATCGGAGAGGGTCATTTGGCAGCCATTGTCTTTGGATATAATTCTTATTTTAAAAGGATTAAGAACTGAACTTTGGCTGCAAGCAGGCAGGCAAAATGATAGCCGGATGGTATCGCTGGAATTGGTAACCAATTTTACAGAATCGCCGGTAATCTGCCCCACAGGTATAAAATTTAAGGCCGTAGTTTGAAGTTTAATGGTTTGGCCTACCTGCAAATCGGAAATTTTAACTTCAATGCACTTTGCATTTTCATTCGAATTAACCAAAAACAAAGTATCGTTTTGGCCAATGAGTATCGGTTTGCTTGGATTTCTTACAAAAATTTTAGGGGGTGTGTTGGTGGGGCAGTCAATTATGAGTTGTTGAAATTCTCGTCTGATTTCTCCTATTTTTATCCCATTCCTATACTCTGAACAAGAGACAGAATACACAAAAAGTGCTTGTAAGGAAGGATTTACACTTAAAAGTCCGGTGGCTGCATCAACCCTCAATTTGGGGTTTCCCGGAATTTGGTTCGTACTGCTATATCCTGATTTCCAAGCCACAGAGGGATATGGCCCTGGTGTTCCCGATTCAAAAACCGGGTTGCTGCTGCTATCAGCACCAATCGATTTTAAAGGGTTAACCAGCTCAAAAACCAAAGAATCGCCATCGGCATCGGTGGCTCCAAAATCGAGGGTAGACAATAGGTTGAGGCAAAGAAAATTGGTTGGAACAGGCCTAAAAACTGGTGAGGAATTTAAAAAAGGCAATCCATCCTTTACCACAGGTGGGAAATACATCACAAAAGTTTGGCCCGTGCTGGATGGCCTGGCCAGATTAATAATATTTCTATTTCTGCAACACCGCTCCCACATGATGTAATAGCCAGCAGGTTCGTTGTAAATATTGGGGTTCAGAAATTGGATCTTTTCATAAGTTAGAATTCGTGTTCTGGCTTGTTCGGCACTGCCGCAGGCCCTATCGCCATATTCAATAACCTCATTATCAAGTTTGACCGCAACTTCAAACTGGTCCATTTTTCGGTTGTCTTTATTTCTGAAAATATTGAAATTAACAGTATTATCCAGTGCGCCTGAATTTCCATTGACCTGATCAAAATAAAGAATCAATCTTATTTTATACGTATTGTTGCCAAGGGCCGACATATTGAATCCACCTCCAACAATGTGCGTAGCTAACACACTTTTAGAAAAAAATGTGATTAAAAGCAGGATGAGAAATAGGTGTAACCTCAATTTTATATTTGTTTGAAAACGAGCCCGAAAATCAATACTTTAAATTCCAGAAAAAAATATTTATAAAAAACTAAGCACCTATTTTACCAAAAGATAGGTGTCTCGCAAATTTTTTTCGTAAAACATACGCTTGGCCAGGTTTTATTCAATTAAAATTTTGAGATTTTGAAATAGGCGAAAAATTTAACTGCTTTGTTTGGGTTATTTAAAAGTTGCTAATTTTAAATAATAGTTTAATAATCAATATACTAATTATTTTTAAATCCATTGGATCGATTGCTAAACTGGTTTGAGATTCCAGTGCTGGAGTTTTACAGGGCAAAAGCCTTTTATGAATATGTATTCCAAACCGAGTTAACGATCTCGGCACTTGGTGCTTACACAATGGGCTTCTTTTCATCCGGTTCGGGTTCATCTGGTGCCATTGTGCAAGGCGAAGGCTATCAACCCTCCGTTTTTGGGCATCGCTTGTATTTAAATTGCAATCCTGATCTTCAGGTTTTTGTAGATAGAGCAGTAGAGGCGGGTGCCAAAGTGGTGGTTCCGAAAATGCGGATTACCGAAGAGGTTGGCTACGTGGCTTTTATTTTGGATTCTGAGGGCAATGCCCTGGCATTTCATTCTTTAAATTAATCATGGAAAGACGACAATTTATTGCTGGCATACCCGCTTTGGCTGCCATCAATTCTATTCAATCAGTGCCACAACAGATTGACTCTAAAAACGATTTTGATCGATTCTCCGGATATTTGAATCAAATTCAAAAGCCTGTTTTTGAGGCCTGGGCGGAAAGACGTTTGGTTGCGAGTCTGGATAGAGCAGAATTTCCCCGAAAACCCAGAAATCAATTTGCGGCCCTGGAAGCGATTGCCAGAAATTTCTATTCCATTTGTCAGGTTGATAGAAAAGGTCTTTTTCTACAACCTGAGATCATTTCTGCATTGGAAAGTAGTATCATGCCCGGCCATGCGGATAGTTTCAATTGGGACAAAGGCGAGCAACCATTGGTAGACGCGGCCATTCTTGCAGCAGGATTTTTGCAGAATCCTTTCCTTTTTGAAAACAAATTGAATGCAAATATTCAGGCGGGACTTATAGAGGGTTGGCGGAAATGTTTGTCCATTAAGCCTTTTGAAAACAATTGGCTTCTTTTTGCGGCTATGGTTGAGGCGGCTATACAGAAATGGGACAAGCCTTTTAAGCCAGAATGCATTCCTCATGCCATTCAAAAATTTGAAGATTGGTACAAAGGCGATGGGTTTTACAGCGATGGCCCCCGCTTTCATATGGACTTTTACAACAGCATCATCATCCATCCTTTTTTGATAGTTCTGGGGAAATTGGGCCATGTTGATCCTCAACTGATGCAGAAACATTTGGATCGTTCAAAGAGGCATGCTATTGTTCTGGAAAGAATGATCGGGCCTGATGGTGGCTTTCCACCTTTGGGACGTTCGCTTTGCTACCGGGCAGGTCTGTTTCATCATTTGGCCTTTATGGCTTTGGAGGAAAAATTGCCAGCCTTACTTTCTCCAAATTCAGTAAAAAAAGCCCTTTCCTTAAGCATAGAAAAAACACTTGCAATTTCAGCAAAAGGAAAATTAGGAGAAAATGCGGTTGATCAATCTACAGGATTACTTCGCCCCGGCCTTTTCAACTTCGATCCACAACTGGCTGAAATATATATCAGTACAGCCAGTTTGTATCTTTGTACCTGGGCTTTTATTCCTTTGGGTCTTGGTAAAGATCATGAATTTTGGGCTAATGAAAAAGGCCAGACCACAGCAGAAAAACTGAAATCCAGCCAAGTGCTGGAGATAGACCAGGCTTTGAAAGATTAGAGTTTTTCGGCTTCTTACACCCTTGAAAAGCCATACCATTGAACTTGACTAAAATTAACAGTCAGAAAATATGAAAAAGCTAGATTTGCCGGATATGAAAATTTTGAAATACATTAGGATATTGTTCGTTTTGGCCTTATCAATTGCTTGGTCAAAAGTTGCAACGGCTCAGGAAATTGTTGTGAATGAATATTATAATACTTCCAGCCAAAATGAAGAATGGACTGAACTTGTGGTTGTAAAGGACAACTTGAATCTTTCCGGATGGTTTTTGGGTGATAACAATGCAGGAACATCAAACTGGCAGGCAAAAATCGAATTTAAAAATGTCCCACTTTGGAAAAACCTCCGGTCGGGAACAATCATAATTATTGATCATGCTTCTAACTTAAGCAACTGCGATGATGCAACCGATGTTGACAAATCAGATGGCTTTATAAGAGTTTGTTGCAGGAATCAAACCTTTTTCTCAGGAGGCTCAACAACCACATTATTTCTTGCTGACGATGGCGATTTTGTTCAAATAGTAGATACCAGCGGAAAAATGGTTCATGGCATTGGTCATGATGAAAATCCGGGTTCAAGTGTAGTTGGGGGCAATTGCTTCACCACAAGCTCAAAATGGACAAATACAACTGCTGCCCAGTCTGCAACAAGGCCATGCGGCAACTTTTTGTACTATAATTTCAACATGTCTTCCCCAACTTCTTTAAAAGTTATCTCAGGAACCCTTTCAGACTTTTCAGCTGGAATTCAAACCACCACCGACAATGGTTTAATTGATACCACCGATACACCCTTCGAAGGCATTGGCAACGGTGGTAACAACAACATTTGGCTACAAAAACTTCGTGCACCAATAATGGAAGCCCAAAATAAGTGTTACAGCAAAGCATCAAATGGGACTATTACGTTAAACTGGGATAAAGCCACAGACCCTTTTCCATCAGACAGAACCATTGGTTATATCATCGTCAGGAGCACAACAAACGATTTTACAACTCCTGAAAATGGAAAACAATATCAGGTAGGAGATATTATAAATGGATCTCCAACTCAATCAGATCTTGTAGTTGGTATAATAGACAGGTCGGATGTAACTACTTTCAGCGAAAATCCTGGAACGGGCACTTTTTATTACAGGATTTTTCCTTTTCGATATAAAAACACATCTCCGAACGACCATTTCACAAGAGGGAGAACCTACAACAGCACCAACTTTGTGAAGGTATCTGGCGGTGGAACTGTGCAGGTAACTGCCTTAAATGATACACTTTGCGCTCCGGGAATTGCAACATTGAAGGTAATAGCCCCCGTAGATGCAAGCTTTTCCTGGTTTCAAACTGCCAGTGCAAGTACACCTATTTCAGGAGCAGATTCTGACTCTTTGGTGGTGAGTGTATCGCAATCCAGATCGTATTGGGTAGAAGTGGCTTCACCTTCTGTTTGTGTAACTCAACGGTATGAAGTAAAAGCCGTATTTGATACAATAGAGTTTAATTATGCATCAACTGACTCTATTTGTGAAGGAACTCCCGTGGTACTGAATGGATTGGATGGTCCTGAAATTTCCTACAGATGGAATCTAGTCAATCCACCTGCCGGGGTCAAAACCACCCGTTTTGATTCGGCTTCATTTCAGATTTCCGTTCCCTATTTTCCTGCCAAAACCTGGATCTATTTTAGTGTCCGTGCCAGAAATGCCGATGGTTGTCAAAGTGCGACAAAAAAAGATTCTATATACACCATTCCTTTTGATCCCCGCGTGGTTTCAAGTCCTGCAAATCCTGTCGATGGCGACAAGGTGACTTTCAGAGTAGAAAGCATGCCACCTAATTATTTTGTAAACGATTGGACGATTACCAATGGAATATTGATCACAAAAAATTCATTTTCTTTGGAAGCCACTGCAACTTCCGACAGCATCAAAGTTTTGGCCAATATTCAGATATTGTTGCCTACAGATGGAAAAATTTGTAGCGTGAACCGAATGGCCAATGTATTTGTTTCCAGGCCATTAAAGCCGATAAACAACCTGATTACCAACGATGCCAATGAGCGCAACAACACCTTAAATTTTGATCGCCGTGAAGTAAAGAATCTTGAAATTTTCAACCGCTGGGGAAAGAAAATCTTCAGTGCCTCCACCTATGCCAATGACTGGAAACCTGAAACCAAGGAAGAAGGCACGTATTTTTATACAGCAGAAGTGAAAGAACCGAGTTCTTCAGTCTTTGTAAAATATTCCAGTTGGCTAACCATCGTGAAATAGTACTTTAGGCTTCTTTTTCAACCACTTATTTTGAATCAGGACTTGAAACGAAAGCATTGGGTTCACCTTTTAAATCAAAATAATGCGCTACAAATCACTTCCTGCTGAGTTTCACATCCGAAATAGAAAAAATCTATACAAGCACCTGAAGCCCAATTCGTTGGTCATTCTTCAGTCTAATGATATTTTGCCAACCAACGCCGATGGCCACATGGGTTTTCGCCAGCAAAATGACATGCTTTATCTCACTGGGATCGATCAGGAAGAAACCATTTTGGTTCTTTATCCAGATGCACAGGTCAATGAATGGAAGGAAATACTTTTGATCAAAGAAACCAGCGAGCAAATCAAAATTTGGGAAGGATATAAACTAACAAAAGAAGAGGCTAGGGCTCAATCTGGAATCGCTCAGGTGAAATGGAATTCTGGGTTTAAAAATATGCTTCAGCCTTTGATGAATCAGGCTGAAAACGTTTACCTGATCACCAATGAACATCCTCGGGCAGTTATAGAACTGGAAACCAGAAATGACCGTTTGATAAAGGAAATTAAGTCGCTTTTTCCCCTACATCATCTGGAAAGGTTGGCCCCCATTATGGAAATTTTAAGAGCGATAAAATCTAAGGATGAAGTGGCGCAGATTTCGAAAGCGATTGAAATTACAAAAGCTGGATTTGATGCCGTGCTGGTAGCGACAAAACCGGGCGTTATGGAATATGAACTGGAGGCAGAATTCATTTACAATTTCGTTAAAAAGGGTTCCAAAGGATTTGCTTATGGCCCCATAATAGCCTCAGGACCAAATGCCAACGTACTTCACTACAACGACAACGATAAGGTTTGCGAAGATGGACATTTGATATTGATAGACGTTGGCTCTGAATATGGAAACTACAATGCCGACATGACCCGCTGCATACCTGTCAACGGCAAATTCTCTCCAAGACAACGGCAGGTTTATGATGCTGTTTTGCGGGTAATGAAGGAAGCCGTTAACCTGCTTAGGCCCGGAACGACTTTGGTGGATTACGAAAAAAAGGTTGGCAAAATCATGGAAAAAGAGCTTGTTGGTTTGGGTCTTTTAAAAGCGGAAGAAGTTGAAAAGCAGAATCCGGATAAGCCTTTATATAAAAAATATTTCATGCATGGAGCCAGCCATCATTTGGGTTTGGATGTGCATGATGTTGGATCAAAATATCGGTTTTTAGAGGCCGGTATGGTCTTTACCTGCGAGCCCGGAATCTATATTCCTGAAGAAGGTTTAGGAATACGATTGGAGAATAATTTTCTCCTTACCGAAGAAGCACCCATAGATTTGATGGCTTCTATTCCATTGGAAGCAGATGATATTGAGCGCATTATGGCAAAAAATTAAGATATGAAAATTCAGGTAAAAGTCATCAACCAATCCCCATTTGACCTTCCGGCTTACCAAACTGAAGGCTCAGCCGGAATGGATTTAAGGGCAAATATTTCCGAATCCGTTTTTCTCCAATCACTTGAAAGGCATCTCATTCCTACAGGTTTGTTTATTGAACTTCCTTTGGGATTTGAGGCCCAAATCAGAACCCGTTCTGGTTTGGCTTTCAAATATGGGCTTACGGTTTTAAACTCTCCTGGAACTGTAGATTCGGATTACCGCGGGGAGATAAAAGTATTGCTTGTCAATCTATCCAATGAACCTTTTGAAGTAAAACCTGGTGAGCGGATTGCCCAGATGATTGTTTCAAAACATGAAATGGTAGAATGGAAAAATGCCGATGAATTGGCTGACAGCCAGCGGGGTGCCGGAGGTTACGGCAGCACTGGAAAACATTAGATGAATTTTTGATCTAGCGTACAGTGGCTTCAAATTCTGATTTGTACCAGTTAAAAACCGCCCGTTGCAATTCCATATAATCAGCGTAATTGTTTGGCTGGAAAACGGGTCCACTTTCCGTACTCACAATACCCGGACGTAAAATCATGGGTTTGGTTCCTGCCAGACAGTGTTTGCTGTTCCTGACCAAAATAGGGACAATCGGGATGCCCAAATCAAAACTCAAACGGAAAGCACCAGGCTCAAAAGGTTGGATGAATTCCTTTGATTTATTGGTTTTTCCTTCCGGAAAAATAACCAAAGAACCACCATTGCTCAGATAGCTGTTCATATCTGCCATGGCTTTTTGCCGGCTCGCGGTACTTTTTCTTTCCACAGGAAGGGTGATCCATTTGCACAAGTGCCCAAAAATAGGGGCTTTGGTCAATTCCATTTTCGCAAGAGGTTTTGCGAACCTTTTCAACATCAAATACACGGCTGGCGTGTCCAGAAGCGAATTGTGATTGCAAACAATGATTAAAGGTCCTTCGGGCCAGTTTTGCTGGGCTTTTCTGCTGCCTTTGTGGTAAAACCAAATCCCAAAAGTATAAAACGAGGAAGCCCAAAATTTCATACTATAAAGCTTTATCCAGTTTGCGGCCTGGTCTGGCAACAAGATATGGGCCAAGCCAACAATTGGAAATATCAGAATCATAGCCAATCCAAAAATGAAAAATCCGAAATAAAGATAAATGAGCTCAATGGTCCTTTTCATGCCCATTCAAAAGAAGTTTTCAATGATTATAGTATTAAATGAATATAAATATAAGGTTATCAGTCGATTACCAAATATTTAGCTTACAAAAGTAAAAATAGGGCAGGAATTTCCTACTTTTGCAACGGCAGTCTGGTACGACCAGCTCCCTTTGACTCCCCCAGGGCAGGAATGCAGCAAGGGTAATTGGTTGAGCGGTGCGATATTAGCCTGCCTTTTTTTATGCCCTTTTTTGAATTATTGCAGGTTCAATTCTCCAGCCAGCCGAAGCACCTGATTCTCAAAAATCTTTGCATTGAATTTGGCCTGAAGCATTCTACTTTGTGCATTACTCAGTTGGTTTTCAGCTTCTTTTAATTCCAAGCTGGTTGCCTGGCCAAGCCGAAATCTTCCTTTTACAATTTCATTATTTTCAGTAGCAAGGTCTATATTTTGTTTTTCAAATGCCATACTCTCAATTTGAATATCCAGATTTTTGAGGGCACGCCATAGTTGAGAAAGCAAGCGGTTTTCTGCCAGTTTCACTTGTAGATTTTTAGTTTCCAAATCTATATTCGCAAGACTTACCAGTTTCCTGATTGAAACTCCTGAAAAAAGAGGCACCGTGGCGCTCAATCCCACATTTGGTCCAAGGCTGCGGTTGAAAAGGGCAAAACCCGCCTGGTTATTGGTTTGAGCAAAATTGTATGCGGAGTTCAGACTTATTTGAGGCAATCCCCTTGATTTCACTTCCTTAATGGCCAGTTTAGATACTTCCAGATTTTTCTGCTGGAATTTTAACTGAAGATTCTGTCCTATCACTTTTGCTTTTAGGTTGCTATATTCCTGCGGTATAGTAGGTTCAACTTCATCCAAAACATCAAATTCGATTTCAGGATCTCTGCCTAGCAATTGGTTGAAAGATCCTTTTCTGATTTCAACCTGATGGTTTTGGCTGGCCAGTTTGTTTTTCAGAATATTCAGGTCAATCTGGGCCAGTATGAGGTCGGACTTTGGTCTTGTCCCAACTCTGAGTTGTTCAGAGGCAATTTTCAATCGCTCATCTGTCCGGGCTATATCCTGATTTGTAATTTTACCATCCAGCTTGGCCAAAACCAATTGGAAATAAGCTGCCGCCAAGGTGTCACTAAAGTTAATGACCTGGTTTTGAACCCGAATTTCAGCTGCAGTTTGCTGCGTGTCTTGTTTCTTTTTGGTGATGAACATTTTTCCTCCATCAAAAAAAAGCCAATTAACGGCAAGTCCGGCGGTATTTTGTCGGGTTAAAACACCATTTCGATTGACCTCCAGACCTGAAGCGAATTTCTGACTGATGTTGTTGACCTGAAACCCAGTTCCGCCTGTCAACGAGGCATTTGGAAGATAACCCGCAGTGCCATAGGTGTTGCTTTCCTTTGCAAATACAGCATCATTTTTTGCAATCCTAATCTCGAAATTATTTTCAAGGCCAATTTTTAAAGCTTCCTTAAGGCTGAGAATATTTTGGGCAAATAAGTTATTCCCAAGGAAGCAAATGATGGGTAGAAACTGGTTTTTCAAGCGGTCAAAAAGATTGGCAAAGTTGAGGTTTTAATATCAATCTAAAATGAATTGGATCAACAAATTTGCAGAATGGATATCAATTGTTAAAAGC
>Ga0105046_10013963_pt1 | contig 12408 bp, 8 predicted proteins | sample MAT03_FD_78385 | JGI IMG/M metagenome (GOLD analysis project Ga0105046, IMG submission 78385) | Freshwater microbial communities from Lake Fryxell liftoff mats and glacier meltwater in Antarctica - MAT-03 (megahit assembly) | ecosystem: Environmental > Aquatic > Freshwater > Ice > Liftoff...
GACCTCACGGGTGGCGGTGCACAGCAACATCAACTGGCAGCGATGCGTCATGTGGGCGATGTTGCGCTGGCGCTGCACAAGTTGCCGCAGCCGACCATCGCCAAGGTTCGGGGCGTCGCTGTGGGTGCGGGATGCAACCTCGCGTTGGGCTGCGACCTGGTGGTGGCAGGGGAGACCGCTCGCTTCTCGGAGATCTTCGCCAGGCGCGGTCTCAGCATCGACTTCGGCGGGTCGTGGGTGCTGCCGCGTCGCGTCGGGCTACATCGCGCAAAGGAGTTGGCCTTCTTCGCGGACATCATCAGTGCCGACGAGGCAGAACGCATTGGCCTGGTCAATCGTGTACTGCCGGACGATGAACTGGATGCGTTCGTGCACGACTGGGCAACCCGTCTGGCAGGCGGCCCGCCCATTGCCTTGGCGTTGACAAAGCGACTCCTGAACAACTCGATGCAGGTGACGATGGAACAAGCGCTCGACGACGAGGGCATGGCGCAGACCGTGAACTTCGGTACCAAGGACACTCCGGAGGCGATCATGGCTTTCATTGAAAGGCGCGTCCCACGCTTCCAGGGTCGCTGACACCCCTGCGCGCCGGCGGTTCACTAGCGTGGCGTGCACGATGCGACGCGCTCTGTGGGTGTGCCTGGGCCTTTTGGCTGTGATGAGTTGGGGCGGCCGTGCCTCTGCGGCTCCGCCGACCGAGCCTGTCGACCCGACGGCGCCGGTTGACACAGTTGCTCCGTCCACGACTCTGGCCCCCGGTGAACTGCCGCCCACTCTTGGTTCACTCATCGTCGTGCCGACCGGCTGCGCAGTACCTGCTCCAGCCACTGCGGTGTTCGTTGCGCAGTTGGCCTACACCGACGTGCCGCCGACGACCGCTCGGTTCCGTGTGGAGCGCGTCCTCGCCGGCAGCCTCGATGGCTTTGTCAGCGGCCGCTTGGTCGACGTGCGCTACGGCGACGAAACACGCTTTCTCACTATTGGCTCGCACTACGTCATTGGCGTGGCGGTCAGTGCCTCGACCGGCGTGCTGGTCAGCACGGTTCGTGAGGCTGCCCCATTGTTCGGCGGCGACGCAGTGATCGGCGCCAACGACAGCGACGTCGATTGCCCACGAGTGGAAGACCCTGTGCGGACGTTGACGGCTGATGGGGGATCAGTCGACACGGGTGTTTTGACGCCGCTGAAGGGTCAAGGCGGCTCACTGCTGTCAGCCGTGCTCCGTCCGTTCGCGGTGGCCTTTGCGGTCCTGCTGCTGCTGGTACTGGTGAAACAAGCGGTCTTCGCGGTTGGTCGATCGCTTCGTGACGTGTCGCTTGCAGAGCCGGCGCCGAGGAAGATGCGGCAGCGGCAGCATCAACCCGGCTCACCCGCCGTCGAGCAACCGGGCCCGTAGCTCGCCACGCAGCGCCGACCAATCAGGGATCTCGACCTGCTCGGCAGCACCCGACGTGCGACACATCACCAGAATCCCTGCCGCGATGGGCTCGCCCAACAGTTCCTCGAGCGCCAGCGCGTAGGCGGCGAGCTGAATGCCGTAGCGGGTGAGGCGTTGCGCGCGCTCTGGCCCGTCGGCGATCTGGTCGGTTTTGTAATCGACCACCACCAAGCCCCGGTCGGGATGGCGAACCAGCAGGTCGATGTAGCCCTCCACCACCGTGCCCGAGATCTCGGTGGCAACGAACAGTTCCCGCCAATGCTGGCCCGCCTGACCCTGAGCGACGATCGGCGCCTGTAACGCCGAGCGCGCCAGCCGGTCGATTGTACGCTCGAGGCCGATCACACCTTCGGCCGCAGCTTGGGCGGCAGCGAGTGCAGGGATATTGGCGCCGGTGCGCAAGTCGGCAAACTGCAGCACAGCGTGCACCGCACGACCTACCGCAGTGCCGTACCGCCCACGCTGCCACGGCGGCAGATCGAGGTCGACCGGGTCCTTGAGCAACCCGGGGTCCTTGAGCAACCCGGGGTCCTTGAGCAACCCGGGGTCCTTGGTCGTTGCCAGCTGCTCGACCGTCGTGTGGCCAGCGAATGCGGTCGCGCTGAGTGCGGTCGCGCTGAGTGCGGCGGGGCGGCTGGCTGCAGCCAGGTCTGATTGCCAGGCAGCGAACCAGGTTCCCTCGTCGGCCCACGGCAGCTCGCTGGCCGTCGCGGCCCGAGGCGGCATGGTGGCGTCAGTTCGCTCGAATGACCGATGCGTTGCGCCCTCGCTGGCAGCGGCAAGTTCGTGGGCAGCGGACCGATTCGGCTTCTCGCCACGGTGCAGTGACACCACCAGGTGGTCCATGGCGCGTGTGCAGGCCACGTACAGCAGTCGCCGGCGCTCGGCCTCGCTCATCTGCTCGTCGACGGGGGCGAACTGGATGTAGGTGGGGTCGTCCTTCTCGCTGAGCGTCCATGTGCCCGGAGGCCACACCACGCGTTTGCCCCGCGCTCCATTGGGTGTCGCGGTGAGGCCCGAAACAACGGTGATGGGGAACTCCAAACCCTTCGCCGCGTGCACCGTCATGATCCGCACCACGTCGTGATCGGTCTCGGGCAGCACCGTCTCGGCGACGAAGCGACCCTCGTCACCTTGCAGTCGAGTCCAGAGCAAGTAGCGGCGCACGCCGTGCCCGCCGGCCTCGCTCCAGGCGCGTGCCTGGTCGACGACGAACCGCACTCGCCGCCACACGTCGCGGCTGTCGCGCTGGGCTAGCGCCAATTCCATGACGCACCGCTCCTCGACGAGCCACGACAGCAGCTGTGATGGCGTGCTGTACATGATGCGGGTGGACACCTCGCGCAAGCACACGAGTGCTCGGGCGACCGGATGCGACCGAAGTTCGGCCGGTGCCTCGGTGATGAGGCGCCACGGTTGATCGTGGGCGACCTTCCATTCGAAGAGATGGCGGTCGCTGCAGCCGAACAGTGGCGTGCGTAGGACCGACACCATGGCCAGCTCGTCGGTGGGGTCGTCGGCGGCGCGTAGCGCCAGCATCAACGCTCGAATCTCGGGCGCCGCGTAGACCAGTGAGCTGTTCTCTGCGCGATAGGGAACCTCGCGTGCAGCGAGAGCCACCTGTAGCGCAGGAAGCGACAATCGCGATGGCAGGAGGATGGCGATGTCGCCGGGCTCGCAGGGCTGCAACGCTCCGTCACGCCACACGGGCCACGCCTCCGCCAGGGCCTGTACGACGACGGCGGCTACGTCGGCGGCTTCCTCCTCGCGGAGCAGTTCGGCTGCCGCCCGTGGAAGATTGGTGTGCGGCCGTGCCCCCAGCACGGTGACGGTGCCGTGCTGATGGCCACCTTGGCGAGCAGCGATCAGCGGCTCGTATGCTGGTTGCACCTCGGCCTCGAATCGGATGAGCTGGCCCATGGTCTCGTTGACCCATGCGATCACAGGGCTGGCGCTGCGGAAGTTGGCCGAAAGGGTGGCGCGCTCGGCCCCGATCTGGTCCTTCGCCTGCAGGAACTGGGCGATGTCGGCCCGCCGGAAGCGATAGATGCTTTGCTTCGGGTCGCCCACCACTGTCAGGCGTCCGGGCAGCGGCAGCAGCACTTTCCAGTCATCGGCCTGGCTCGCAGGTTCGGCCGCGATGCGTACGGCCAGCTCTAGCTGGATGGGGTCGGTGTCTTGGAATTCGTCGAGCAGCAGGTGCGTGTATCGCTGATGCAGCTGCGTGCGCACGTCGACGTTGGTGGCGGCCAGCTGCCGAGCCAGCACCAGCAGGTCGTGAAACTCCAGCTCTCCATCGCGCTGGCGTAGCTGCACCGACTCGAGAGTGAAGTTGCGCAACAGTGCGCCAAGCGTCAACCGCCGCTCCTCGTTACACAGCTTGAGGGCGTCTGTCGCAGCAGTGATGGCGGCGACCACGGCCTCGCGGAACTCAGGCAGCACGGACGGTGAGCCGTGATACCGCTTCCACTTCGTGGCGTCGCCGCCCTTCGCTTTCATCTTGGCAATCTCGCCCAACTGGCGTAGCAGCTCACCCAACGGCAGCGGGCTGGACAACCCCCGTGCCCTCTCAGCGAAGTCCGCGCAGGTGGCGACCTGTGTGTCGTCGGGCGGGGGAGCGAACGCAGCAACAGCTGCGCAGAGTTGCGCAATCTCCGCCTGAACTTTCAACTCGGGCACCTGCGCCGGTAGTGAGGATGACACTCGTTCGGCGACGAGGTCCCAGTTGGCCTGGAAGTCCTCCGCCATGATGCGGCCACCCCTGTCGATGCCAAAGTTGTCGTGCTGGCACAGCTCGACGAGTCGCACGGAATCGGGGTTGTCGAGCAGCGTCTCCAGGAAGTCGGTAAAGCGCTCGTGGAAGGCGTTAGCGCTCTGCACTTCGTCGAGCACACCGAACTGCGGCGGCAGCTGCGCCTCGACCGGAAACTCGCTGAGCAACCGTCGAGCAAATGCGTGAAGTGTGCCGATAGGGGCCTGGTCGAGCTCGGCGAGTGCCGCTTGCGCAGTGGGGCTGTCCGCACCAGCAGTGATCGCGACCTCCAGCGAGCGGCGAATCTTGTGGCGCAGTTCGGCAGCGGCCTTCTCGGTGAAGGTGATTGCGGCGATGCGGCCAACGGGCACACCGCTCATGATCAAGTTGACGACGCGTTGCACCAACGCAGTTGTCTTGCCGCTGCCTGCCCCAGCCTCCACGAACAGGGTGGTGGAGAGTGCCCCGGTGACCAGATCGCGATCGGCCTGGTCCGGTGCTTGCGGCAGCCGATGCGCGGCGAATTGTGTTGCGGGTGGTGCCGTGCTGGTGGCTGCGGCGAAGAGGTCGAGTTGCTCAGACATCGGGCACCTCATCTGGTTCCTCATCGGAAACACCCAACAGCGCAGCCACCCGTGGGTCGGCCAGCTTGCGTTCGAACTGCGTCCAGCGTTCGGCGGTGCCCAGATGGTCCGGGTCGCAGTACTCGCACGTCACGAAGCTGAGGCGGAACTGCGACTTCTCTGGCCGGGCCACGAACACGCCCGACCGAATGCCATCGATGATGTGTTGCAGAGAGGCCGTCACCTGGGGCCAGGCCTCGGCGCCGATGTTGGCAGTGACCCGTGAGTACTGGCCCTTGCCAAAGAATCCGTACTCCGCAATCACCGACGGCTCGTCCTGCGCCCCACCGAGGTGCCGTGCATCGAGCGCGAGGGCAGCGGCGGCGTAGGCCGGCAGCTGGAGCTTGGTGCCGCCGGCGGTGGGGTCGACGCTGCTGATGTCGCGAAAGGCTTCCGGCCTTCCGGTCTTGTGGTCGGTGACCACCAGGCTGCCATCGGCGCAGCGATCAATGCGATCGACCGAACCCCGCATTCGAACGACTGTCCCGTCATTCAGGGTCAGCGCGGCGGGTGGGACTTCGTCGAAGCCGAAGCGGTACTCGGAGGCAACGACCTGCGCCCCACGAGCAACCACAAACTCGCTGTCGCGACGCAACCAGGCGGCGAGTTCGTAACGCTGCCGGCTCTGCTCGCTGTGCCAGAACGCAGTGCGGCCGGTGGTGCCCTGTTGTTCCAGCCGGCCAGCCGCTTCATCGAAGGCGGCCGCAAGAGCCGCGAAGTGCAGTGGCCCCCAGCCGTCGGAATCTGGCTGCGGGAGTTCGCCGGCAATGACGCGCCGGTGAAAGAGGTCGAGTGCATCGTGCACCAGGGTGCCGCGGTCGCGTGGTGTGATCTGTAGTTGTTCGTCGGGCTGCTCGACCGCCTCCAAACCCAACACGTATTGCATGAACCAACCGTGCGGGCAGCTGACCCACGCTTCCAATCGCGTGGGCGAGACCGGCCTGGCACCCAGTGGGTCGATGGCGAGGCCACTGAGGTCGCCGTCGTACTCGGTGAGCACGGGAAGCGCTCGTGCGGCCATCATCGCAGTGCCGCGTTTCAGCGGCTCGAGCTGTTGCATCAACGGATGTTGGGCCAATACCTGGCCAGCGCGGCCGGCATGCGTGAGGGCACGAATGCGGTGTTGCGACAACGTTGCGGGAAAGGCTGCGTCGGCCAGGCCAGCAGCGAATGATGGCACCGTCCGCGTATGGGTTGGGGATGTCAGTGCCAACTCGGTGACCCAGCGTGACTGCTGGCGCAACGCGGTGGCCCGCAGGTCTCCGCGCGGGGTGAGCAGCACTGCTCGCTCCGTTCCGGCCAGTGCAGCCCACAGTTGGCGTTGCTGATCGGCTGCAAGGTCGGTGTTGACCGGCAGTGCACCATCTGTGAGCGCACGATCGCTGTCGCCCAGCAGTGCCTCCGGCGGTGGGGGTGCAGGCAGCAAGCCCTCACAAGCGCCAACCACCACGAGCAGCTCGAACGGTTGGCCGACGGCGAACGACAACGGCCCCACGTGGACCCCCACACCGATGCGGCCGACGCGACCAGGGGCACTCTCCAGCTCCGACTCCAATGTGTGGGCGAAGACGGTACGGGTGACGGGCTGAGCCAGTGCATCGAGCCGGCCGAGCCGATCGAGGGAGGCCTGGACTGCCGTGAACGCCTCGAACTCCTCGGCTGGCAGCGCCCGAACGCCGCGGTCGCCCCCGAGCCAACGGTTGAGGAAACGATGCCCGAGATCTGCCCAGTGTTGCCACGGCAGCTCTTCGTCGGGTGTGCCCAGCTGCATGCGGAGGTCGGCGACGAAGCCCTGCAGGTCGAGCGCTGCGTCGGCGTCGGCGATGTCGCGCTCCGTGTCGCGCAGCAGCGTGCGGGCGCCGTAGGCAGTGAGCCGATCGTTCCAGTCGGCATCGCCCGCCAGGCCGGCATCGCGCGACACGCGCTCCCACCGCTGGCGGGGGACAGGCGTGCCGTCGGCCAGCCGTGCGGGCACGTGGGCGAGAAGTGCGAACAGATCTGCGCGGCGAATGCCGCGCCGGTCGAGCCGCAGCAGGTCGAGCACCAGTCGCGCGGCGAGACGTTCGTGGACGGCAATGCCTGGGCGACCGTTCCACGCAATGCCCGCAGCGTGCAGGTGCTCGCCCACCAGCCGTGCGTACGGATCGTTGCGCGGCCAGACGATGCCGATGCGGTGAAGGGGAGTGCCCTCGTGAACCGCCGCCACGACGCAGCGGACCGCTTCGCGTGCTTCCTCGTCGGCATCGGAGGCATCGACGACTTCCAGCGGAACACCATCCGGCGTGTGGTGTTCGCCTTCCAGCACCACGACCTCTCCGTGTGCAGCAAGTGCGTCGAACAACGCTTGCTCAGTGGGGCGCAACCGCTGCGGCAAGAAGACCACCGTGCGCCCGGGTGCCTTGGCAACCGAACTGCACGCGGCATGCAAGAGGTCGGCCTCGTCGTACCACTGCCCGCTGAGCGATGCGTGCACCTCGAAACAGAGCCGAGAGACCTCGCGGCCACGAACCGAGCCGTGCAGCGCAAGCCGATGGCGGAGCGGCCCGGGCACGTGGCGCAGGTCGCGGTACGTGTTGCGCATCGCTGTGATGGTGGCCCGGTGGTGTGCAATGGGTTCGAAGATGCCTGAAGATGCAGCCAAAACCTGGCGCACCGCGACGTCGACGACAGGAGTGGAGACGGGGCGCTTGCCGCTCTCCGCCAACGATTGGCCGCCCAACAGCTCTGCGAATCGAAACGCCGTGACGAACTGGGCGGCGGCTACGCCACCGTTGGCTGCCAACCAGCGGCGGGCGGCGACACCGACGGCGTTGGAGTGGACCACGACCGTGACAGCTGCGAGTGGGTCGCCCCCTTGCACTCGGTCGACCGCATCACGCAGGGCGCGGAACGCTGCGGGGCCGTAGGGGGTGGTGAGCCGGTGTAATGCCATCTGTCTGCACTCTACGAAAAGGGTGCGCGACAGTTTCCCATCTCACCCCACACCTTGGGATCAGAACGTGAATACGGCCTCGGCCCGCGCTCGCAGGTCGGCCACGGCGTGCGCCAGGCCCTCTGGGTCGCGGTACAGCGCGCTGCCGGCGACGAGGATGTTGGCGCCCGCGGCGGCGGCCGCAGCGATGGTGTTGGGCCCGATGCCCCCGTCCACCTCGATATCGACCGCGTCGGACAAACCCTCTGCGGCGATGAGTGCACGCAGCTCGCGGATCTTGGGCTCCATGGTGGCGATGTACTTCTGGCCGCCGAACCCGGGGTTGACCGTCATGATCAGGACCATGTCGACCAGGTCGAGCACGTGTGCAACAGCCGACACCGGCGTGGCCGGGTTGAGCGCGACCGAGGCCTTTGCACCCAGGTCGAAAATGTTGCCCAGGGTGCGGTGCAGGTGGGTACAAGCCTCGGCGTGCACGATCAGCCGCTCGCAGCCGGCCTTGATGTACTCAGCTGCCATCACGTCGGGTGTGAGCACCATGAGGTGCGCCTCGAACGGCAGCGAGGAGTGCTTGCGAGCAGCGGCAATCACGTCGGGGCCGAAGGTGAGGTTGGGCACGAACTGGCCGTCCATGACATCCCACTGAATGCGGTCCACTCCGGCTGCTTCCAGTGCCGCAACCTCCTCGCCCAGCCGGGCGAAGTCTGCGGGCAACACGCTGGGGGCAATCTCGATGCGAGGCACGGCTGCGACAGTAGTGCGCAACGTAGGCTCGACCACGATGGCTCCCCAGGCGCGACAGGTCGACGAAGTAGTACACGTCGAGAAGATGGCGGCCGGCGGGGATGCGATTGCTCACCTGGCTGACGGCCGCGTCGTGTTCATCGATGGCGCGCTACCCGACGAGACGGTGCGCGTGGCTATCACCGCCAACAAGCGCGACTTCGCCAAGGGACTCGTGGCAGAAGTGCTCCAGCCGTCACCGCATCGGGTCGTTCCACCGTGCCCCGAGATGGCAAACGGCTGTGGGGGTTGTGGGTGGCAGCATACAACGCCGTCGGCACAGCTGCAGTTGAAAACCGATGTCGTTGCCGATGCCCTTCGGCGTACGGCCAAGCTGCCGGACGCACACGTTCGAATCGGTGGCAGCGTTCAACCGTGGGGCTACCGCACCAGCATGCGACTGGCAGTCACAGCCGACGGTCGCGTCGGCCTCCGTGCGGGTTCCAGCCACCGCGTGGTGGCGCTGGACACGTGCATGGTCGCCCACCCTGCTCTGGCAGCGCTGTTGCCAGCCGTACGCATTGCGGGTGGCGAAGAGCTGTCAATTCGAGTCAGCGTTGGCACTGGCGAGGCAACTGCATGGTCATCGTCGGGTGGCGTTCGGTTCGACGGCTTGGCCCCACATGTGGCGATCGGTCCCGAGTCAGTGCTCTTCGAGGACGTCGCCGGCGTGCGACTGAGGGTGACCGCTGCTTCGTTCTTCCAGTCCGGTCCGGCCGCCGCCGAGCTGTTGGTGGCAACCGTGAGCGACGTATGTGGCGACTCGCTGCGAGACCTGCGCGGACCACTGCTGGACGCGTACGGCGGTATTGGCCTGTTCGCGGCAACGCTGGGCACGGGGGAAGTCATCGTGGTCGAGAGCTCACCGTCGTCGTGCGCCGACGCGGCCCTGAACCTTGGCGACCGCGCGACTGTGCACCAGACACCGTTCGAGGAATGGACGCCGCAGCCCGTCGAACTTGCGGTGGTCGACCCTGCCCGCGCGGGGCTCGGCCGAGTGGCAACCGACGTACTGGCCGCCACCCACGCGCCGGTCGTGGTGTTGGTCAGCTGCGACCCCGTCTCGCTTGCGCGCGACACCACGCTGCTCGCGGCCCACGGCTATCGCCACGCTGGCTCGACCGTGCTCGATCTGTTCCCGCACACACCGCATGTGGAAGTGGTGACGCGTTTCGAACGGACGTGATGAGTGGGTTCAGCGCAGCTCGCGCATCGCCTTCTCAACTCGGTCCAGATGGGCTGCGCGTTTCGCAGCGGACGACGTGTCGATGCTGTAGAGCGCGATCCACTTGGTGCGCGCCTTCTTGCTACACAACACCCGCAGCGAGCGGGTGACGATGCGCTTCCCACCTTCGCCCTCCAGCGAGTTGATCAACTTGGTGGAGCCGTGGCTGGTGATCACCACCAGTCGTCGAATGTTGTGCAGCAGCGGGCGAATGCGGTTGGCGCCTTCGGGCAGCTCATAGGCAACGCCCGTCACCCACACCCGGTCGATCCACCCTTTGAGCATCGCGGGCTGCCCGGCCCACCAGGTGGGGTAGACGAAGACCAGAGCTTCACACCACCGCAGATTCTCCGCGTACGCGGCGATCTCCGGTTTGGTCTCCGGCGGGGAAAGGTGGTTGGTGCGCTCCCAAGCCGACAGTTCGGGCACGAAGCCGTCGGCGTACAGGTCGGTGATGCGCACTTCGTGGTTGCCCTGCAGGCCGGCCAGCGCGCGGTCGCGTGCTGCCGCTGTGAACGACGTATCGGAAGGGTGGCAGTAGATGACGTAGACCTTCATGGCACGTCGACGTTCACAGTGACCGCATCCTCTGTTCGACGCGGTCGAGGAACTCGTTGCGCCGCGCAGCGGTCGCGCTGTCGATCGCGTAGAGCCCCAGCCATGCCGTTCGCGTGCGCAGCCCGGTGTTGAGGCGCAACGCACGGGTCAGTGTGCGCCGACCGTTGTCGTTGATCAACCGGACGTACGCGCGTGGTGAGCCGTACGTGCTGATGCCAACGATGCGCCGGACGTTGCTGAGCCCCGGCCGCACCTTGCCCTTGTCATTGAAGACGAACGCAACGCCGGGCACCATGACCCGTTCCAGCCAGCCTTTGAGAATCGCTGGCACCGAACTCCACCAGGTGGGGTAGACGAACACGAGTGCATCTGCACGCTTGATGAGCGCGCCGTGCTCGGCCACCATGGGATCAATTGCCGGATTGTCGCCGTGGTACGCAACGTGGTCGTCCAGGCTCATCGCTGCACGGAATCCGACTGCATGGAGATCGAGTACGTGCACATCGTGGCCCGCGCCACGGAGACCAACGCACGCCCGGTCGGCGATGGCGTGGCTGAAGCTGTCCGAGTTGGGATGGGCGAGCACCACCACGACTTGCATGCGAGTTCGACGTTATCTGCTGCGTAGATTCGCAGCACGATGCGGCTGGCACCTGATGACTCGAGGCGGACGCGCTCGCGGGCGACTCCGGTGCCGGCGTACCTCAGCGGCTTCCTGCTGATCGGTATCGCCTTGAGCCTGGCTGGGCCGTCGCTGTCGCATCTTCGCGGCCGCGTACACACGACCGACGGTGGCATCGCATGGGTGTTCGTCGGTCAGTCGGCCGGATACATCCTGGGCTCGATCTTCGCCGGCCACGGACTCGATACCGGGCACGGGCATCGTCGGTGGGTGGCGGCAATGGCGGTCGCCACCGCGTCACTCGCACTCATCGCCGTGGCACCCTCGTTGCTGTTGCTCGTGCTTGCGTTCGCCGTTCTCGGCTTGGCGTGCGGCCTGTGCGATGTGAGCGGCAACACACTGGTGATGTGGAGTCGCCCGGAGGGCCCCGGCCGGCTGTTGAACGCACTGCACCTGTGCTTTGCTCTCGGCGCGATGGTGACGCCGATTCTCGTCAACCGTTCGCTGCGCTACCTCGACTCGGTGTGGGGCGTCGCGTTGCCGATGGCTGCACTCACCGCCGTGTGTGCGTCGCTGATGTTGCCTCATTCCTCCCCGGTGCGCACCAGACTCGCGACCGTCGAACGCAGCCACGAAGGTGGCGCGCGCACGATGCACGTCGCCGTGGTGTGTGCATTCTTCTTCGCGTACGTGGCGATGGAGACCGGCTTCTTGAACTGGATTCACACCTACGTGGAACAGATCGAATACGGCGATGCGGGGACGGCCACTGGCGTGACGTCCATGTTCGGCATCGGTTTTGCGTTGGGGCGGGTGGCGGCAATCTGGACCGCCCGCCACGTCACCCCGGGCTGGACGGTCGGGCTCACGACCGGTATGTCGGTGTGTGCGGCGGTGCTGTTCGTCATCTTCGACGGGCCTGGACCGATGCTGTGGATCGTGACGCTGCTGTTCGGTCTGTCGGTCGCGCCGCAGTACGCGTCGATGTTGGCGTTCGCCGAGTCGCACCTCGCGCTCAGCGGTCGCAACACATCGGCCATCGTTGCGGCGTCGGGAATCGGTGGCTTGCTGATGCCATTCATCGTCGGGCAATTGTTCGACCGTGTGGGCCCCCAGTCGTTACCACCGACGGTGCTCGCGCTCGCAGTCCTCACCGCCGCGGTGGCGGCATACGGTGGCCGTCTGTTGCTGAGCGCTCAGCGGCCACCCGTGACGTCGATGAACGCTCCGGTCACGTAACTCGCCTCCGCGGACGCGAGCCACAGCACCGCACCCGCAACTTCGGCGGCGCTGCCACTGCGTTCCATCGGAATCATCGGTGCCATCCGCTCCACGCGGCCGGGCGGCGCATGCAGGTGGAAGTCGCTCTCGATCAGCCCGGGGCGCACTCCGTTGACGCGCACGCCGACATTGGCCAACTCCTTGGACAGTCCCACGGTCATGGTGTCGACGGCTCCCTTCGATGCGGCGTA
>Ga0105046_10013964_pt1 | contig 12408 bp, 12 predicted proteins | sample MAT03_FD_78385 | JGI IMG/M metagenome (GOLD analysis project Ga0105046, IMG submission 78385) | Freshwater microbial communities from Lake Fryxell liftoff mats and glacier meltwater in Antarctica - MAT-03 (megahit assembly) | ecosystem: Environmental > Aquatic > Freshwater > Ice > Liftoff...
CGGGACCGAGAGGCCTCCATGTCCCTCCAATCAGAGCAAGTATCCAGATGTTTCGCTGCGCTCAACATGACACGCTGCGTTTGGGATGAGAAAGAATATACGAAGTTTGTTAGTCAAAGAACTTTAGAAAAGTTTAGAGGGTTTAGGGCGCGTTGCCCTAAACCCTCTAATCTTTTCTAAACCCTTTTCTAAACCCTCTAAACCCTTTTCTAAACTTACCTTTACCGCGTATGCAACCAAGCTTCAAACTCCGCGACTACCCTATCTTTCTCGGTCCTATCCGCGAAAACTTTCCGGCATGGATCCGGCAGCAGGCCTATTCCAACGTCTTTGTCATTACCGATGAAAACGTGGCCGGAATGACGCCGGGTTTTCCCAAAGAGACCGGGGTGAGGGTACCGGCCGGTGAAATCCACAAAACCCTCGCAAGCTGCGAACATATCTGGTCTGCCATGTTTGCTGCCAGCCTCGACCGCAAGGCACTGGTGGTCAACCTCGGCGGCGGGGTTGTCGGCGACATGGGCGGATTTTGTGCCGCTACCTTTAAACGCGGCGTGGATTTCGTGCAAATTCCCACCACGCTGCTGTCCATGACCGACGCAGCCATCGGGGGCAAATTAGCCATTGATTTTCAAGGCATTAAGAACTCCGTCGGGGTATTTAAAAACCCGGTCGCCGTATTCGCGGATCCCGTTTTTCTGCATACCCTGCCCGAACGCGAACTGCGCAGCGGTTTCGCCGAAGTGATCAAACACGCCCGGATCGGCGATCCGTTTTTATGGGATACGATCCGCGCGCAATCTGGCCTGCCCGGCTTTAACTGGGCGGATATACTGCGTTTGTCCATCGCCGTTAAAGTGCGCATAGTGGAAGAAGATCCCCTCGAACAAGGCCTTCGCACCCTGCTCAACTTCGGCCACACCATCGGACATGCGCTCGAAAGTTATTTTCTGGAAACAGACTCGCCGCTGACGCACGGCGAGGCCATTGCTATCGGGATGATCTGCGAGGCCCTGCCGTCCGCAGGACAAGCAGTTCCGAATGATCTGATCGACGTGATCGGCCGGTTTTTCCCGCACCGTGCCGTGCCGGAAAGCGCCTTTCCCGAGCTATGGCGCCTGATGCAACAGGATAAAAAAAATGCATCCGGCGCGGTGCGTATGGCCGTGCCGGATGCATATCCGTATTCGATGAAGGTACTGGAGCTGACGCCGGAAGATATGGCGCGCAGGCTCCTATTTTACAACCAATTACTATAACGTGGTTTCCTGTTCGAAATCAGGCTATTACACCTCTTGACCGTCGATACGGAACAACTTCATTCCACATTCCACATCACCTGCCTTAATTCAAAGATTTCGGTTTTACGATGGTAAAGACCCGGGAAATATTAAACCCGAAGCGCATGCCGCCCATCAGCCGTCCGTCGTCGCTTTTGAAAAACCAGTCTTCCGGGGTTTCGGTGATAAAACCTTTGTAGGTCATATCGCGGGCATTGGTAAAGTGGAGCTGGAAGACGTGTCCGCCCGTTTCGATGTCGAATCCGAGGCTGAGGGAATTTTTATAGGTTTCGCTGATCTGTCCCGTCGGTACGTAGTAGTATTCGGCGTTGAGGGCGATGCGTTTGGTTAACTTGATACGGCCTGCGATACCCATGGAGAACACGTCATTTTTATCCTCCTTAGTGGGCACGAGGTTGCGGTGGATCACCGTAGGCATCAGCTGTAGCGAAAAATTGTTGCTGAATTTTCGGCCAATCAGTAACTGATGGGTGTAAAACAACCTGGAGCTAAAATAATTCGCCCGCGTCGGATCGGAAAATTTTTGCGTAACAATTTGGGCGTCAACGAGGTAGCACACGGTCACCGGTACGTTTTTAGCGCCGCTGCTTTGCCGCAATATTTTGTATTTGGCAAATCCGTCGATGACCTTTTCCAAGCTATTGCGCCCAAAGCCGATCATCAGCCGGTTAGTGATGCCGTAGTCGGCGCCGATCCGGATAGTGGCGCCGTCCAATCCGAACATGTCGTAGATACCGTTGCGAACGGGCGAAAAGCGGTGCGATATTTTAACATCGAGCACGCCTGCTGCCGTGTTTTCGATAGAGTGCCCGTTGATGACGCGGTTGCTCTTAAAACTGGCCGTCGCATAATCGATGGTTTTTTCTTCGCCCAACTGCGATAACAGGTCCTCGCCATCCTGGGCGTGGAGCCGGCCGGCAAACAAAAACAAAGTTAAAAAAAGGAGGGTAAAAATTTTCATACGTAACTGTTTGTCAATGTTATTACTTGGGTTTCAGAACGCCTTCCACCATTACCTTGATTTCTTTGGCAATGTTGTCGCGTACGACGGCGGGAATTTTGATGTCGTAATCGGCGCAGACCAGCGTAAAATTGCTGTTTAGGGTAACGGTCCCGCCCGATACTTTGATCACGCCGGGCATTTCCACGTCTTTTGTGACGCCGTGAATGGTCATTTTGCCCTTCGTGATGGCGTTGTATTTGCCGTCCTGGCTGAAATTGATGTCCTTCAGGTTGACGATTTCTCCTTCGAAGGTCGCATTCGGGTACTGGGATGATTCCACGTAGTTTTCGTTAAAATGCTCCTGCATCAGGGCTTTTTCAAACTGGAATCCCTTCATCAGCACCTTCCAGGCCATTTTACCGCTTTGCGTATCGAGCAGGCAGGAAGCACTTTTATTGACCGCCTCGATTTTTTCCATCGGCGTGTCGGAATTGAATTTCACCTTGGCATCCCGGGTGAAAAATTTTTGCGCAGCGGCCGTATTGGCCAGGAACAGCGCCGCCAGAAACAGGAACAGGAACAGGAGTTTTCGCATGTTATAATGGTTTTAGTACTTTAATACGAAAGGATTGTATTTCCCGGTTTTTGACTTTATAAAAAAGCACCGGGAAGGTAATGCGCCAGCTATTTAACCTCTACACAACGATCTATCTGCACATCGAAATTCAGGCCCGAGCATTTACCTTTGAACGTCACGGTTTCGCCAACCGGGAAATCGGTACGCGGGTGGCTGCTGAATTCGTCGAGCACGCATAATACCCCGAATTCGTTCCCGGTTTCGAGCGCTACTTTGACCGATCCTTCTTCCTTGGTCACTTCTTTCACCTTTCCGCTGACGGCAATGGTTTTTTCGAGGTATTTGGCGTTGGAGGCGGTTTCATCCACATTGTATTCCTGAAACAATTGCGCTGCATCGATGGCCATATCGGTTTTAGCGGAACGGATATTTTCGTGCGGCTTATTCCAAAGGTAATAGCCCACGCTGCCGCCGACCAAAGCCAGCGCCAGCAAAACAAGCAGAATTTTTTTCATTTAGTGTGTTTTAGTAAATATGAACCGTTCTAATTATTCAATGCGCCGGCGTTGACCCAAGCCCGGATTTTAAGGCGATCGCATTCGGGCAGCAAGCCCGATTGAGGCATGGGGCTGCCTGCATCGTTCGTGCGGCCCACCAGTTTGTCATTGTCAGCCAGGATTTTCAGGTCGGCATAATTGTCCAGGGGGGTACTCGATTGCACACCGTTGGGCGAATGGCATACAATACAATTGGCGTCGATCAAAGGCTTAATGTGGACGCTATACTTGATTCCGGCAGTGTCGCAGGTACCTGTTGTGAGGCCGTAGAGTTCTTCTTCATTGTCAAAATAACAGGCAGGCTGGACCGCCAGGGTCAGACCAAACAGGAGCAGGACTGCGGCAAAAGCGAATTGTTTCATTGAAATGGAAATAAAAGGTTGATATCGATGATCGTATATTAAAATTACGGATGCAAAAATAAGCAGATGTCAGGCGCTTGTATCTGCCAAGCGGAAAATTGTCCGGATTTCGCATTAATCCATTTGCAGTTTGCGCGCTTAGGAACGGTGGATTAGTTATTCAGCGCCCCGGCATTGATCCACGCTTTCATTTTCGCAAGGGTACAATCGTCCAATTTAGCGCCTCCATTCGGCATCCAGTTGCTTATGCGGGTAACAGATCCGTACAAGCGGCCGTTCTGGGCCAGGGTTTTTACATTTTGATACGCGCTCAGGTCGACGCCTCCTTGTGCCGTTGCGCCACTGTGGCAACCCTGGCATTTGCTTTGAATCAGGGGCTGTATGAAGGTGCTATATTTGACGCTAAGCGTGTCGCAGGCGGCGTAATTTTCATTACAGGCGTTGTTTTTAGCGCCCTGGAGTATCCAGGTTTGGATCAGGTTGATCTGCGCCGCCGGCAAGGGCGGTTTGCCCGAAGGCATCCGGCCTTCCGGATCGTCATCCAACAATACTTTGATCAGCTTGTTTTCCCCCCAGTTTGTTAAACTTACGCCTTCCACCGTAGCCATAAGCTGTTGGTAGGAACTCAACACAACGCCATCCTGGTGGTCGGCGGGCCCGTGGCAGCCCGATTCGGTACAATTGGAGATCAGGATAGGGAGTATCTGGTTCTGGAAATAAACGCTATCCGGGTCGCAAAGCACGCCTGTATTCGGGTTGCCATTGTGTTGCGTCGTGTCGATCGGATTCGGTTGTATCAATATATTTGGGTCATGTTTGCAGGCCGGTGTATAGAAAATCAAGAAGAGCATAAACAAAATTGCTGGAATCGCGTAGTGTTGCATAGTTTGGCTGGATTGGTCCATCTTTTAAAGGGATACGTTAAAAATTGATTCCGTAAAACGCACAAAGTTATCTATACCTGTTATGATGACGACCTGCATCCAACCGAACGGGTAAAATCAAACGCTGAACATGGAAAAAAAGGATTGGAAAACTTGGTTCCGGCGACTGGGAGTGGCCGGATTTTTATTTTTCTTCATTAAAGGTCTCGTGTGGATAGCCGTTTTTATGGGGCTGTTTCGGGCCGGCTGCACGTAAATATCGGAGGCCCGGCGCAAGGACAGGCACATCAGCGAACATGATTACATGATTCCAAACTTATCATTTCAGATTTGATTGCACGATCTAAGGGTTTGGCGGTTACCTACCCGTTGGACAAACTTGCGGGTAAACAGAATATTTTTAAAACAAATTTTTTTAAAATGCCGGAATTCCCGAAATTTGCGTCTTCACGTGTTTACGCATGACTCAGATAAAAAATAAAGTTTCTCCGGCTGCCCGCCCCAACTCTGTCATTGATGATACCGATGTGGTGGATCCGGCATACATCACGATCAAGGGCGCCCGTACGAACAACCTGCGCAACGTTGATTTGAAGATTCCCAAGAACAAATTGATCGTCGTTACCGGCGTATCGGGCTCCGGGAAATCGTCGATTACGATGGATACGCTGTATGCAGAAGGCCAGCGCCGCTACGTGGAAAGCCTCTCCAGCTATGCCCGGCAGTTCCTTGGACGGATGAAAAAGCCCGATGTTGATTATATCCGGGGTATTTGTCCGGCCATCGCCATCGAACAGCGGGTTACTACCGGCAATACACGTTCGACCGTGGGTAGCATGACCGAAATATACGATTTCCTGCGACTGTTTTTTGCGCGCATCGGCAAATTCTACTCGCCGATCAGCGGCCAGATCGTAAAAAAGCACGAGGTTTCGGATGTGATAGACTACATCAAAAACCTGCCGGAAGGGACCAAAGGCCTGATTCTAATGCCTTTCCCAAAAAAATATAAGGAACGTACCCTGGAGCAGGAATTAAACCTTTTGTTGCAAAAAGGGTATTCCCGGGTACAACTGGGCGAGGAAACCCTGCGCATCGAAGACGTGCTCGATCCGGCCAACAAATACCAACTGCCCGATAAAACCGCACTGGACATTACGCTTCCCGCGTTTACGTTCCGCGAAAAAGGCCTGACGCTGCTAATCGACCGCTTTATCGTTAAAAAAGACGAGGAGGAAAGCGCGTGGATGCGACTGGCCGATTCGGTGCATACGGCGTTTACGGAGAGCGAGGGAGAATGCGTCGTTGCCCTCCCCCGACCCCTCCGGGGGGAGGGGAGTCTTGATGGTGTCAGCTCGGGGATTATGTTTAACAACCGGTTTGAGCTGGACGGGATTGAATTTCCGGAGCCATCGCCCCAATTGTTCAACTACAACAATCCTTATGGCGCCTGCCCGACCTGCGAGGGTTACGGACGTATTTTGGGTATCGATCCGGATAAAGTGGTGCCCGACCCGACCAAATCGGTGTACGACGGCGCCATTGCGGCCTGGAAAGGCGAAAAATACGGCGAATGGCTGCAACTGATGCTGAATCAGGCCCATCGATTCGGGTTCCCGGTGCATAAACCTTTTGAAGAATTGTCGAAAGCAGAGCAAAAACTCTTGTGGACCGGCAATACTTATTTTGAGGGAATCAACGCGTTTTTCCAGGAATTGGAAAGTAAAACTTATAAAATCCAGAACCGGGTTACCCTGTCGCGTTACCGCGGGCGCACGGTGTGCCCGACCTGCGAGGGCGGCCGCTTGCGTGCCGAAGCCCTTTGCGTGAAAGTCGGCGGGCGCAATATTTCTGAGCTCACGTCCATTGCGCTCGATGAATGCCTGGCATATTTCCAAACACTGGAGCTCTCCGAGTACGACCGCCAGGTAGCCAAACGGCTCCTCTTGGAAATCAACGGCCGACTGCGGTTTATGATCGAACTGGGGCTTGGCTACCTCGCCCTCGAACGTATCTCCAACACCCTCAGCGGCGGCGAAACGCAACGAATCCACCTCACCCGTACCCTTGGGTCCAACCTGACGGCTTCCATGTACCTGCTCGACGAGCCTTCAGTGGGCCTGCACCCCCGCGATACGGGCCGTTTGGTGAAAGTGCTGAAAGAATTGCGCGACTTGGGGAATACCGTAGTGGTGGTAGAGCACGAAGAATCTGTGATCGAAAATGCTGATTTTCTGGTAGATATGGGTCCCGAAGCGGGAATTAACGGTGGCCATGTGGTGTTCGCCGGCGATTATTCCAGCCTCGGAACGGCCGCGCCGGAAAGCCTGACCGCCCAATATATGAGCGGAAAAATGCGCATCGAAACGCCGGCAATCCGCCGGAAAACCCGGGCGTTCATCACCATCAAAGGCGCGCGCCAGCACAACCTGAAAAGCGTGAACGTCCGGCTTCCGTTGAATTGCCTGACCGTGATCAGCGGCGTATCGGGCTCGGGTAAAACCACCCTCGTGCGCGACATCCTGTACCCGGCCCTGATGCAGCATTTGCCGGACAACAGTGGAAAACAACCGGGACCTTTCGACGGATTGGAAGGTCCCGTGAAAACCATTACCCGCGTCGAATTTATCAACCAGAGCCCGATCGGCAAAAGCAGCCGTTCCAATCCGGTCACCTACGTAAAGGCCTACGATTACATCCGCGATTTGTTTTCCGAGCAGCAGCTTTCGCGCATCCGGGGGTTTCAGCCCAAACATTTCAGTTTCAACGTGGAAGGCGGGCGCTGCGAAGCCTGCAAAGGCGAAGGCGAGCAGATCATCGAGATGCAGTTCCTGGCCGACGTTCACCTCGAATGTGAGGAATGCGAGGGCAAACGTTTCAAGTCGGAAGTGTTAGACGTTCAATACAAGGGCAAAAACATTTTTGATGTGCTGCAATTAAGCATCGCCGAAGCGCTCGATTTTTTTAAAGGACACAAAGAGATCATCGATCGCATCCAGCCACTGTTCGAGGTAGGTTTGGGGTACGTACACCTGGGCCAGTCCAGCAGTACGCTCTCGGGCGGAGAGGCGCAACGCGTCAAACTGGCTTCTTTCCTGATCCGGGAGAATTCGAACGGCCATATCTTTTTTATCTTCGACGAGCCAACCACGGGCCTGCATTTTCACGATATCCGCAAATTACTGAAAGCGATCAATGCCCTGGTGGAAAAAGGCCATACCGTGCTGGTGGTGGAACACAATATGGAAGTCATTAAGTCGGCCGATTGGGTGGTCGACCTGGGTCCGGAAGCCGGAAAGGCCGGGGGATATTTAGTGTTTGAAGGCACGCCGGAAGAATTAGTGAAGGTAAAGGAGAGTTATACGGGGAAATATTTGAAAGGAAAACTTTGCTGAAACCCGAAAACAAAGCCACCCTCACGAAAGTACTCATCTACCACGTGGTTGCCGGCAAATACGATTTTAACGCGATCGCCGCCCGTTTGAAAAAAGGCCGGAACACCCTAAAAACAGTGAGCGGCGGCACGCTGACGTTCATGAAAAACGGCTACCGCAACATCGTGGTGAAAGACGAAGCCGGTAATGTGGCCAATATCACAACCTACGATGTATATCAATCCAATGGCGTAATTCACTCGATCGACGCCGTGTTGATGCCGAAAATGTAGGTTTAGAAAAGGTTTAGAGGGTTTAGGGAAAACGTTTAGAGGGTTTAGCGGGTTTAGGGAATACCGGACGCGAAGTTCTCTAAACCTCCTAAACCCTCTAAACCAAATTTCAAGATAGGAATGTGTAGATTTGCCGCATGCATCCCCGCACCGCACTCATCACCGGCGTTTCCACCGGCATAGGCCACGCCACCGCCCGCGCGCTGCTGTCAAAAGGCTACATCGTATTCGGGAGCGTGCGCGCGCCAGAAATGGCACACAGCCTGCAGCAGGATTTTGGGGCACAATTTATCCCCCTGGTTTTTGACGTAACCGACCCCTCCGCTTTAGCCACCGCCGTTCGGGCGGTAGAAACCCGGCTCCAAGGAGAAGGCCTGGGCTGCCTGATCAACAATGCGGGCATCGCCATCGGCGGACCATTCCAGCACCAGCCTTTTACTGAAATACGCCAACACCTTGAAGTAAACGTACTGGGCCTGATGGCTGTCACGCAGGCCTTCCTGCCCCTGCTCGGCGCCCGCGCCGAACATCCTACTGCTCCGGGTAAAATATTAAATATCAGTTCCCTGAGCGGTAAAATTGCGTTCCCTTTCTTCGCCGCTTACGTCGCCTCCAAGCACGCCGTGGAAGGTTTTTCCCACAGCCTGCGCCGCGAATTGCTCGCTTATGGTATCGATGTGATCATCATCGGTCCTGGCTCGGTGCAAACGCCCATTTGGGAAAAGGGCAATCAATTACACGCCTACCTCAACACCGGATATGCAGACCGGCTGGGGCGTTTCTCCAAAATCGCCATGCGCGCCGGAAAACATGGTATACCGGTCGAGGCATTCGGTATCCGGATCGCCGGGATTGTGGACACGCCGCGTCCGAAGACCCGCTATGCCATCGTAAAAGGATACATCAAAAATTACCTGTTGGTACGCCTGCTGCCCGACCGGATGCTGGATTGGGTGGTCAAAAAAATGCTCGATTAGTCCTTATGCTACATTCCTTGCGCCTTTACAACACCGGATTTTGTTTTCAACGCGAGTTCCTGCTGGCCGGGGGCGGGCGGATGGTTACGGTGGCTATTCCGGTGTATGTTGCTGTTTTACAACATCCTACCGCCGGTACGATCCTCTTCGACACCGGGTATGCCGGGCACTACTTCGACGCTACGCAGCATTTCCCGTTCCGCATGATGTCGACCATACTTCCGGTAGCCATCAAGGCCAAGTGGACGATTGCGGCGCAATTAGCCGCTTCCGGCATCGCGCCGGCGGAGGTCCAGTGGATTATGCTCTCCCATTTGCACAACGACCACGTGGCCGGCTTAAAGGACTTCCCCTCGGCGAAAATCGTTTGCAAACGAAGCGGGTATTACGATGGTATGCTGCGCCTGTCCGATTTCAACCAGGCCAGAAAAGGGTTCTTGCCGGCGCTCCTGCCCGATGATTTCGAAGCCCGTTCCACGTTTATTGAAGACTTGCCCGCCATGACAGAGGTTCCGCCATTCGGCCCCTGCGTGGATTTTCTCGGCGACGGTTCGATCCTGTTTATTCCGCTTGAAGGCCACTGCCGGGGGCAAATCGGGGCACTGCTCACGATGGCCGATGGACGCCAAGTGCTGCTTGCCGCCGATGCCTGTTATCTTTCCCGTTCGCTGCGCACAGGCAAGGGACCTCCCTGGATCACCCAACTGGCGGCCGACGATCCGAAGGCTGCGCAGTTAACGCTCGATCGTTTGCGGCAGTTCGGGGAAGCCCATCCGGAGGTACCGGTTATTCCGTCTCATTGCGGCGAGGCGGCGTATCTTTATCCGGAATGGTTTGTGGAGAAACCTGTTTATGAAGGCCGCCCGGTGGCTGGGGTAGAAGAAAAAGGCTGATCATAGGTATTCCAGGCGCTGCATCCCTTGCGTAACAAAAATAAAAATCAAGCCTGTTCCCGCCACGCCGCCAGCGTCACCTCAAATTCCTGCTTGAACACCCTTCCAAAATACCCCGGATCGCTGAACCCGCAATCCAGCGCCACAGCCGTAATGCTCATATCCGAATTGCGTAGCAGCTCCTTAGCCTTGTTGAGCCGCGCATAACGGATAAACTGATTTGGCGAATACCCCGTCAGCGCTTCGAGCTTACGTTGCGCCTGACTTTGGCTTAGGAATAATTCTTTACCCAATTGTGCGATGTTGAAGTCGTAGTCGTCGAGATGCCGTTCAACGACCTCGCGCACTTTTTGCACGAAAAAATGGTCGGATTTGCGCAGGTCGGGCACGTCTTTGACGACCATTGTGCCATCGCTCCCACCCGCCGCCCGGAGGTAGTGTTTTTGCAGGTGTTGGCGCAGTTCAAGCAGTTTGCGCAGGCGGACAAGCAGTTCCTCCGGGGCAAACGGTTTTTCTAAGTAGGCATCTGCGCTGTGCTCCAGTCCTTCGAGCCGGCTATCGAGGTCGGCGCGGGCAGTCAGCAGGATCACGGGGATGTGGCTGGTTCGTTCGTCGGTTTTGAGCCGGCTACAAAGTTCGAAGCCGTACATGACGGGCATCATGACGTCGCTGATAATCATATCCGGGACCGCTTCCGTGGCCAGATCAAAGCCCTGTTGGCCGTTTAGGCCGGTCAACAGGCGGTAGCCGCGCAGGCAGGCGGAGAGGTAGGTCACGCGGCGTTGTCCTCGACGAGGAGGATGAGCGGTGCCGTACCGGCGGCATTGGTCGCCGAAATCGCGGTATCGCCGGGGTCTGCCGCTGCTCCTGCCGGGAAAAGAAGTACAGTGGACGATCCGGCGGGGGTGCGGCGACTAAAGTCGCCGATACAGGCAGTGTGACGGTGAACTCACTCCCGGTTTTCGCACCGGGCGGCGGGCTTTTTGCTATGATCTCGCCGCTCAGGAATTTCACCAGTTCGCGCGCCAATGCAAGGCCCATGCCAGTGCCTTCCGCGTGGCAGGTACTGCTGACATCGGCTTGGAAAAAGCGGTCGAAGATATACGGCAATTGATCGGCCGGAATGCCCGCACCGGTGTCCTTGACCTTTAACACCAGGATTGGGTTACCCCGCTCATCCGTTGTACTCGAAACCGACAGATAGACGTGTCCGCCTGCGCGCCAATCCAGATGCGCCCGTCGCGGTCTTCGGTGATCGTGGACACCTGGGTGTAAATGGGGTGCGCCGAAGGGGCGAGGCCACGCAAGTACGGCCAGCTCAATTGTCCGGGATATGAAGGGTTATAAGAAAAGCGTTAGAATTTGCCCGTCGCGCGGTCCAACTGGTGCAGTCCGTCCTGATCGGTGCCCAACCAGAATTGGCCGCGACTGTCTTCCAACAGTGCCCGTACATGGTTGTTCGCCAGGCTGTTGGGATTACCCGGTTCGTGCATGAATCGGGTAAAACTTTCGGTTTCGGGGTGATAGCGGTTTAGTCCGCCCCATCGGCCTGTCGGGTCGCTGCCGTCAAAAGAAAAGCCCGTACCGATCCAGAGGGTACCCTGCCGGTCGGGATAAATGGCCCGCACAAAATCGTAGCTCAGGCTGCCTGGGTCGGCCGGGTCGTGCCGGAAGTGTTTGAATTTTCCGCTGCGCCGGTCTAAACGGTCGAGGCCTGCCTCGCCGCCGATCCAGATATAACCTTGCCGGTCTTCCGCGACTACGCTCCATCTGTCGCTACCGGGGCTTTCCGGGTTTTTCGGGTCGTGCCTGTAATGGGTAAAAGTTTGCCGTTCGGGATCGAAGGCTGTCAGTCCGCCCTTGAGCCAGTGGGTCAGCCAGAGCAGGCCTTTGCTGTCGAGAAAAATCCACTCGATGTAATTACAGGGCAGGGAATTGGCGTCGAGCGAATCGTGGCGGAACGTGCCCACACCTTTGCCCTGTGCTTTTTCGGGACAAGCAAAAAATCTTTACTACTGCACCTGGAAAAAGGGGAGTGGAAAATTATCTCGCTGACGCTGGCGGATTTATCACGGGTGAATTGACCGACTAGTACTGTAAAAAATGCTTCTTCTATGAAAAATCTCCTTTATTATTCTTTTCTCCAAACCAAGGGCCGGTGTCATGTTGAGCGCAGCGAATCCCGAATTCATTCGGGACCGTGAGGCCTCCATGTGCCTCCAATCAGAGCAAGTATCCAGATGTTTC
>Ga0105046_10013967_pt1 | contig 12407 bp, 7 predicted proteins | sample MAT03_FD_78385 | JGI IMG/M metagenome (GOLD analysis project Ga0105046, IMG submission 78385) | Freshwater microbial communities from Lake Fryxell liftoff mats and glacier meltwater in Antarctica - MAT-03 (megahit assembly) | ecosystem: Environmental > Aquatic > Freshwater > Ice > Liftoff...
CGGCACCGAAGCTCATCACCGAAGAGATGGTGAAGAGCATGAAGCGCGGCTCGGTCGTGGTCGATCTGGCGGCCGAGAACGGCGGCAACTGCGAGTGCACCGTGCCCGGCGAGGCGGTGGAAGTGCACGGCGTGCACATCGTCGGCTACCTGGACCTGCCGAGCCGCCTGGCGCCGACCGCGAGCTTCCTCTACGGCAACAACATCGTGCACCTGCTCACCGACATGGGCGGGGCCAGGAACTTCAAGATCGACGAGACCGACGAAGTGGTGCGCGGCGCCCTCATCCTGCACCAGGGCGCGCTCAAGTGGCCTCCGCCCAAGAAGGATCCGCCACCTGTGGCCCCCAAAACGGGCTCGCCCTCGCCGGTGGCCGCACTGGCAAGGGCGGGCGGACACGGCAAGGGCCACGGCGCCGGGGCGTCGCCCTCGGGTCAGAGTCAGGCCGTCGCCGCGCTCATCGCCGCGGTGCTGCTCACGGGTCTGGGCCTCGTCGCCCCGGGTGAGTTCCTGTCGCACTTCACGGTGTTCGCACTCGCCTGCGTCATTGGCTGGCAGGTGATCTGGAACGTCACGCCGGCCCTGCACACCCCGCTCATGAGCGTCACCAACGCCATCAGCGGCATCATCCTGGTGGGCGGCATGCTGCAGGTGGGTGGCCCGCCGGGCTCGCTCATGGCCATCCTTGGCGCCAGCGCGATTCTCCTCGCCACGATCAACATCGTTGGCGGTTTCATGGTCACGCAGCGCATGCTGCGGATGTTCCGCCGCTAGCGAGGATCCGTGCCTGAATCACTCGTCACCGTCGCCTACATCGTCGCCGGGCTGCTCTTCATCATGAGCCTGAGCGGCCTGTCCGCCCAGGCCACCGCCGGACGCGGCAACACCTTCGGCATCGTCGGCATGATCATCGCCGCCGTGGCCACCGCCCTCAGCCCGCGCGCGGGCGGCTACCCGCTGCTCGCCGGCGCCATGGCCGTGGGCTCCGCGATTGGCGCGGTGCTGGCGGCACGCGTCGAGATGACCTCGATGCCACAGCTGGTGGCGATTCTGCACAGCTTCGTGGGGGCGGCCGCCGTGCTCGTGAGCCTGGGCGGCACGCTCGACCCCACCGCCGTGCACACCGGCGTCGACGCCACCATCCATCAGATCGAGACGTTCGTCGGCGTGTTCGTCGGCGCGGTCACCTTCACCGGGTCGATTGTGGCCTTCGGCAAGCTGCAGGGCCTCATCGGCAGCAAGCCCCTGCTGATGCCGGCCCGCCACCTGCTCAACCTGAGCTTGCTCGGCGCGAGCCTGTTCTTCAGCTGGCAGTTCGTGGGATCGCCGTCCTTGGGCCCGCTGCTGTGGACCGCGCTCGTGGCCGGCCTGCTGGGCATTCACCTCGTGATGGCCATCGGCGGCGCCGACATGCCGGTCGTGGTGTCGATGCTCAACAGCTACTCGGGCTGGGCGGCTGCGGCCGCTGGGTTCATGTTGAACAACGACCTGCTCATCATCACCGGCGCGCTCGTCGGCTCGAGCGGCGCGATTCTGAGCTACATCATGTGCAGCGCGATGAACCGCTCGTTCCTGAGCGTGATCTTCGGCGGCTTCGGCGCCGAAGAGGGCAAGGTCCCGGCCAAGGTCGACGGCGCGCCGCAGGGCGAGGTGAAGACCGTGACGGCGGCGGAGACCGCGGCGATCCTGCAGGAAGCCAAGCACGTGGTGATCGTGCCTGGCTACGGCATGGCCGTGGCCCAGGCGCAGTACCCGCTCTACGAAGTGACCAAGCGGCTGCAGGACGCCGGCACGACGGTGCGCTTCGCCATCCACCCGGTGGCCGGGCGTCTGCCCGGGCACATGAACGTGCTGCTCGCCGAAGCCAAGGTGCCCTACGACATCGTGCTCGAGATGGACGAGCTCAACGACGACTTCCCCGAGACCGATGCGGTACTGGTGATTGGCGCCAACGACATCGTCAACCCGGGCGCGCTCGACGACCCGTCGAGCCCGATCTACGGCATGCCGGTGCTGGAGGTGTGGAAGGCCAAGACCTGCATCGTGATGAAGCGCGGCATGGCCAGCGGCTACGCCGGCGTCGAGAACCCGCTCTTCTTCAAGGACAACACGCTGATGCTCTTCGGCGACGCCAAGAAGATGGTCGACGCCATCCTCGGCGAGCTGCGCAAGGGCGAAGCCGCGGCATAGGGCGAAGCCGGCGCGAGACGCCTACTTCCCCGAACATCAGGTGCGCATTCAGCTCGCCGGCCGCGAAACCGTGGCGTGGTGCGGCTCCCCGGATCGCGCCGGCATCACGGGAGGCTACTCGGGCACGGGTCCTCGCCCCAGGCGCGATCTGACCGCACGGCGCGTGCTCGAACGGCATCCGGTCGGCCAGATCACGTGGTGCGCGTGAACCCGCGCGATCACGCCGAGGCGTATCGGGTGGAACGCGAGCTGCCCCTGACGCTGATCGCCGGGCTGGCCACGGCGGCGTTCGCGGCCCTCTTCGGTGTGGCCCAGCGCGGCACGGTCGGATCTTACGCGACCGTCCAGATGTCGCGGAACGCCCGCTGGAAGTTGCCGCCGACGACCTTCTCGATCACCGTCGACGCGTGGCCCCGAGCCGCGAGGCGCTCGGCGGTCGCTTCCAAGCGCCGCGATGCCGCCCTTCGCCCGCCCGGCGGCGAACGCGCGCTCCGCTTGCAGATACCCGGGCGTCTCCTCGATGGGCGACACGCTCATGTCGCTGCCGATGCCCACGTGGTCTTCGCCGCAGACCGTGAGCGCATGCTCGATGTGACGGATCACGGCATCGCCGGTGGACGCCTGGCGAGGACCAGGTGCGCCGCCCAGAAAGGGCATCAGGTAGATGCCGAGCACGCCGCCCTTGTCGGCCATGGCCTTCAGCTCGCGATCTTCTTTGCTGCGCGGATGGCGGTAGACCTCGCGGCAGCCGGAGTGAGTGATGAGCGGCGGCCGGCTGGAGGCGGCAATGGCGGTGGCCGTGGTGCGGGTGCCGCAGTGGCTGAGGTCCACCGCGATGCCCAACGCGTTCATGCGGGCTACGGCGGCGCGACCGAACTCGCTGATGCCGGCAGCCCCTGGTTCCAGACAGCCATCGCCGATCAGATTGCGGGTGTTGTAGGTGAGCTGGATGATGAGCACACCCAGTTGGCGGAACGTGTCGAGGCGGCTGAGGTCGCGCTCGAGCATCTCGGTGTTCTGGAAGCCGAGGATCAGCCCGAGTGTGCGGGTGCGCTTGGCCAGCGCGAGGTCGTCGTGGCGGCGCACGACCGATAATAGTTGCGGATACGCGGTCGCTTCGCCGGTCCACAGCGCGATGTTCTCGACGGTGCGCTCGAAGTCGTCGGCGCTGACCGTGATGTTGATGGCGGTCAACCCGCTGTGCGCGATGTGGTCGCGCTGCGCTGGGGTGAGCGGACCACGCGGCGGCCACGGCACGTTCATGGCCCCGGCACTGGCCAGTGCGTCGATGCTCACCACGCGTCGGTAGAGCGCCTGGGCATCTTCGGCCGAAGTGCGCGTCTGGCCAGCAGCTGGTGTGGCCAGCGACGCCAGTGCGATCGCCATGCCGTTGCCGAATTCGCGGCGGCTCAAGTGCATATGGACTCCGGGCCGGAGTATAAATGAACGCGTCCAGGAGAACCGATGCGATACCTGCCCTGCGTGCTCACGACGGCGATGGCGCTCGCTCTTCCAGCGGCCGCCATGGCTCAGTCTGCGGTGACGGCACCCACCCCGCGATCCCCGTGGCACGCTGCCGACGGCGTCACGGTGGACGAACTCGGCAACCCGCAGTACTCGACGTTCTCGTTGTGCGCGATCGATCCGGCCACGGGCCAGTCGGGCGCCGCGGTCACGACGCGTGTGCCGTTCGTGGGCCGCGCCGTGCCGTGGGTGCGCGCGGGCATCGGCGCGGTGTGCACGCAGGCCTCGACGATGGTCGAGTACGGCGTGCGCGGGCTCGATCTGCTGGCCAAGGGCGTCGAGCCCAAGGACGCCATCGCGCAACTGCTCTCGACCGACGAGTTGCGCGAGTCGCGGCAGCTCGGCATGATCGACATGCAGGGTCGCTCGGCCGCGCACACCGGCAAGGGCAACAACGCCTGGGCGGGCAGCCGGCAGGGCCTCAACTACACGGTGCAGGCCAACATCATGGTGGGGCCCGAAGTGGTCGAGGCCGTGGCCACCACCTTCGAAGCCACCGAAGGGTCGGGCATGCCGTTGGCGGAGCGCATGATCCTCGCGCTCGAAGCCGGACAAGCCAAGGGCGGCGACAGCCGCTGGGGCAATCTGCAGTCGGCCGCGATTCGCGTGGCGGATCCCAACGACCCAGGGCGCGGCAACGACTACATCGCGCTCGCCATCGAGGTGGGCGAACATGCCGAACCGGTCGGCGAGATGAAACGGATCTACTACACGACGCAGCGCCGCCTCGGCTACCGCGCGTTCTCGCAGGTGGAAGGCCCTGACGTGGTGGAGCTGAAGCGCATGCTGCATGCGCTTGGCCTGTGGCGGCCGTCACTGGCCACGTTCCCCGCGTCACCGGCAGCGCCCTACGCGCGCGAGCTGCAGGCGTTGCGCAAGACCAACCCCGCGCAAGCCGACCAGATGCAGTCGGAGGCGCGCGCGGCGGCTGCGGCCTTTGCACGCGACTTCGCGCAGTTCGATACCGAAGCTGTTGCCGCAGTCGACAAGTTTCGTACTGACCGCAAACTCGTGTATCCGGGCAACCCACCTGGGCTCGTGGACGAGCGCTTCGTAGCGGTACTTCGAGCGGCGTTTGCGGAGAAGCGCAAGAGCATGAAGTAAGTGCGCCGGGATCGCCGCCGCCGCCGCGGCTGTGCGTCGGTTTGCCGACACTCCGACCAGGAGTCCGTCAGTACAACCGTGCGGTACAGGGCAATAGCTCGCACGTCTCGCGTGGGCACCCTGCGGTACGGTCCGTGCACTTTGCGCGGGGTCGATGACCCCCGCGCCGCTCGTCCTGCTGCTCGTGGTCGCCGCCCTCACGGCCGGCGGCACCGGAGAACCCCGTGCCAAGGTTCGGGCGGAGACGTCGATGACGGCCCAGGACACCCCTCCCCCTGCGCCGGCTGCGCCAGGCGTCCCCGAGCCGCCTCTGCGTCTCGCGGTGCTGGCGCAGCTCGGCAACACGGTAACGCTGGGCTGGACGCCGCCACCGAGCGGGCCCGCACCGACGGGCTACGTGCTCGAAGGCGGCTTCCATCCTGGTGAAGTGTTGGGCAGCCTTCCTCTCGGTGCTGCGCCGGCGCTGACGCTCGAGGCGCCGGCGGGCGTGTTCTACATCCGGCTCCATGCGATCGCCAGCGCCGAACGCAGTGCCGCGTCGAACGAGGTCCAGGTCTTCGTCAACGTGCCGGCTCCGCCGTCGGCGCCCGCGAACCTGCTCGGCCTGGTCGACGGATCGACCGTCACGCTGTCGTGGACGAACACGCTCGCCGGCGGCGCTCCGACCGAGTTGTGGCTGGAAGTGGGCGGCTCGAGCGCGGCCCTGCTGCCGCTGCCGATGAGCGAGACGTTCACGTATGCCGGTGTGCCGTCGGGCAGCTACACGCTACGCGTGCGGGCCGCGAACACCAGCGGGACGAGCGCGCCCTCGAACACGGTGGCGCTGACGTTCCCAGGCGACTGCAGCGGCCCTCCGGGACGACCCACGGACTTCCAGTCGTGGACCGCGAACGGGAAGCTGCACGTGTCATGGCAACCGCCGGCCGGGGGATCGGCCGTCTCGAGCTACGTCGTGAGCGTGAGCGGCACCTACGGCGGCACCGTCGAGACCGCCGCGCGAACGGTGTCCGGTGCCCTGCCACCTGGCGCCTACGCGGTGAGTGTGGCCGCACGCAACGTCTGTGGGAACGGCCCGGCCGCGCCCGCGGCGCCTGACTGGACCGCTGTCGTTCGAAAGGCTGGCACACACGTCGTGCACTGGGCGCCGACGCCCGGCGCGAACGGGTACCGGGTGTATTGGTCCACGAACCGCCAGGCGCTGGACTCGCTCGACGCGACCGCCAGCTTCGTCGAGGCGGCTACCTCGCCGGTGTCGCTGCCGGTCGCCGACAACACCGCGCCCATCTACTATCGGGTGTACGACATGCACGGCCCGGTGGCCGGCAACGGCGGACCGGTGGCGATGGCCACGACCTTCGACCTCATCGACTATCCGGTATGGCCCGGGAGCCTGACGCCGTCACTCTGGGATCTCGACGGAGACGGCTGTCTCGACATCGTCGGAGCCTGCGGCCAATGCGACGGCACATTCCAGCCGTACTCGCTGGAAACCATCGGCCTCGAGTCGCTCACGGCCGACGGCCGCAACTTCGTCAACCGCGATTCCAGGTTCGCGGACTTCACCGGTGACGGCGTTGCCGACGTCTTCACCAACGTGTACACCCGCGCGGACGACCCGGCTTTCGCCGCCATCCTGCACGTCGGCGACGGGTTCGGACACTTCACCGAAGACCCGGACATGGCGGCCATGCAGATTCGCGGTTTCGGCGAGACCGTGCTGGCGGCCGACTTCGACAACGACGGCGACCTGGACATCTTCATCCCCCACTACTCGCATCTCGACGATGGCGGGCACAACTGGCTGCTCGTCAACGACGGCGCCGGTCATTTCGTCGACGTCGCCGCGTCCGCAGGTGTCGCGACGAACCGCACACAGCCGGAGGGCGCGCGCGCCCTCGACGTGAACGAGGACGGCTGGATCGACATCCATGTGGCCTCGAGCCTCTACCTCAACAACGGCGACATGACCTTCACCGATCAGGCCGAGGCCCGCGGCATGCCGATCCTGTTCGACGAAGGCCTGAACCTTTTCGACGTGGACCTCGACGGAGACTTCGATCTCGTCCACCATGACGCCCACGTGACCCGGCTGTTCACGAACGTCGGTGGCACATTCGACGCCGGCGAAGCCGTCGCTCGCACTGCTGATGCCTCGACGTTCGGCTTCGGGCTGAACGTCTGTGACATCAACGGCGACGGCTTCGAAGACGTGGTCGTCGCCAACAACGCGATCGTGGGAGGTGTCGGCGAGCCTCACCTGCTCCTGAACGTCGGCGGCGCGCTGCACCGGTCGACATTCGTTGCCGCGCCCGCCGCGTACAACGACTTGATTGCCTGCGCGGACGTCGACAACTCCGGCTTGCCGGATGTCGTCGCCCGGTGGGGCGGGTACCGCAGCGCCGTGAACAAGGGGACCGGCAAGGCCGTGCGCTTGCGCATCGTCGGCGACACTGGCGCACGCAACCAGCAAGGGCGGACCGTGCGCATTCGGCCGCTCAACGGGCCGGACAAGACGCTGCTGCGGGTGGTCGAGTCGGGCTCTGGCCTGATGGCGCAGAACGGCTACGACCTGCTCGTGGCCACCCCGTGGCCCGGCGACTACGAAGTGTCGGTGCGATTCGCCACCGGCTGGGTGCGCACGACGGCCAAGGCCGGTGACGCGCTCACGATCTACGCCAGCGGCACGGTCGCGCCTGGGCTGCACTGAGCGGCCCTCGGCCGCGGCACCGTGCCGGCTACTTGAAGATGCTCTTGGGCAGCTTCACGTGCACGCCCATGGTGGGCTTGTCCACCAGCTGCGTCACGGCTACGTTGCCAGCCACGCTCACGAGCTGATACGCCTGGTGTTTCGTGAGGCCACGGGTGCGCGCCAGGAAGTCGACCATCTCCTGGATGGCGATCGCCGTCGCCACCGCCAGGTCGGGGTCCGCGCCCATGCTGATGAAGTCGGTGGCCGTCTCAGCCCGCGGCCAGTTCAAGCGCTCGCCCTTGCGCACGGTGAGCTGCAGGCGCCCGCGCAGCGACGTCTCGATGGCCGTCTGGTCCACTTCGCCGTCGCCCTGCGCCGCGTGGCCGTCGCCGAGCGCAAAGAGCGCCCCGGGCACGAACACCGGGATGTAGAGCGTGGCGCCGGCGGTGAGCTCCTTGTTGTCCATGTTGCCGGCAAAGCGGCTCGGCGGATTGCTGCTGACCCGGCCCACTTCGGGTGGCGGCGCCACGCCCATGCTGCCGAAGAAGGGCCGCAGCGGAATGACGATGCCAGGAAAGAACTCGGCCGTCATGGCCTCGCGATTGAGCGGCACGATCTTCTGCCCCACCGACCGGTCACAGTTCTCGGGAAGAAAGCCGGCGCAGCCGTTGTAGCCGTAGTCAATCGGCAGCTCAATCGACAGCACCTTCACCTCGAGCACGTCGCCGGGCAGCGCGCCCTCGACGTAGACCGGTCCGGTGAGGATGTGCCCGCCAGGTCCGCGCCGATCGCCGGTCACCTCCGTGACGATGCGGCGCAGCGACGCCTGCACCTGGTCGGGCGGCACGCCGGCCCGCTCGAGTCCGGCCGGGTTGTTGGTGAGCAGCGTGTCGACGTCGATGATGTCGCCCGAGGCGATGCGCAGCGCGGGCTGGGCCTCCGACCAGTAGTAGCCATAGGCCACGGTCGCCGGCGTGGCCTCGAGCCGGTGGGTACGGGCAGCCGGGGCTTGGGCGTGCAGGACGGCGACGGCGGCGGCCACGGCCAGACCGCAGGCGGGCATGAGACGAGACGCGGTGCGCAACACGGGGCTACCTGGGCGGAGCCGTGACGTCGGTCACGACCGGACGAGCGAAACGCTTGAAGAAGCTCGTGTCCTTCCACTGCGGACGGCCGTCGCGGTTGGCGACGCGCACGCACAGATCGCCGATCATCTTCGTGAAGTCGGCCGCCGCTCCGCGATCGATCGGCTGATCGAGGTCGTCGGACGGCCCGTGATAGCGCTCGCGCGTCCAGTCGGCGGCGACCTTGGCCTCCGGCGACCCTTCCTCGTAGCCCACCTTCATGGCCAGGGCCGGCACGCCTTCGCGGATGAAGCTGTACTGGTCGCTGCGAATGAAGCGGTTGCGCTGCGGCTCGGGGTCGGCCTGCACGGTCGCGTTCATGGCCGTGGCCACGGCGCGCACGTCGTCGCCGAGATCCGATTCGTCGAGGCCCAGCACCATCAGCAGCTTCATCGGGAAGAGCGGCAGGAACATGTCCATGTTGATGTTGGCCACGATGCCGTCACGCGGCACGGTGGGGTTGAGGGCGAAGTAGCGCGAGCCGAGCAGGCCCTTCTCTTCCGCCGTGACGGCCACGAACATCACCGAGCGCCTGGGCCGCGCCGCCACCACGGCCTTGGCCGATTCGAGCAGGGTGGCGATGCCTGAGGCGTTGTCCATCGTGCCGTTGTAGATCCCGTCGCCGTTGATCCCAACGCCGAGGCCCAGGTGATCGAGGTGCGCCGTCAGCACCACGTGTTCGACGGCCAGGACCGGGTCGCTGCCGCGCACGATGCCCGCGACGTTCTGCGATTCCACCATCTGGCTGTCGACCGCCACGGTGGCCCGCACCGAGGTGGGCAGCGGGAAGTGCGGCAGGGCCTTGCCCTCGTCGGCAATCTTCAGGATCTCGGCAAACGTGCGGCCCGACCCTTCGAACAGCCGTTCGGCCTTGGCCGGGTTGTAGGTGATCGACACCTGCTGTCCGGCGGTGTCGTCGAGCGACGCGTCGGCCAGCGCCATGGCCGGGTTGAGGCGGTTAAGGGCCGAGCGTTCCCAGGGCACGTCCATGCTCTTGGGATTGGCGACACCGATCGTGCCGATCGCCCCCAGGCGCTTCAGCGTCTCCCAGCGGGCCGCGGCCGACTGGTAGTGGGCGCTGAGCGCGCCGGGCACGTGCTTCGGACTGCCGGCCACGTAGACGACCACCTTGCCCTTCACGTCGAGGCCGGCGAAGTCGTCGTGGTCCACTTCGGGAATCACCAGGCCGTGGCCCGCGAACACCAGCGCGGCCTCGACGTTGGGGGCCGCATCGATGCGCATGCCGAAGCCGGCATCGTCGCCGAGCACGAGCGGCGTCTCCTTGCCCCGGCGTACGAGCGACAGACTCGATTTGGCCTCGTCGATCTTGCGCGACCGGAAGGTGACCGGCTGCAGGAAGCCGTTGGTGCCGGCCGGCTGCACGCCCGCCTTGTTGAGCTGGTCGGCCACGTAGTTGGCCGCCTTCCGGTGCTCTGGGCTGCCGGTTTCGCGGCCGCGCATCTCGTCGGCCGACAGGAACGTGACGTGCGCCCACCATTCGGGCGCGGGCTCGGCCGTGCCAGCCGCCGGCGGTGGCGCGGGCTTTCCGGGCGCGCAGCCGGCCACGCCGGCCACGACAAGAACTCCCAGCAGTGTGCGAACGCTCATCTCGTGGCTCTCCGGAACGCTGACGTCGAGGCCGTGCCCGCCCGCAACTACTGCGGATGGTCGGCGCGAAGGTGCTCCCGCAACACGTCCCGCCCGAAATCGCCGGCGAAGTCGCGCCACACCGCGTGGATGTGGTTGCCGTCGTTCTGCGTGTTGTCGTACTCGATGAGGAAGGTGGGACCCTGCACGCGATAGTAGTGCTTCGCGCCCCGGGCGGTCGGGCCAGCCCAGGCGAACGTGAGGCGGTCGAGACCGCCGGCGGTGAGCCGGCTCATGCGTTCGGCCGCGAGGTCGTCGGCCACGAGCGACACGTAGCTCGTGACCAGCGTCATCAACGCCGCCTTCTGCGGCGGTGTCATCGCCGAGCCGGGCAGGCCGGCCGGGGTCAGAGGACCGATGTCGTGCTTGTTGGACGACACGATGTCGGTGGGTGCCGTGCCTGCGATGATGGCCGTGGCGCGCTGCGCTTCCGAGAGCAGGCCGACGAGGGTGCGGCCCGTGTCTTCGAGCGGCGCCAGCACGCGCAGGCCCCGGTTGGGGCCCTCTTTCACTTCGGCCGGATTCGCGCCGGTGAAGGTGGGCGAGGTGGACGTCACGCGGCCGTTCGCCACCGAGAAATGCAGCGACAGGTGATGTCCTTCCACGCGCCAGGCCCAGGGCGCCCGCGCGCCTGGAGCGCCGAATACCGTGAACTGGTAGTCGAGCGGCGAACGCGCAAAACGCTGGCTGTTCTCGATCGCGCGCAGGGTGTCTTCGAGCTGGATGATCGCCGTGGCGGTGAGGTAGCCCTGGCGGCTGAGGCCGGTCTGGAGGAGCGCGTGCGCCTTGGCCTTCTGATCGGCCGACATGCTGCGGAACGGCACGCCCTTGCGCGGGAACATCTCGCTCGGGATGAAGTGCCAGCGGTGCCGCTCGTCGGAGGCGTAGTCGAACACCGCGACCGCGCGCTGCTCGGCGCCGAGCGAGGCCACGAGCGCCTGCGCGGCCGCGGTCATCGCGGCGGCCGAACGCTCGGTGGCCACGACGACAGCCAACTGAGCCAGGAACAGGATGGTGAGCGCCACGCCGGCGCGAACGAACACGGTCGTACGCATCATGCCTCCAAGGTCATCAGGGGTGCGAGTATAGCGGCGACCTCAGCCGAGAGCGATAGAGACGTACTTCAGATCGAGGAACTCCTCGATGCCCCATTTGCCGCCTTCCCGGCCGAGGCCCGAGGCCTTCACGCCGCCAAACGGCGCCTGGGGCGCGGACGGCAGGCCGTCGTTGACCCCGACTATGCCGAAGTCGAGCGCTTCCGACACACGGAACGCCCGGGTGAGGTCACGCGTCCACAGATACGCCGCGAGCCCGAAGGGCGTGCCGTTGGCCGCCGCCACTGCTTCGGCGTCGTGCGTGAAGCGCACGAGTGGGGCAATCGGCCCGAACGTCTCTTCCTGCAGGATGCGCATGCCGGGCGCCACGTCGACGAGCACGGTGGGGTCGAAGAACAGGCCGCCGCGCGACGTGCCGCCGACGAGCGCGCGCGCGCCCTTGGCCAGCGCGTCCTGCACGTGCGCCGACACCTTGTCGTGGCCCGGCTGATCCACGAGCGGCCCGATGTGGGTCGCCGCGTCCATGGGGTCGCCCACGCGCAGGTCCCGCACCACGTCGGCGAGCTTCGCGGCGAAGGCATCGTAGATGCCCGCCTGCACGTAGATGCGATTGGCGCACACGCAGGTCTGACCGGTGTTGCGGAACTTCGAGCCGACCACCTCGCGCACCGCGGCGTCGAGATCGGCGTCGTCGAAGACGAGGAACGGCGCGTGGCCGCCAAGCTCGAGCGACACGCGCTTCACGGTCTTGGCCGCCTGAGCGGCGAGCAAGATCCCCACTTCGGTGCTGCCGGTGAAGGTGAGCTTGCGGATCGCGGGGTCGTCGAAGAACACGGCTGACACCGCCGCCGGATCGGCTGTGGTCAGCACCTGGAACACGTCGGGCGGACCGCCGGCCTCGCGCCACAGCTCCTCGAGGCGGAGGGCGGTGAGCGGCGACTGCTCCGCCGGCTTCAACACCACCGTGCAGCCCGCGGCCAGGGCCGGCGCGGCCTTGCGCGTGACCATCGCCGCCGGAAAGTTCCACGGCGTCACGGCATACACGGGACCCACCGGCTGCGGCCGCACCAGCAGC
>Ga0105046_10013969_pt1 | contig 12406 bp, 14 predicted proteins | sample MAT03_FD_78385 | JGI IMG/M metagenome (GOLD analysis project Ga0105046, IMG submission 78385) | Freshwater microbial communities from Lake Fryxell liftoff mats and glacier meltwater in Antarctica - MAT-03 (megahit assembly) | ecosystem: Environmental > Aquatic > Freshwater > Ice > Liftoff...
CAGAGCGACTACCTCGGAGTTGAATTTGTCAGCCATCGCTTCTTTGAAAACAGCAACCTGCGACGGGTCTACGTGGTGCAACATCATCAACGCGGTATCAGTCTGAGAGAGCGCCGACTGGCAAGCTTGTTCGACTGACAACAGTTGTTGCTGATGTTCTTGGAGCTCGCTGAGATGTACTTGTAGCGCGTTAATTTGAGCAGTTGTGGCGTCGATTTGAGCGGACAGTTGTGCGAAGCGAGCTGTTAGTAATTCCATGTTTTTGTCCTGTGGGTTTGAGTGCGTAGAAATGTGTAGGGTGTGGGTGTGGGGCGGTTTCCCGCCCGGTTGAGGGTCTATTTAGTTTTCGGAAATATGAGAAACATAAACTTTTTCGAGGTAGTCAGGAGCGAAGATTTTTTGAAAATCTTTGAAACTTTCGAGACTCTTCTCGAGCAACACTGCCAGTGTTTCGTCGTCGTCTTCGTCGCAGACCGAGTAACACGTCTGAACCGCGTACCCGGTGGGTGAAGATTCAGTTAGATAGATGATGGAATGAAGGAGGATGTCGTCGTCTGATACGTAAGTCTTCCACCAAAATCCCGATTTGTCTTCGCTGTCACCACCAGTCATGGTGAACTCCAATTGATTGGACTGTTGTAGAGCTAGCAACGCAGTGGAAATGAGCGAGGCGTTCATGTTAGTCATATTGGGTTTTCAAGGTTCAGTGGTGAAGTGGTTGCCGTTTCGTTTTCGGCTATGTAATTAATATAGCGCAATAGCTAGCGTTTGTCTAGGGGTAAATGATTAGACTTTTCGCTAGCTTTTGTCTAGTAGTATTAGGCTAGCTTATATGTCCAGCAAAAGGCTAGCAGGGTAAGGGTTTGGGCGTTTGAAGGCTTTACGGGTATGGGGGAGAGGACTAGCCACATGCTAACTACCATGCTAGTATTGTGCTAGCAAACAAACTAGACGAGAGGCCCATAATGGCAGACAAGGAACGGATTCAGCTAAATCTCAGACTAGACGGTCGGCGCGAACTCCTAGATGCGGTTAAGGCAGTCGCAGAAGCTCAAGATATTTCAATCAATGAATTTGTGATTCGCTCCCTGAAGGCCACGACAAAAAAGCCAGAGCTTATCCACCTGCAACCGGAACCCCTAGCAGTGCTACTAGACACGGCGCTAGAAAACCGAGTAACAGCCATTGAGGAGCGACTGGGAAAAATTGAGGGCTTGAGTGAAACTCCCGCACCGGAGCCTCTCAAGCCCGATACAGAGGAAATAGCAGAGTTGCTGAAAACCAAGAATCTCTACAATGAAGCGATGATAGAGGAAGTTCGAGGCCGAAACAGCAGAGAAGCTTATGACCTACGCCAGCAGCAACAAGTCTCCGACCTCAAGCACGAACTAGAAGATGCAAATGCGACTATCCTCGTTCAACGCAACAAGATTCGGGAACTGGAGCGTGGGCATAGTTTCAAGCCTAGTCCCGTGGAATCAAGTTTGCGATTAGAAATTGGCGACTTGCGAGCCGAGTTAGAGACCTACAAACAACAGCAGCCAGCCAATGCCAGTGAATTACCTAGCGCCGCCGATTTGCTCAATCAGTTACTGGGTAAGCGCAAAAAGTCGACAGCAAACCTAGCAGACGTTGAGAAAATTTTAGAACTGCTGGAAGGGAGAACCTGATACAATCAGGTTTGTGTTATTACTGTTTTCCATACCCCCAGCCCGCAAAACTGCCGAGGGTATTTTTTTTGGCAATTCTTGATAGAATTAAAGCAACACTGAGGATTGAATATGAGTGAAATAAATACTACTGGTGGCTGGGATTCGGAGCGCGAAAAGGGTCTCACAGCAAGAGAGAAATCCCTGAACGAGCGAGAGGCGGCGATGATTGAAAAGGGACTGTCGGAAGCCTTTTCTCGCGCTGGGGGAAGGCAGCCCGGTAAATGGGACGACCCGAACGAAATATCGCCGCTCGCGACAATTAAGTCCCTGTTAGAGGGCAAACTTGTTTTCGACTCCAGCGGTATTTTGATAAAGGATGAAAAGCACCCAAACGGCAGTCCAAAAACCCTTGACGACAAACTGAAAGAATTCAAGTCTGGATCTCTTTCTGGATTTTTCGCCGACTCACAACAGCAACAGCAACCACAATCGCATAGAAAAAATTACACCAGAGACCAGGCGAGAACTGGCAAGGCAGATTTACTAGCCATTGCCCGTGGTGACGCTGACATTGCGTAATGTTACATCCCCTATACCCCCATGGGGGATTCGTTTTTTGCTACAATCGGTGGTGCGGGGCAACAAACTCCCTACCAGGGATTGAAACTTTTCCAAAACTTTTAACAGCCCCCCAACCCCAAACCCCTACCAGGGGATTGAACGTAGAGCTCTTTTCTGACATCTCAACTACTATTCGGTAACTGCTGGAACCCCTGTCTTTACAAGGGTTTCAGCTTTTTTTTGGACAGTCCATTGTCTTTTATAGGCAGTCAAAATGGTTTGGGATGTCGCTTTTAGCGATCGCTAAAAGCGACATCCAAACCCTGAACACCAGTCACTGCAACAATCGCCGGAACCTCTCCCTCTCCCATTCAGTAAGTTGTCCCCAGATTTCCTCCCTATTCGCTTGCCCACTACTGCAAATATTTTTGATAGTACTTGCCAAGCTTTTGGCGAACTTTGGATCCCCCTTGTGGATGGCTAGGCGGATAAATTCAATGGCTTCTTGCTGTAAAAGTGGATCATGATTCACGGCTGCACCCTACAAATTCATCAAAATAGGGAATTTTTGAGTGTGCGGGATGGTGACAATTACTTGGAATTTAAAGTGGGATTCCTTATCAAGTGCGATTACATAGTCAATTTCTGCACTGCCGTGACTGACACAAATCACTGCGCCATCCTTGCCATGGTGTAATCCAGAATCGGTAATCCTCACCCGGTCGCCAAGCACGAATTCCTTGTGATGATGGATTTGTGACGGGTCGGTGATGGATGGAACGCTTGCTGATGTCGGATTTGACGGATTTGACGGATTTTTGCGACTATCCACTGCACGAGCTCTATCTGTAAGTGGTTGCGGAGGGATGTCAGGTTGATTACCTGCGATGTCAACTGAATTTTCTGTTGTGTTTCGTGGATTGTTAGAAAATCCAGCATATCCGTCAAATCCGACATCCGTAAGGCTTTCATCCATCACCGACCCGTCACAACCCGTCGCAAATCCATCACAGAATGGTTTCTTCGTAACAGGGCAAGGATACAAATTACCTGATGGATCTAGCTGACAGCGAAGCGCTACCCCTTGAATGTAGTTGCCGCCGCGGTCTCGGCCTTCGCTGACAGCAATTTTCATCTGGTTCTTAAGCAAATCTCGCAAGTTCAAGGAGAACCGCTTCATACTGACGCTGAACTTAAGTCCATTTTCTTGCTGGTATTTGCAGAAATTAGCGTACAGCCATCGGCCGGATTGCTCGATATCTCCCAGGCCTACATATCCCTTAGCATCGGCAGTTACGACAGCTTTCTCGTCCAACCATCCGGCGATGGGGTTGGTTTCGCAAAGCTGATTCCACTTAACTTGTGCGAGTGCTGGCACTTCTCTGTCGGTGTGTTTGATTAGTCTCGTCACCTCTGTCGGGGCGATATCCAGAACGCGCTTCAGGAGACCTGGTAAAAATGGCTTGAACTGTTCTATCAATTCCACATCTTCGTACTCTGGCACTTTGATATCTAGCTCAATTGTTAGCTTGCGCCGCTCTTGCCCGCTGGTTAAATCGCGGCTCTCTGGTGCTTCATTTGCGCTCAAAATTACCATTCCTTTAAAGATGAAGTCGCGGCACTGCTGAACACCTTTGCGCTCATACCTGATAGGATCTTGTCCCGTCATCTGTTTCAGAACACTTACCTCACCTTGCCAGCGTTCGGAATCGGGGAATAAAGCTAGTATCTTGTTGTAAAATTTAGCCGTCTCGAACTGGTTGTTTTCGAGATGCTTGAGCTGACTCGATACTGTATTATCATCTCCTGCCAGGGCCCGTGCCAGCGCCATGAATGTACTTTTACCTGTACCGCCGCCACCTTTTAATTCTAAGTAGCGCTGATACTTACTCTGGCGCGTAACAATGCAATTGAGGAATGCTAACAATACATCCGCGATAGATTGATTGCCTGTAATCTTTAGCAAAAACTGCTCAATCGGTTCGCAGCCGACAGACCGGTCGGCCCACTTAAAAGGCAGTTGCCAAGTAAACCGGTAGCCTGGTTTGTGCGGTTTTAATTCTTGAGTAATCTGGTTGAGCACGCCGTCTTGTAACGGAATTAATCCTATCTGCTCATCCCAATCTCTCACCTCTAAATCGGATTTCATGATATCCAGAATGCTGCTGATGTACCCTGCATTGAATCCTGGTAATCCATGTGCCCGTAGATGAGTCTGGACTAACCTCTTGAGTGATTCAGTGGTTTCGACATCCCAAACGCCATCACACTTCGCACAATAGCGTCGCCACAGTTGAAACTCGGATTCCCAAGCCAATTTATCTCGATAGATTTCTGCTAATTCATCTGCAATCTGGGATGGCGGTGGTAGTTGTTTCCCTTTCTTCCCTTCAATTTCTTCAGCATTTTCCTTCTCGCCGAATAACTTCGCTTTACTAAGAATTGCTCGGAATTCTTCGATGCCTTTATTCTGAATAAAATCGTCCATCCCTTTGCCATCTTCCGATTTCCATTTGCCCGTGATGGACAATACCTCGCATTCGTAGGCTTCGAGGTATTTTGCCAGTCTCTTTTCGGCTGCTCCGACATTCTTTATAGTTTCGGGCTTTATGTCCGAATCAAACCCGATGATGAAATTAAAGCCAGCCTCTGCAAGTCTTTTTAATCCGGGGATTAAATCAGGCTCCCCCTTAGATTTCGGTGTTAGCGCCATAGTAACTCCGACAATCGCAACAGTAGGGATGTCGTTCTGGCATCCAATTATCGCCTTAAATCCACCTTCAGTAACAACTAGATAGGGCTTGCCATCAATAGCGAAGCATCGAGCTTTCAATGCTTCTAAATCTCGCCAATAGCCATCAATGCTCGGATGTTTTGCCAAGAATAAGTCATATTCGTGAAGTGGTGTTCGGTACTTTGGTAAATCGCCCGATTTTGAGGGCCAAGGTGCATCGGGTCTGAACTGCCATTGCCCATACTCATCAGATACCAGCATGATACCCGCTGATTTTGCCTCATAGGCTAGCATCACCGAGGCTTTCGGGATATCGCAAGTTATGCAGTTTGCGACCGCCCATTTTGGCAAAATCCCTCGAGATTCGATGTGGGCCAAGTGATCCGAGGTGAGCCCGAAACTATTTAAACCTACTTGCTGTTGCACCTCTGGGGGGGATGGTGCTACAATTGAACCAGGGGTTACGGTCTGGCTGTATCCCCGTAGTGGGGATACTGATTCGTCAAGATTGTTGGCAGACGGGTAGCCTATATCGTTAAAATGTGTCATTATATTAGCAAGATGAAATCCTAGCTTTTCTGTCTTCTAAACTTGGGCTAGGGTGAATATGAGAATTACAAAAAGAGCGGCTGGAATCCTTATTCTAACCGTTTTTTTGTTGCGTGGATTTGTTAGACTCGATTGCCAAAAACAGCCGAACAGCTTTCTCTACAATACTTGAGCGCGATTTTCTCTGGGATGGCCCCCGATTCTTGTCCAGAGCTTCGACAAGTTCTGGAGATAAACAGATGTTGATTGATTGTTTGGTTTGCATAACTTGCTAATCCTCCAAGCTTTATTATTAGTGTCACCGTTTTCAGAAATTGAAAACTTAGATTTTCCTCCTCTTCGCTCTAGCGGCCGCTGTTTTGGTCTTAGCCGCTGGCTTTGCTGTGGGTTCGGGTTCGGGTTCTGAGGGATTTTCATTAAACCAAGTTTGCATGGCAACCTCTATTAATAGGTTACATAAGTTACTGACCGACCTTCTTTCCTCTTTTGCTCGCCGTTCTAGGGCATCAAACAGTTCCGGCTCTAGATATATGGTTGTTCTGGGTTTTGGGGTTGGCACGACGTTATTTAGTATTTTTCATTATTCTCCCATATATGTGTTGTTTTGTCACTTAGGTGCATTACCACTTGACAAGCTGTTGTGTTATCCGTTAGTATAGCACAAGCTACCGATAAATAGCGGTAATTACCGCACTATCGGTAAAAACAACCTAAACGGACACAAACAACATGGAACCCGAAAACGATGCAGTGTTTGAGATTGAAGCCGAGGTTATCGAAAATTTGGATGTGGAATCGGATGAGACTTGGTATAGCAGTCAGGAGGTTCAGAGCCTTGCAAAGATCAGTAAGCCTCATCTTCAGCAAGCTATCTCCAAGCTCCAAAGTATTTATGGGGTAGATCTTCAAATCTTGCGCCGTGGTGTGGGGCGGGCGACTGAATATTCTCAAATTGCCCTTGATGCTATCAAACTCCTGAACACTGGCAAACTCAGCGAACTACGGCGGTTGGTTGAAACAGCACCTGCTTCGACTGTTACTGCACAAGTCGCGGGCGGGCTAACTATCTCCGAGTACACGCCAGCGCTAGACATTCGCATTGCTCAACTCAATCAAAATGCCGATTCTACTTCAGCATCCCTTAATCAATCTGTGATACTGCTGCTGTCACAAATCGCAGCCGGAAATCAGTCTGCTCAACAACGTGATACTGACTTGGATAACGCTGAATTGAATGCAGCACAGAACCGTGGCGCAGCACGGGCTCTGGCAGTGTTCCAGGCCGAACAAAAGGCACAAGCTGAAGTTTTAGCACAACTACGTGCAATGAAATTGGGGGCTGAGTAGTGTTTTATAAGGTCAAGATTTCTCGCGAGAGCAACCCTCCCAAAACTGTAATAGCTTCCGGTAACAACGCACAGCAAGCTATTAAGAATGCAGCCCGTGACTTAAGAGAGGAAGGCATTACAGACGCCAAAGGCATTGAGATTGTCGGACAAATCAACAGCTTAAGGGATTAAAAAATGAACAACAACAAAGACAATCAAGGCAAAAATCGCATCTTCAATCTTCGTGATGGGAATTACACCGAAAAGATTGAGGGAGATTTCATTCAGGGCGATGTAATCGGCAGCAACAGCAAAGCTCCAGTACCCGCACCTCGCAAAGATTACTCAGAAGAGGGGGATGCCATTGATGTCGAAGTCAAAGAAGAGAGGTAAATTTCTCGGCACACAACCCTTATCAGATGGAGCTCAACCAATGCCAGAAATCTCACCAGAAGAAATCCTCGAAATCTACGTCCACAAACAAATCTCACTCATCCCTCAGCACGGCGACAAATGCTTATGGCTTATCGCCTCGGCCTGCGACCTGTTTAGAGATTTGAATCCTGACGGCACATTGACGCCATCCCAAAAGCTATCCCTAGAATCTTTTGTAAGACAACTCGAGTTCGCGGAATTACTTAACAGCTTGACCCCTTTGCAGATGCGAACACTAGAGTTTCTTTTGGAAAAAATTTTCAATCAATGACCGACGGATTTCCCTAGAAAAGTAACCGCCGGCCCGCAAACCAGTCCATCCCCCTCACTAAGTAGGGGATGGACTTCACCAAGGATTATAACCTATGGACTTCGGAAGAAACGCATCAGATTCAAATGCAGCAGTAACCAACCCCGCGGTCGGACACAGTGCCTACATTGATGAGAAAGCTCAGACATGGGGCGGGGTAGAATCCGACATTTTGTACTACCTGAGCGACGTTACCCGCTTAGAGGAATTCGCTGACAAAACTGCTAACGCCGAGCAACTAGCGCTACTGCTGGAGCCTTTCCTAGATAATGCTGAGAAGTATTTTGAGGCGATGCAGAAACTCGCCGACGGACAAGTTAGTTGGACAGAATTGCGGAAACAGTTTGGAGGTAAAGTCGGCAACGCAATTGCCAAAATCCGCAAGCTCAACGCCGAATTCGGTTCTGAGATGGAGTTACTGGATGCCAAAGACCGGGCAGCCATGCTGAGAATTGAAGCCAAGCGCCAGAATGGTTTGGCAGAAATTGGATCGGAATTAGCTGGAGATTTGCAGGCTGAGATGTGGCGACACCAGAACAAAATGGAGGCAATCGCAAACCGGGGAGTCGTGGCAGAACAGCGACAGTCGATTCAATCCGGGTTAAGGGAGAAGCGCCAGCAACTGTTAAACCGGGCGACTCTAGGTACAAACCAAGGCATCCGAGACCAAATCCCAGTCGCTATCGCAGCGGGGCAATCCGCAACCCAGAGCGTCTCGGCAACTAGCAAACCCAGAGGTTTCGGCGGTTGGTTCGGTCAATTTTTCAACTAATAGCCATCGACAAAAAGCCCTTACCTAACAGTAACTAACAAAAGGTAGGGGCTTCTTCAGCAATAAATGTCAAAAAGAAATGGAGATTTCTATTATGCACGAGTTTCCCGGCAGCAGTCCCCTTTCCTTTGTGGGAGGGGGATTAGCTACACCACAACAGCAACAACAGCAACAATATCAGTCACAGAAAGCGCCAACAATCGCCCCGACGGCACCCGCAGAAACCAATGCAGAAAGGAATTACCGCGACGCTGCGAATCTCAGTGAGGTAGCTGTACCGATTGCTTTAGGTTCGGCGGTAGTGCTCGCTTTCCATTCCATGCAGGTAGCTGCCGGGGCGATTATCCCGATTGGGATTTATGGAATTTATCTCGGAGCGAAACTGGGAAACTCCCACCGGCGCTGGACTACTTTAGTCTGTGGACTGGGGACGACAGGTGGGATGGTTCTAAGCCTTGCGGAACCAATCGGCGAATTCCAGCAACAACAGCAAACCCAAACCAGTACGACAACTGCAATCCGGGATATGCAGCCAAGAAAAACATCAAACGATTCTTTTCTAGGGTATTTGCCATCAATTGCCCTTTCAGTAATTATTCTCGCTCTACTCTTCAAAGGTAAAAAGAAGTGACACCACTAACAGCAAAACACGCTCAATTACTCAAGTCAAACCGTACATTTTCATCAATTTTTGATACCTTACCTCAGATTACCAAACTGACAACTTGTGGCTTAGCTTTACTTTTGGCAGTCGGTAGCGGGGCAAAAGCACTATCAGGTACGGCAAGTGAAAGAGTAGAAATCTGTATCCGCAATAAGCAAGTATTACAGTGCAAAGACAAGCAGGGCAAAGGTTTGCTGATGACTAAGTACCACGCCGAACAGTGGAAAGCTAACGGTATTCCCGGTGAGGTAGTTTTTCAGAAGTCCATCCCCGCAACAAATCCCCACAAAGCTCTCTGGATGCTATTGTCGGCTGCTGGATTCGGGATTGCTAGCGCTGGCTTTAGAAGTCTCCAAAACAGCGAACGCCAGTTAGCTAACTATGAGGCAATTTCAGAGAAGCGAGACTTTGCAAAAGGTGAGTTAAATGCAAAACAGGAACTACTGGAAGATTACCGAGCGGTAGCAATTTCTGAGTTACACCTACAAGCAGATTTAGAAGCCTTCGCTAACGACCGTGCCGTGATACTTAAGCAGTGTGAAGTGCTCGGAGAGGCTGACATCAAAATCGCTGAATTGGACGCTGAGGAAGCGATTTTCGACGCAGAGACTGCGGGTTTGAGCGATGAGAAAAAACAAGAATACATGGACTTTCTGCGAAAACAGAAAACACCTTTTCTTCTGACTGGCACTCAAACACTTGATTCAATTACCAATCCTAGCGACAAAGTAGAGGACGCAACATCAGCGGTGATTGAGCCAAACAGGTACAACTACATCAACGGATTTGTATCGTCAACTTGCCTTTGCTGGGGTAATCAGGGCGGGGGGAAATCTTGGTTTGTGCGACACTTGGTTCGCGAGAAATTACGCTTGGGGTATCGGGTAATCATCTTTGACCCCAACAGTAATCAGGCATCTTGGGAAGGGGTAGAGTTATACAACTCCTACGCTGAAATCGAACGGATGATGCGCTGGTATGTGACGGAGGTAGAAGAGCGGTATAAGGGTTTTTGCACCTCTACAATTAGCGAAGAGCAATGGAGAAAAGAGCTATGGGAACAAGGTCAAGCGATTAGCGTCGTCTGTGAGGAGGCCACCACCTATGCCGATTTTATCAAGGACGAGGAACTACTTGCAAGATTCTTTCGGTGTGGCGGTACGCTTAGCCGGAAGCCCGAAATGCCACTAACAATTGTCGCACATAACAATACTCAATTCTGCTTAGGCAATGTCAAAGGTTTGGGCAATTTAATTCGGCGGATGCAACAGATTCAGTTGATTGCAACGACTGACAAATCGGGCAAATCGTCGCAGCCTATTGCATCAGGCAAGGCGCTAATTAAGATGGATGGAAGCGACGAATGGGTAGAAGTCGAGGTGCCGGAAATTGAATCTAAGATTACTGATTTTCGGGGTTTCCAAGGACAAAAAAAGCAGCAGATCTTTACTTCCGAGAAACCATCGGGAACAGCCGGGAACGTTCCCGCACAGGACACGATAAACGCCGGAAACCCAGACGGAACGCCGACTGTAGACTTGGCAGCCCTTTTGGCCGATGTGCTGATGGAAGCTTCCCCACCTGTTTTTTCGTCTGATTTTGCACCTCTGGAACATTCCGAGCGAGTGCAGCTAGCCAAGCTAGTAATTGCCCAAAACTTAGGCAAGGAAAGGACGATTCTATTGTTGTGGGGTACTCGACCGGGGGGACGTAATCATGCCATGTACACCGAGGCACGGGCAATGCTTGAAAGATTAATCAGCGGTGCAGAATAGACACAACCGACCGCTACTGTGTTATAGGTGATTTCAGTTTACTAAACGAACAACTACCCGCAACATAAAGCACTCCAAAACAATCAAGGTTTGGGGTGCTTTCTTTTGGGCATAGCTTACATCATCCCGTCTAATAGTGCTGTGACTTCTAATTGGTCTTTGCTGCGATTGTCATCATAAATCATTAAGGTATTTAGGTTTTTGTGCCTGCTCAACTTTTGAACCTTACGAACATTACCATCGGTCGCATCCAGTGCCGCTGTAATAGCGCTGTGTCGGATTCGATGTGGACTCATCACCTTGTCGATACCAGCGGATTTAGTGCGGCGCTGCACCAGTTTATAGAGGCCATCACCAGTTAACCGATGCCCAATACTAGCAAAGTCCAATGCTACAAAGATAGGATCTGTTTCTGTCGCAGTTCCCGGTCTAACTGCTAACCATTCTCTGATAGCTGCGACAGTCGCCGGCCCGACATCAATCGACTGATATTGTGTTCCATGGCCCTTGCCGAGAATTTGCAAAGTTCCGGCGGTCGAATTGAAATCTTTTAAACTCAACTGACTAACTTCATTTCGCCGGAGCGCATTACCCCACAACAGCCGGAGCAGGGCATAATCCCGTTTTCCGGCGACTGTTTGGAGATTGCAGGTTGCGAGAATTTGCTGAAAGGTATCTTTGTCGATACCAGTAGTATCGCGATATTTAACAGCACTCTCACCTTTGACCCGTGCCAAGTTGTAATTGCAAACTCCGAGATTTTGTCCCATGGTAACCAATGACTTGATAGCTGCTAGCCGTCTGTTTATTGTAGATTCTGCCAGCGGTTTCTTGCGGCCCTCACCAGACATCATTACTGACTTCCATTTCAGCACCAGCGCAACTGCATCTCGTTCTGGCAGTCGTAAAAACTCAGTCACTATTATTTTGTCCGGCAGTTGTCCGGCGACTGTTTTAAAAAAATCTTTGACATCTCCGGCATAGGCGCGCTTGGTATTCTCGGAGCGCTTGTCCGCCAGGAGTTGTTTCAAAACGTCGGGGTCTTGGCGGACAATACTAAAAGGCTGGGGGCGTGCGATGGTTGCGAGGTTCATGGTTAGGTTCGGTTTGAAGTGGTGGTGTGGGGCGAGTGCTATTGAAAAGTGTTCTTATCAATAGCGGGGAGGGGTAAGGGAAGCCCCATCAGTTTTTAGGAGATGGGGCAAGGTTTGGATCTAGTCTGTCGGCCCCGAATACCAAGCTACTCGTTTCTTGAAGTTGTCCTCAGCTTCGTCCAGCGTGGCGAAGTAGTGGCCGTGGTGAAAGCCACCATCCTGCTCGTTATAGAAATGAGTAGCCCATTGAGTTCCGAACTGGCGGAGTATTAGGTAGCCCGGTGCTTGAATGCCGTCACCCAGTACAGGGTGTAGCTCGAGAATCTGGTAGTTTGCAAGATTGATATTTTGCATGGTTTGTGAGGTTGTAATGTTGACGTGCGTTGTCCGGGACGCACCCCCCCGCAGGCTTAGGCTGCTAGTACAGTTTGTTCGTCAAAGTCGATATCATTACTGGCGAGATGTTCGGCTAAATCGAAGCCTTCCCATTGTCCAATTAATTCTGTTTCCGGTGTTCGGCTAGCGACTTCCC
>Ga0105046_10013970_pt1 | contig 12406 bp, 11 predicted proteins | sample MAT03_FD_78385 | JGI IMG/M metagenome (GOLD analysis project Ga0105046, IMG submission 78385) | Freshwater microbial communities from Lake Fryxell liftoff mats and glacier meltwater in Antarctica - MAT-03 (megahit assembly) | ecosystem: Environmental > Aquatic > Freshwater > Ice > Liftoff...
ATTCTCGCGTCTTTGCCGTCAACTTTTCCGCTCGTATGGGTGTGGGTGAAGTCGTCGGTGTAAAAGCGCCTCAGCGCAACAGCATCGCGGTTAGCGCTGGCAGCCTGGAAAGTCATGCGGAAGGCAGATATCTCGTCGCGCAGTTTGCGATCGGTCGCAGGTACGGGCTCGATGGGGTGCGAGAAGGCTGCAAGCGGCAACAGTGCAGTGACCAGAAGGGTAAAAAGTGCTCTGCGCATGGTGGACGATAGGTTGAAGAGAGGGATTCAATTTATTCAAAGAAATGACACAGCTAACTGGCCGCTCGTTGCCCGCCACGCAGTTCCTTCATGCGTTCCTCAAAGTAACTGCCAACGGTGTAACGGCTGGAAAGCACAACTTCGCGCCGCGGATGCAAAAACAGCGGCAGTGACAGGCGCGATTTGGTGCGCGCAGCGCCAACCGGATTCAACACGCGGTGAACCGTGGAAGGGTAAAACCCGCCCGAGGCCTCCTGGAGCATGTCACCGTTGTTGACGATCAACAGGCCAAAATCGCACGGCACGTCGTGCCATAGCTGGTCTTTACCCAGCACTTGCAGGCCGGGCTCGGTGGCGGCTGGCAAGATGGTCAGCAAATTGATGTCGCCGTGGGCTGCGGCGCGCACTGCGCCTGGCTCTTCAACACCCGACAAAGGCGGGTAATGCAGTACGCGAAGCAGAGTTTGGGTACTGCCAGCCAACATGTCGGGCAGCGGCATCGAGTAACCGGCTTTGACTTGCGCTGGCGAGTATTGTTCGACCCACGTCAACAATTGAGCGGCTAATTGGCTGCCTGCTGCGTAATAGCGCCTGGCTGCATCGCTCACTTCAGTCGGGTAGCGACCCCATGGAAAGATATGAAAAAATTCTTTCAGATCGCGCTGAGTATTGTTTTTTGCAGTTTCTGAAATGGAAGGAGAAAAGTAACCATCAAGCTTGACCGGGTCTTGCGCGTAATTGTGTTTGGCCTCGGTTTTAAAAAACGCGAGCCATTCGTCATAAATACTTTGCACGAGCGCCTGGTCTAGCGGATGGTTGGCGAGCACGCTAAAGCCTGTGTCGTGCAGGCTGCTGCAAAAATCCTCAGCCGCTGTGGGGCTGCGGTAATCAATCACGGGAAGCTGCATGGCGCGTCTCCTTGGTTTTAGAAAGTTCGAACAACCTTAACGGCTTAGCCAGTCACTCATCAAGGTTTGCTCAAAAACCGCCAGACAGCCCGGGGAGTCGACCGCCATACACACATTGGTTTGTGGCACCCCTGCACCCCAGCCAGACTGCGGGTAGTTAATGAACTGCTTGCGGTTCATCATGGTTTGGCCCATCGCCAATCCATCGAGCGCTACACGTACACGACCTGATTCAGTCGTGAAAAGCTCGCGGTTGGTCAGGTAAATAAATGCCATCACGTCGTGACCAAAACAACCATGAATTTTGGCCACATGAGGGTAAAGCCTGCTGTAAAAATTGGCGTAAAACCCGACGGCGTGGCTCAGCACGTCAGTGGCAATATGCCGCTGTTTGTCTGCAACCGCCTGCATCAGCGCCACTGGCACGATGACCTGATGCGTCACATCCAGGCCCACCATGGTGAGCTGGAAGCCTGCTGTAAATACCTTGTCAGCCGCGTGGGGGTCGTTCCAGACATTGGCCTCTGCCACAGGGGACACGTTGCCCGGTTCCAGCACCGTGCCGCCCATAATGATGACTTCGCGCAGCAGCTGGGGTAGCGCCGGTTCGAGCTGCAAAGCCAGGGCCACATTACCAAGTGGGCCCACAGCAACCAACGTGATGTCCCCGGGCTGGGCGCGTGCCATGTCAACAATAAATTGAGCCGATGAGCCTGGGGCAAGCTGGTTGCCAGTGGCCACCCGGCCAGCTAAATTGCCAAGTCCGTCGGCACCATGAATAAAGTCAAACTTCGCCTCGGTCTGCCGCACCATCGGCGCGGCCACACCCTGAGTTACCGGGGTATTGCCGTGGCCAGCAATAGCGCTTAAATAGAGGGCATTGATAGCTGCTTGCGCAACGCTGCAGTTGCCAAACGTCGTGGTGATGCCCACCACATCAATCCCGGGATGGGCCAGCGCGTAATACAGCGCCATTGCGTCGTCGACGCCGGGATCAGTGTCGAAGATAACTTTAGCGGGGGTTATTGAAGTCATGATTTGAAAATTAAAAAAGCTAAAAAGTGAATCCGGCAAATTTGGCCAGCTCAATGGCTGCGGCTGCATTGGCGGCGGCATCGACGGGCTGATCAGCCAAAAACTGGTCAACTTCCTGGCTGGACGGAATACTGTCTTGCGCACCGGGCCGCGTACAAGCCAGGGCAGCCGCTGCGCTGGCACGCTCAAGCGCCACGGGTAACGCGTGCTGCCCTGCAAGGCTGGCTACCAGCACGCCGCAAAAGGTATCGCCAGCAGCAGTGGTGTCTACCGGAGTGATGGGAAATGCGCGTTGCAAGAAAATATTTTCTCCCAGACGCGCGCAGCATCCTTGGCCACCCAGCGTCACGACAACACACGGCACATCAGGCAATTGCATCAAACAGTCCGCAACACTACCGGTGCAGTTACTAACGATGGCCAGCTCGCCGTGATTAACCACCAGCACATCAACCCGTGTCAGCAACTCGGGCATCAAGGCTTGGGCAGGGGCGGCATTCAACACCACTTTTACACCCGCTTGCTGCGCAGCACAGGCATAAGCCGCTACGGTTGGCAAGGGCGTTTCAAGCTGTAGGAGCAGGTAGCCGATACCACCCAATTCGGGTAAATGTTCAGCGCGTAAAGCACTGTTGGCGCCAGGCGCTACCGTGATGGCGTTTTCTGCGTCGTCAGAGACGCAAATAAATGCGGTGCCGGTGGGAAAGGTATCTGCCCTGATGATATGCAGCTTGACGCCCGCAGCATTGAGCGAGGCCTCAATCGGCTCGGCGAAGCTGTCCCGTCCCAGCCCCAAGAGCATGCTGGTGATAACGCCGCCAGCCCGACAGCAGGCTATGGCCTGGTTGGCACCCTTGCCCCCCGCGAACGTACGAAAGTCAGTGCCCAGAACCGTTTCGCCAGGCGCAGGGATGTGCGGCGCGCGAACAACAAAATCCAGATTGGCTGAGCCAGCGACGAGAATCATGGCGAGATTGTAGAAAGTTCTTGAGATACTGCGCAGCTGTTGCAGTGCTTTAACAACAAAATTCTTTGGGTGACAACACCGATCATGAAAAACAGTGACAGACTAACTGCCGTTGTATTCGGCGCAGCCAATGTGGATATTTCAGCCTGCACGTCTTTGGCTTTGGCGCCCGGAGACTCAACACCTGGGCACATCACCACTGCGGCCGGCGGTGTAGGCCGCAATATTGCTGAAAACTTGGTCAGGCTCGGGCACACCAGCCATCTGATCAGCGCGGTAGGTGATGATTTGCAGGGAAAGTTTTTGCTCGATCACTTACGCAATGCAGGTGTGGACGCAGCCGCTTGCGGCGTTTGGCCAGGGGCAAGAACCGGCTCATATTTGTCACTAAACCAGCCGGACGGCTCGTTGCTGGCGGCCGTTAACGACATGGCCGTGCTGGACCTGCTTGGCCCCAGCGAGCTGGCGCACCACACGACCAAAATCGCCAACGCCATCGACAGCGCCAGCGCTTGGGTGGTGGACTGCAATTTAAGTGAATCGGCTATTGAATGGATCATGCAGAACCGCAAAGGTAAGGCGGTTTTTGTTGATGGGGTGTCAAGTTATAAATGTTTGAAAATATTGCCATACCTGGCGGCTGTCGAGACGCTAAAAATCAACCGGCTTGAGGCCTCAGCGCTGACAAATTTACCTGTACATGACGCTGCTCAAGCCATTACAGCCGCACAAAATTTGTGCGCCCAAGGTGTTAAAAACGTGGTGGTGAGTTTAGGCAGCGGCGGCGTGTGTTGGCATCAGCGCAGTAGCAACTCAAGTGGCCACGTTTCTGCATTGGCGATAGACATCATCAATTCAAATGGCGCGGGTGACGCATTGACCGCTGGGCTGGTACATGCCGCCCTTCACGGCTGGCCGCTTGCGCAGGCCGCACGCTTTGCAAACGCCTGCGCCGCATTGACCATGACCAGTAGCAGCGCCAACCACCCTGATTTAAGCGCAGCCAGCGCCTTGCGATTACTGTCAGCCACTGAAAAGGTTTAATAGACACCATGACAACCAAACCCTACCTGGATATTCACCCTGAAGTGGCGCAAGCGATTGAATCTGGCCAGCCGTTGGTGGCGCTGGAGTCCACCATCATCTCGCACGGTATGCCATACCCGCAAAACGTACAGACTGCTTTGCGGGTTGAAGCTGAAGTGCGTGCACACGGTGCTGTGCCCGCCACCATCGCCATATTGAAAGGCAGGCTAAAAGTGGGGCTGGACGCGGCAGAGATTGAAATGCTGGGCAAATTGGGGCATGAGGCTGTCAAAGTGAGCCGCCGTGACGTGCCGTTTATGGTGGCAGCCGGGCAAACAGGTGCCACGACCGTAGCCGCCACCATGATGCTGGCAGCGATGGCTGGCATCGCTGTATTTGCCACTGGCGGCATAGGCGGCGTACACCGGGGGGCGCAGCACACTTTTGATGTGTCAGCTGACTTGCAAGAGCTGGCACGCACGTCTGTCGCCGTGGTGTGTGCGGGGTCAAAATCCATCCTTGACCTGGGCTTGACACTTGAATACCTTGAGACCCATGGCGTGCCCGTGGTGGGCTTTCAAACCGACAGCTTGCCTGCGTTTTTTACCCGCGAGAGCGCGTTTTATGTGGATTACCGACTCGACACTCCCGCAGCAATAGCCAGCGTGATGCATGCCAAATGGCGCATGGCATTGGCAGGCGGCCTGGTCATTGCCAACCCGATTCCCAACGCCTATGCCATGCCGAGCGAGACGATTGACGCGGCGATCAGCCAGGCGCTGCAAGAAGCTGACAGCCAACGCATCAGCGGCAAAGCAGCCACGCCGTTTTTGCTTGCCCGTGTCAATCAATTGACGGGTGGAAACAGTTTGGCTGCCAACATTGAACTGGTATTGAACAATGCCAGATTAGCCGCAGCTGTTGCTGCCGCCTATGCGAAAGGCGACGCATGATCACGCGTTGCTCCTGGAACGCTGCGACTGGCCTGCCGCCATCAGCCGTGGATGCATTTGTTCAGGACGGTGCATTGGTGATTACAGATTTTGTGACTTCCGGGCAGTGCGCTGCTTTGCGCGAGCGCGCTGAAGCGCTGGTGCAACAGCACGCGCCCTCAGCCAACCCCACAGTTTTTTCAACTGAGGATCAGAGCCATGCGCGCAACAACTACTTTGAAGAATCAGCGAACGGCATTGGCGTGTTTTTTGAAGTCGGTGCACACGATAGGTACGGCAAGCTGACGGTTCCGCTTGCCAAAGCTGCCAACAAACTGGGCCATGCCATGCACGACCTGGACCCGGTTTTCAATGCGTTTTCGAGAACCGCTGACCTGGTGAGTGTTTCCACCAGCCTGGGTTTGACTGACCCGCTACTGGTGCAGTCCATGTACATCTTCAAGCAGCCGGGTATCGGCGGTGAAGTCAACTGCCACCAGGACAGTACCTACCTGTATACCGAGCCAGGTTCGGTCATGGGTTTCTGGTTTGCAATTGAAGATGCATACCTTAGCAATGGCTGCCTGGGCGGGATAGCCGGCTCACACCAGCGCGGCCTGCGCGAAGTGTTTCGCCGTCAGGCAGATGGTGCTCTAGGGCTTGAGGTTCTTTGCCCGGACCTGCACTGGGACACCGCCAGCGCCGAATGGCTTGAAGTCAAACAGGGCACGCTCATTGTGTTCAATGGCCTGTTTGCACACCTCTCCAGCGCCAACCGCTCTGCACAATCACGCCATGCGTACACACTTCATGCTGTCAGTGGGCAGGCGCACTACCCCACGAGCAACTGGATTCAACGCCCGGACACGCTTGGTTTGCCGCTGCGTGGGTTCGATAAAAAATGATCCGGGACAGTTTTAGTTGCAAGGCCGTTAACGGATGTCAATATTTACGCACTTTTGGCTTTTTACCTAACAATTTCAGGTGCTAGCAGCTCCTATTTGAATAGCATTACGCACACTTTCAATGACACCACCACCGCTATCAAGACCACCTCGTGACATCATCATCGACACCGATCCTGGCCAAGATGATGCAGTCGCAATTCTGCTGGCGCTGGCCTCGCCAGAACTGAATGTGTTGGGCGTTACCGCGGTCGCGGGCAATGTCCCGCTGGCACTTACCACCCACAATATTTGCCAGGTGCTTGAGTTGGCAGGCCGCACCGATGTGCCAGTTTACGCGGGCGCTGCGCACCCTTTAAAACGCAAACTGGTAACAGCCGAGCATGTCCACGGCAGCACCGGGCTGGACGGCCCGACGCTACCCAGGCCAACAATGCGTTTGAGCGAAGGCGAAGCGGCTGACTACATTGTGCGCAGTGTGCGAGCCAGTCCCGCTGGCAGCATCACGTTGTGCGCGCTTGGGCCCCTGACCAATCTGGCGCTCGCATTGAGCCGTGCACCAGACATTGCACCCCGACTGCAGGAAATCGTATTGATGGGCGGCGGCTTTTTTGAAGGCGGCAACATCACGCCAGCCGCAGAATTTAACATTTACGTTGACCCGGAGGCCGCACACATCGTGTTGAAAAGCGGTGTGCCGGTGGTCATGCTGCCGCTGGATGTGACCCATCAGGTGTTGACTACCCGGGCCAGAATCGCGGCACTACGGGCCATCAACACGCGGTGCGCTACTGCGGTGGCCGATATGCTGGCTTTTTATGAGCGTTTTGATGTTGAAAAATACGGCACAGACGGCGGGCCCCTGCATGACCCCTGCGTGGTGGCATATCTCTTGCTTCCAGATCTTTTCACTGGGCGACGGGTTAATGTTGAAGTGGAAATCGCGAGCGAGTTGACGATGGGCATGACGGTGGTTGACTGGTGGCATGTCAGCCACAGGGCGCCCAATGCTTCGTTTATTGGTAGCGTTGATGCAGACGGCTTTTATTTGCTGCTCAACGAGCGTATGGCGCGTTTACCCTAAGCCCCATCGACATAAAGTAGTTAAAACTACGCTCCTTTGGATTTGTTTTCGGTGTTTTGAATTTTTTATTTTCTATTTTTTTAATTTACTTGACTACTGGAGTTGACATGACTTTTGTACCCCGCAACCTCAAACTCGCTGGCGCTGCAGTCGCCGTGGCCGTTGGCACTTTGTTCGCCAGCACCGCCGCCTTAGCCCAGCCGGCCATTATTTTTGACATTGGCGGCAAGTTTGACAAATCCTTTAACGAAGCGGGTTTGGCTGGCATGGAGCGCTGGAAAAAAGAGACTGGCAAGCCCTACCTGGAGTTTGAAGTCACCAACGAGTCCCAACGCGAGCAAGCCATTCGCCGCATGGCTGAACGCAACGCCAGCCCTATCATTGCCATGGGTTTTGGCCAGGCCTCAGCACTGGAGAAGGTAGCCAAAGACTTTCCCAACCTGCAATTTGCCATCATTGATCGGGTGGTGAGGTTGCCCAACGTTCAGTCGACTGTGTTTAAAGAGCATGAGGGCAGCTTTTTGGTTGGTGCCATGGCCGCTATGGCCAGCAAAACCGCCAAGGTCGGCTTTGTAGGCGGTATGGATATACCGCTGATTCGCCGCTTTCAGTGCGGCTACGAGCAAGGCGCCAAGTTTAGCGACCCAAAAGTCGAGGTTTTTGCCAACATGACGGGCACTACCGGCGCAGCCTGGAACGACCCTGCACGCGGCGGTGAGCTGGCCAAGGCACAGTTTTCAAAAGGTGCTGACGTGGTGTTTGCCGCCGCGGGCGGTACCGGTATTGGCGTGTACCAAGCCGCCAAGGACAGCGGCAAGCTGGCCATTGGTGTTGACAGTAATCAAAACCACATCCAGCCCGGCACCATGCTGACATCCATGCTGAAGCGAGTGGATGTAGCAGTCTACAACTCGGCTAAAAACTTCACGCCCGGTACGTCAGTTTTGGGTCTGAAAGAAAGCGGCGTGGGTTTTGCGATGGACGCCAACAATGAAAAACTCGTAACGGCTGACATGAGGAGAAGAGTCGAAGTGCTGCAAGCCGACATCATTAGCGGGAAAATTAAAGTGGCCGACTTTATGGCTGACAACGCCTGCAAATTTTAATTTGCTGTCTGCACCAAAACCAAGCAGATAGAAATCAAAGCAAGCTCGCCCATGCTGACTGTTGCAGCCGAGTCAGCATCGGTTATTTCCTTAGCGCAGCCAGTCACCGATCTCGCAGTGCGGATGACTGGCATCTGCAAGCGTTTTGGCGCGGTGTTGGCGAACAGCGAAGTTGACCTCAGCGTTCGGCAAGGTACGGTACACGGCATTGTGGGTGAAAACGGCGCGGGTAAAAGCACGCTGATGTCTGTGTTGTACGGTTTTTACACGGCTGACAGCGGGCAAATTTTGATCAACGGCCAACAGGTGTCGATTGCCAACGCGCACGACGCAATAGCTCACGGCATTGGTATGGTGCATCAGCACTTCATGCTGGTTGAAACGCTCACCGCGATTGAAAATGTCATGCTGGGCGCGGAGCCGCATGTGCTTTTGGACCGCGCTGGTACGATTGTGCAGGCCCGTATGCAAGCGCTGATGAGCTCGACCGGCTTGAAGGTGGCGCTTGACGTGCCGGTCGGTGAGTTACCAATAGGCGACCAGCAACGGCTTGAAATCTTGAAGGCGCTTTATCGCGGCGCTCGTATTTTGATTTTGGACGAGCCCACGGCGGTGCTCACGCCACAGGAGACTGAGCAGCTGTTTAGCGTGTTGATGTTGCTGCGCAGCCAGGGCACAACGATTATTTTAATTACCCACAAGCTCAAAGAAGTCATGCGGCTGTGTGATGACGTGACGGTGATGCGCGGCGGTCAGGTGGTTACGCGCGTGGCAATTGCCGACACTTCGACTGACCAATTGGCTGAAGCCATGGTAGGCCGCAAGGTCGCTACGGGCCGCGCCGCTGGTGCTGTGCAAGTTGCTGGTCCCGTCAAACTACAGGCCAGCGGCCTGTACCTGAAAGACGCACTTGGCGTACTTCGACTTGACGGCATTGACCTGCAACTGCGTGCCGGTGAAATCGTCGGTATCGCTGGCGTGTCAGGCAACGGGCAAAGCGAGCTGCTCGAAGTTCTTTGCGGCCTGCGCCAGCCGACGTCTGGGCAATTGGACATTGGCGACCGCTCGTTTTTGCCCAACGCCTGGCTACATCCAACTGAGGCCCGGGCTCTGAAAGTGGCGCACGTACCTGAAGACCGGCAAGCGCGCGCCATGGTGATGGACTTTGCCGCGTGGGAATCTTCCGTGCTGGGCTATGAAGCGCTGCCAGCATACAGCAGCTGGGGCTGGATGCTGGGCCGACGTATGCGGCAAGCTACCAACGCCATGATGGAGCGCTTTGACGTACGCCCGCGCAATGCGCAATTGCCATGCAGCAAATTTTCAGGCGGTAACCAGCAAAAGCTGGTGCTGGCCCGCGAACTGGGTCAAGCCCCGCACGTGCTCCTGGTAGGCCAGCCAACGCGGGGTGTAGACATTGGTGCGATTGAATTTATTTACAGTCAATTACGCACCTTGCGGGAGCAAGGCTGTGCAATATTGGTGCTGTCTAGCGAACTGGACGAAATACTGGCATTGGCCGATCGCGTGGTGGTGATGTGCCAGGGCCGCATCACCGGCGAGTTGCCCATTGGTGCGTGCTCTGAGAACCAGCTTGGCAAGTTGATGACGGGTAGCCAATAGAACAATCGACAAAGCAAGCTTGTAAATGAGCTTTACGCTAACAAATACGGGCGCAAATAGCTACATTTTTAATAGCAATCTAATTTCTGTTTTCAGTATTTATTTATGACTCCTGCGCCACCCTTGCCCCGTTGGGCTGATGTTGTATTGCTTCCTGCTGTTTGCCTGGGGGTCGCGCTGCTGGCGGCTGGCTTGGTAGTGGCTGCTGTCGGCCAAGATCCCCTAAAAGTCCTTTCAGCGCTGGTCAATGGCGCTTTCGGTACGCCGCGCGGCATCAGCTACACGCTGTACTACGCAACAACGTTTATTTTTACGGGGCTAGCCGTGGCGGTCGCTTTCCACGGCGGTCTGTTCAATATTGGCGCTGAAGGCCAAGCCTTGATGGGCGGGCTGGGCACGGGATTAATCGCGCTGTGGCTGGGGCCCACGTTGCCAGGCTGGCTGCTGCTCCCGCTGATGCTGCTGGCGGGTGCATTTTTCGGTGTGGCATGGGCGGCAGTGCCTGCGGTGCTACAGGCTTACCGCGGTAGCCACGTGGTGATCACCACCATCATGTTTAACTTTATGGCCAGCAGCTTGCTGGCGTACTTGCTGGTCAACTTCATTCGACCCAAGGGCATGATGTCGGTCGAGAGCGAGCCGTTCGCGCCGTCTGCCAAGCTGGCATCCATGAAAGATTTTTTGGCCGGTTTCGGCGTCAATTGGCCCAGCTCGCCGCTCAACGTCAGTTTGTTTATCGCCCTGGCTGCGGCCTTGATGATTTACCTTTTTTTATGGCACACGCGCGCGGGTTACCGCTTGCGGGCCGTTGGCTCCAGCCCTGGGGCGGCAACCTATGCGGGCATCCACGCCAGGCACCAGATCGTGATGGCCATGGCGCTGTCCGGTGCGCTGGCCGGGTTGGTGGGTATGAACGAGATTGCTGGCGTGAACGGCAAGCTGTTGCTCGAATTTGTTGCCGGTGCGGGCTTTACCGGGATAGCGGTGGCGCTGATGGGTCGCAATCACCCGGTGGGCATTGTGCTGGCCAGCGTTTTGTTTGGTGCGCTGTTTCAGGGCGGAGCTGAAGTGGCTTTTGAGATTCGCGGTTTTAGTCGTGACATGGTGGTGATGTTGCAAGGCTTTATTGTGCTGTTTTCAGGGGCGATGGTGTATGTGATTGCGCCTTGGCTGGCTCGTCTGGTGGCGATGACACAGCGCGTTTTTAAAGCTGCCCAACCTTCCAAACAAGGCAGTCATGGATGAAAGCCTGATTGCCGGTATGTTGGCATCTACTTTGAGGGTGTCGACGCCGCTGATTTTGTGCGCTCTGGCTGGCCTTCTGGCGGAGCGGTCAGGGGTGGTCGACATCGGCCTGGAAGGGAAAATGCTTTTTGCTGCATTTGCTGCAGGTGCCGTGGGCGCGTTGTCGGGCTCCATCACGCTGGCGCTGATGGCGGCCATGGGCGTGGCGATGCTGCTGTCGTGGATGCACGGCCTGGCTTGTGTCAGCCACCGGGGCGACCAGGTGGTGACTGGCGTGGCCATCAATATTATTGCTGCTGGTATGACAGTGGTGCTGGGTATTGCGCTGTTTGCCCAAGGCGGACAAACGCCGCAGTTGCCCGCCAGCGTGCGCTTTGGTCCTCTGCTGCCTGGAGCGGCTGACTGGGTGAGCAAGATACCGCTAATAGGCGTCGTGTTGGGTGACGGGTTGCTGCGTCACAACGCCCTGGTTTACGCTACGCTGGCGCTGGTTCCAGCGGTTTGGTGGCTGCTGTTTAAAACCCGCTTTGGCCTGCGCTTGCTCGCAGTCGGAGAGAACCCGCAGATGGTCGACGCGGCAGGCGTTTCAGTGCAGCGCCTTCGTTATGCAGCACTGAGCCTGAACGGCATGCTGTGCGGCTTGGCGGGTGCGTATCTGGTGTTGGGACAAAGCGCGATGTTCTCGCACCATATGACGGCTGGCCGCGGCTTTATAGCGCTAGCTGCGCTTATTTTTGGCCGCTGGCATCCGGTTAAAGCGTTTATCGCCTGCTTGTTGTTTGGCTTTTTAGATGCGTTTGCAATTCGAATGCAGGGCGTCAAGTTGCCCGGGATCGGTGAGGTGCCAGTGCAGCTGATTCAAGCGTTACCTTACATTGCAACGGTAGTGCTACTAGCCGGTTTTGTAGGCAAGGCAGTGGCACCCAAAGCGCTAGGCAGGCCCTACGTTAAAGAGCGCTGATCAAAGCCCATTAACCCGATTTAAAAAGTCTCAACTTTCGGCTCACGCTCCATCAGCGCAGCAATTGCTTGCGCAGGCGTCACCTCGCCGTCCAGCAGGGCCACCACACCTTGAGATATCGGCATCTCAATACCCAGACCCGCCGCACGTTGCACCACGGTGCGGGCGCAGTACACGCCTTCCGCCACGTGGCCGAGGGCGGCCATGGCTTCTCCCAGCGTTTTGCCTTGCGCCAGTGCCAGGCCGACCTGCCGGTTGCGGCTCAAGTCGCCTGTGGCGGTCAGCACCAAATCGCCCAGGCCAGACAAGCCGGTAAAGGTTTCTGCCTTTGCGCCCAAGGCCACGCCAAGGCGGGTCATTTCGGCCAGGCCGCGG
>Ga0105046_10013971_pt1 | contig 12405 bp, 12 predicted proteins | sample MAT03_FD_78385 | JGI IMG/M metagenome (GOLD analysis project Ga0105046, IMG submission 78385) | Freshwater microbial communities from Lake Fryxell liftoff mats and glacier meltwater in Antarctica - MAT-03 (megahit assembly) | ecosystem: Environmental > Aquatic > Freshwater > Ice > Liftoff...
GAGATCCTGGGGATGGCGGTGCGCATGGGCGTCCCGATCGGGGTCGGCGGCCTCAGCCAGCTCGTCAAAGGGCCACAGTTTTCGACCGGCGTCGGCCTCGTTCAATACGGAGCCAAGGCGGTGCTGCAAGCGCGCGAGCGCGAGGTCACCAGCTTGTCCGAGGTGTCACGCATCCGGACGCGCGACGGGCGAGACCTCCGCGACGTGGAGGAGCCGGCCGCGGCCCCCGACGGCAAGAAGGGCCGCAAGATTTGGAATTGGTTGAGAACTGCTTTCTAGAGCCTGTCTCTAGAGCCTGTCTCTAGAGCCTGTTTGAACAGGCCGTTTTTAGCGATCTACCTCGTTTGAAATGGCCATGGATTTGCAATTGAGATAGTGACGATAGCGGATTGATCCGACACCTGGTGGAGCGGGTATCGGGTCCAGGACCTTCGGGGTCCGAGTCCGGCAGAAGCTGAGGATTCCCGCTGGGCATTCCTGCTGGGAACCTGGGGATTCAGGGGATGAGCACACGAGGCGTTTCACGGGCTCGAACCTGTGGGTGCCTCGGTCGGCCGGACTTTTCCGGGGAGGCACGACGATGAGTTTTTCGATTGAGTTTGCGGACGATCACCAGAACTACGACGCCCGCATCAAAGTGATTGGTTGCGGTGGCTCTGGCGGCAATGCCGTGAACACCATGATGAGCTTCGGCCTTGAAGGCGTGGAGTTCATCACCATCAACACCGACGCGCAGGCGCTCGCTGCCAGCCTCGCTCCGTGCAAGATCCACATCGGCGCGAACGTCACGCGCGGCCTCGGCGCCGGCGCCGATCCCGAGAAGGGCCGCAAGGCGGCGCTCGAGGACGTCAATCGCCTGAAGGAAGTCATCTCCGGCGCCGACATGGTGTTCGTCACCGCCGGCATGGGCGGCGGCACCGGTACGGGCGCGGCTCCCGTCGTCGCTCAGCTCGCCCGCGAAGAGGGCTGCTTGACCGTCGGCGTCGTGACCAAGCCGTTCTTCTTCGAAGGCAAGCGTCGCGCGCGATTCGGCGAGCTCGGCCAGGCGATGCTCTCGGAGCACGTCGATACGCTGATCACCATCCCGAACCAGAAGCTCCTCACCATCAGCGATGACGAGCTCACCTTCGTCGAGGCGTTCCGCAAGGCCGACGAGGTGCTTTATCAAGCCATCAAGGGCATCAGCGATCTCATCACCCAGAACGGCCTCGTGAACGTCGACTTCGCCGACGTGAAGACCGTCATGGCGAACATGGGCCGCGCGCTCATGGGCACCGGCTGCGCCAAGGGGCAGGGGCGCGCGCGCCTCGCCGCCGAGACTGCGATCAACTCGCCGCTCCTCGACAACATCTCCGTCGAAGGCGCGATGGGCGTCCTCATCAACATCGTCGGCGGACCCGACATGCGCATGAAGGAGATCGAGGAGGCCGCCGGCTTCATCCAGGAGCAGGCCCACGAAGATGCCAACATCATCTTCGGCGCCGCCATCGACGAGAACATGGGCGACATGATGAAGGTCACCGTCATCGCGACGGGCTTCGACCGTCCCAACCCCGACATGCAGGTTCCCGCTGCGCAGACCGTCCGCACCAGCCTTGGTGCGCCAACCCTCTCCGCGCACCCGACGATGGAGCGCCAGTCGTCGAGCCCGTTCTCGCAGGCTGCTCAGCAGTCGACCCGCCCGCCGGCGCGCCCGACGCTGCAGCAGCAGGAAGAGGCCTACGCCCGCTCCGAGCGCGAGTCGGCGCCGGCAGCATCGCGCCGCGCGCCCGTCCGCGAGATGACGGCCGCTCCGCAGACCGGGCGCGAGCGCTCGAGCTTCGTGCCGCCCCTCGACGCCGACTGGGACACGCCCGCGTACCAGCGCATGCGCCGTCCCGCCGACTGATCTTTTCTCAGCGCATCGTTCCTCCGCCTCCTCGATCAGCCGCTTCGCTTCCTTGAGTAGATGGCCGTGAAGGCCCCGGCTCCTCCCCGGGTGCTCTCACGGCTTCTACATTTCGTGGTGAGATGGGTCGGCGCGCGCAGCGTTGACACGTCGGTTGCGCGAACTATCGTGCCGTCCGCGGCTACGCGTCCTGGCGTTGGGCGCGCGCCCGCCTTCTATGGCCGACAAGAACGATCCCGGCGCCGGCTCAGGTGAGCGGCGCGACCTCTACGAAGTGCTCGGGGTCGGCAAGACCGCCTCCACCGACGAGATCCGCAAGGCGTACCGTCAGGCTGCGCTCAAGAATCACCCCGATCGCAACCAGGGCGACGAGGCGGCGAGCGCGCGCTTCAAGGAGGCGACGGAAGCCTTCCAGGTGCTGTCCGACGACGACAAGCGCGCGCGCTTCGATCGCTTCGGCTTCGCCGGGATCGAAGGCTCGCAGGGCGCGCCCGACTTCGGCGGCGACATCTTTTCCCACTTCCAGGACATCTTCTCGGAGTTCTTCGGCGCGTCGGGCGGTGGCCCGCAGCAGCGCCGCCGCGGCAGCGGTCCGAGCCGGGGACAAGACATCCGCGTGCAGCAGCGCCTGACGCTGCGCGAAGCGCTGGAGGGCGTGAGGCGCGAGGTCCCCCTGCGCACGCCCTCGCCCTGCGACACCTGCGAGGGCAGCGGCGCGAAGCCGGGCACCAAGAAGAAGTCCTGCGGGACGTGCGGCGGCGTCGGCCAGGTGTCAAGCTCCCGCGGCTTCGTGATGTTCACCCAGACCTGCCCGGAGTGCGGAGGCGAGGGGCAGGTCATCAAGTCGCCATGCGACGTCTGCCGCGGCCAGGGGATCGTCGAGAAGCAACGCAAGGTCGTCGTGACCTTCCCCGCCGGCATCGACACCAACCAGCGTCTGCGCGTCCCACAGCAGGGGATGTCCGGCGGACGCGGCGGTCCTCCAGGCGATCTGTTCGTCGACGTCGAGGTCACCTCCGATCCGGCCTTCGAGCGCGACGGACTCGATCTCATCACGCGTGGGCGCGTCTCGTTCACTGCGGCCGCGCTTGGCCAGCGCATCGAAGTGTCGCTCCCGACCGAAGAGAAGGTCGACGTCGACGTCCCCGCCGGCACCCAGCCGGGAGAGGTCGTCACCATCCGCAGCAAGGGTGCGCCCCGCATCGACGGGAGAGGCCGCGGCTCGCTGCACGTCGTCGTCCAGGTCGACGTCCCGAAGAACCTCTCGGCGCGCGCCAAGGAGCTGCTCGGCGAGCTCGAGAGCGAGCTCACCAGGAGCGTCGACGCCGCCAAGAGTGCGAGCTGACGCGGCGCCAGTCCGAAACGAAAACGGGGACGTCGATGTCGCCCCCGTTCTCAACTTGTCCCCGTCGAGCCGCGCGCTGAGCGCACGCAGCTCGCGGTCAGCACGCCTCAGTTACAGGCGATGTCGCAGATGTACGCTGCGGTGTTGGCGCAGGTGGCGTCCCACTCGGTGCTGCAGCAGTAGGGGTCCTCGCCGCAGATGAGGTCGGTGCAGGGGCTGCAGGTCGCAGCACGCGCCGGGCCGATCGTGCACTCGTTCAGGCAGGCGCCTTCAGTGCCGACGCGGTCGGTGAGGAAGGCGTCGGGCGGGAGCGTGAAGGCCCACAGACCGTTGGTCTGCGACTTGGTCCCGCACTTGTCGCCGTTCTTCTCGGTGCACTTGGTGAGCGAAGCATCGAGGTACTTCATGTTGAGGTCGTAGTACCCGCGCAGATCGTCGGTCGCGTTCGGCGGGGCGAGGCTCGAGCCCCATGAGTTCTTGATGCGGAAGAATTCGATGGTCGCGCTGGTCGACAGTGCGGCGTCGAGGATCTTCTTGTCGGTGACGAGCTTGCCCGCCTCCAGCTTGCCGTAGGTCGGCACGTTGGTGATCTGGTAGTCCTCCAGCGTGGTCATATGGCCTCCCTGACTGCCCGGTACGGTCGGGGGCTCAGCGAAGACGTTGCTTTTTAGCGCGGCGAAGTCGACGAACCACGTCATGACGACGGGCATGCCCTCGTGCATCGCCCGCTGGACCTTGATCTGCAAGTTGCGACGCGCGCCGGCCGACGTGGGGTACGAGGTGTCGTTCCACGCGTACTTACCCTTGCGCGTCTTGACGTCGAACTTCGACGCGGGTTCGCCGACTGCATCGGCGAGGCTGATGTTCTTGCCGACCTCGATGTCGGCAGCCCTGCGCAGGCCGACCGCCCCGCTCGGGATCTTCGCCGTGCCCTTGGCGAACGACTTCGAGGCGTCGGCCCCGAACGTGTCGTCGACGAGCTTGATGACCTCGGGCTTGAGGCCCCACGCCTTGTCCATCTCGGCGCGGACGACCTTGCGGTCCTTGCGCTTCGCCGCATCGGAGAGCACGCCGCTCTTGAGGGACGTGTTGATCGCGGAGAGCGCAGAGGACTGGCGCGACGATCGTGCCGCCTCCGCCTCCTCCGGGATGAACGAGCCCTCGTCGATGACGCCGTAGCGCCGCATCAGCTCGGCCGCGACGCCGAACCAGGCGCCCGTCGTGAGCTGGGTCTTGCTGTCGAGGTTCGCGACGGCCGTGTCGCCGCCAGCGCCGCTGCCGACGATCTGCTCGTACCAGTGCCAGTAGCTGATCCACGACTCCGACATGTTCAGCTGCTTGCCGGTCTGCGTGAGGTGCAGCGACTCGGCCCAGCCGACCGAGGCGTAAACCCAGCAGTTGCCGATCGCCTGGTTCTTCACGCTCGAATTCTTGACGTCAGTGATGTCGTCGGCGTCGGACTCGGTGCTCTCTGAGTCGCACGCCGGCACCGCCATGGCGGTGAGCGCGAGTCCCAGCGGCATGAGGAATCGCAGCGAGCGGAGCGACAGGATGGAAGTCTTCATGAAGCCCAGCACCCTACCAGAAACCGGACTTTGGCCGAAGAGCCTCCTGGGCTGGGCCTGGTCACGAATCACCCTCCGCGATAAAACGACCCAGTATGGACGCCGGTAGCCTCGCGCGCATCTTCCTCCTCCTCGTGATCGTCGGCATCGGCGTCGCCGTCGTCCTGCTCCGGAAGAGGAAGACCGAGCGCGTCGACGCGGTCGCGAGCACGCAGGCGCCGCTCGTGCGCATGTTCTGCGAGCGCACCGGGTATGCGTACGCAGACCTCCGGCAGGCGCCGCCCGCCGCGCAGGCGCAGCGCTGGGAAGAGGGATACCGGCGCTCCACCGAGGGCTACCCGTTCAAGCACCACCTCGTGCGCCCGTACCAGGGACTCGAGGTGAACTGGGAGAACGCGACGCGGATGGAACTTCGCACCATGATCTGGTCGCAGACGTGGTGGGCCCCCGCGCCATGGCCGATTCACGCGCCGTTCCACCTCACCGAGCGCAAGAACCTGAACCAGAAGCTCGCCCCGGGTCAGACCGTCACCTGGAGGCCGGCGTTCCAGCGCATGGTCCCGATCGGCGATCCCGAGCTCGATCACCGCTTCGCGCTCTTCACGCCCGTCGATGAAAATCGCATCCGCGCGATCCTCTCGAACGGCCAGCTCCGCACCGCCATTCTCCAGTGCGTCTACGTCGACCTGCAGGTAACCCCCCAGGGCGCGCGCTTCTCCGACCCGAAAGACGACAACGCGACTGCGATCCTCGGCGGCTCCGCCGGTTTCATCCAGTACGTCGCGCAGCCCGGTCGTCGACTCGAGGTCACGCTGCCGGTGCACGAGCGCATCGCGAACATCCTGCTCGGCGGGCTCTCGCTGGCGCGCTGAGCCACGCGCTCTGGTGGCCGACTCGGAAGCCCAAATGGGCGCGGAAAGGCAAGAGCCACAATCCGCAGCGGCCCTCGCGGGAGTCGGACGCACTCGCAGTACCGACCTTTAAGAAGTCGACGAAGTCGCGGGTGGGGAAGTCGTCCTTTCGAGCTTCTCGGTCAGGTCGCTAACTGCCTGCGCAGGAGGGCGAGGTTGTACTGCCCGCGTACCTTCGCCGGCGTCATGACGATCGTGACTTGCTGCTCACCATTGGCGAAACGGAACACGAAGTCGAAGGTCTGGACGCGAACGCGGTAGGGATCTCGAACGAGCTCCTCGAAGCGCCCCTCGAACTCGCGAACCTTCGTGCAAGGAGCCACTTCGCCGAAGAAGGATCGACCGATCACCTTGTGCTTCGGTAGCCCGACCATGCGGCTCTCGGTGTCGTTGTAGTGGATGACGCGTCCGCGGGCGTCCAGGGTGATGAGGCCGTAGGGAAGGGCGTCGAGCTCCTCCGGTGACAGGCGCTGTACGGCTCCGAAGTCGATGCCTTGATCGGGCCTCGCGAGGCCACCGCCGCTCGGGGGGATGTCGAAGGGCGCGACCTCCCTGCCGTCGCGACTCAGCGGTGCTGGACGCGGGTCAGGCGCCGGGGCGAGCTGAGCAGGCTTTCCGAAGTCCGACGTCTGCCGTGACGGCCCCGCGTTCGTGCGCTCCCGCGTCTCCCGCGCGAGCGCCCCGCGCAGCTCCGCGACCTCCGCGCGCAGCTTTTCAATCATGCGCACGAGGTCTGCGTTGGGCAGGGCCTCGAGCAGCCCATCGGGCATCCAGGTCTGGGTGGTGGCCATCAGACGCGGGCCTCACGTGAGGCGTGCGGGGGTTCTGCCGGCATGAGCCGCCTCAAGCGCCCCGCGAGTCGCTCGAATGTGGCGCCCTGGACCGGCCCGTTTCGCTTGACGACGAGCACCGACGTTCGTCCGGAGGTGCCGAGCGGGGCCAATGAAATGGCCGACTCACCTGGCCCGACCCAGTCGATACGACGTGCGCGCGCTCCCATTCTCAGCTCGACCCGTGTCAGCACCGTCCGTATGGTCGAAGCGAAAGCGGCAATGTCCTCCTCTCGGGGACCGTCCGTGCCGTACGCGGCGACCGCCTCGTCTCCCACCAACACGGCGAGCATGCCGGCACCGGCCAGCGCGCACTCCTGCTCGAGCTCGGCTGCGAGCCGGGCAAGGATGGGAGCGTCGGCCTTCGCGACGCGAGCGGGCCAGCCGGTGAGCGGGTCGGCCTCGGGCTCCACGTCCTGCGCCGCAAGGACGAGAGACGTCCGCGCGAGCACCGCGTCGAGGGCAAACGGCGCGACCGGTCGACTCGTGGAGAGCGTGGCCAGGGCAAGCACGGGCAGCGTCCCAGGAATGGGCCGCACGACGACGTGGCGGGCGTCGCTCAGCTCGACATGAACCGAGCGAGGTCGACTGCCGCGCAGGACCGCTCCGAGCACAGCGCCACCAGCAGCGGCCAAGCCAATGAGATCCGGCGATTCTTCGGTGGTCCATGACAGGCCGAGCTCGTCGCCCACGACGCATCCGTCGAGCGAGGCAAGCCCGCGAAGCTGCGCGACGATGCTCTCGGCCAGAGCACGGCCTGCAAGTTGCGGTGCCCCGTCGAGCTCGGGGGGCAGACCGAGCGTGTTGCGCAAGCGCTGCTCGCTGCGCGCATGCCTCCGGGCTTCTTCGGCTTCGCGCCGCCGAGCCGCCATCTCGCTGCGTGCCAGATCACCCTCCAGGCTCGACACCCGCGACAGCAGAGGTTTTCTCGCAAGGACCCGGGCAACCGCCGCCGAGGTCACCGACGCGGCGAGGCCCATTCCGAGCGTCGCCCCCCACATCAACATGTCGCTCACGACGGCCACGTCTCTTGAGCCGCCGAGCGTCGCGCAAGAAGTACCGCGTCGGCCCTCAGCGCTCCCGGCGCGGCCGAGCTTTGGCCCACCACGATCGCCGTGGACGAGCCGTCCACGTCGGCAAAAGCGATGCTGGCGCGGTCGCCCTCCAGGAAGAACGTGCGTATGGCGCCGCACCCCAGCTCGCCCGCCACCCTGTCGAGCAGCTCACGGGCTGGTACGACCAGCGCAACGGCAGCGGCAGTGATGTCGGGGCTCTGCGCGTCGGCGCCGCGGACTCTACCGGCGCCGTCGACCACGAAGGCGGAGATGACCTCGGAGTTGTTCCGTCGCAGCTCGCGTGCGAGGTCGACCGATGGATCGCTGGCGAGATCGCGGGATGAGCTGATCGACGACATGATTGGGACCTCTGAAAGTGAGCAGACCGCGCGCGCGCCCCCGTCGATGTAGACGCAGAGCGCGGCGCTGATGGATGGTTCCCGATGGTTCCCCCCCCGCGACGACTTCACTCCAAGCTCACGCATCCTTCGACGTCGGGGGCGGCGTTCCGGCTGGCCAAACGGGCGTTGATGTCCATGATGTGGCCGGACCGGCGCACCTTGGTCGCGAGGTAATCCTCGTTGTGCGCGTTGGCCGCGATCACATGCGCGACCCGCTCGCGCACGTCGATCCCGTGGGCTTGTAGTTGCCGAACCTTGTCGGGGTTGTTGGTCATCAGCCGGATGCTGCGCACGCCGAGCGTGTGCAGAATGGCTGCGGCGATCCCGTAGTCGCGCTCGTCGTCGCGGAACCCCAGGGCGAGGTTGGCTTCAACCGTATCCATCCCCTGTTCTTGCAGGCGGTAGGCGCGGATCTTGTTGGTCAGGCCGATGCCTCGCCCCTCCTGGCGCAGGTAAACGACGACGCCGCGGGGCAGCGAGCCCACGCGGGTCAAGGCACGCTCGAGCTGGTCTCGACAATCGCAACGGAGCGACGCCATCACGTCCCCAGTCAGGCATTCCGAATGGAGGCGGGTCTCGACGTCGTGCCCGCCGGAGACGTCACCACGCACCATCGCCAGGTGCTCGGCGCCGTCCCGGTCGTTCCGGAAGACCACGACACGGAAGTCTCCGAACTTGGACGGAAGCTCGGCGTCGCTGGCAATCTCGACGCGTGGAGAGTTCTGCGAGTCTCTGTGCGAATCTCGGGCGATTGCGAGCATGGGCTCTTCCCCTCGGCGTTGCAGGCGAAACGTTTCGCCGCATGGCAGGTTCGACGTTGTTCAGATAGTGTCTAGGTAATGTCCAAGACAGCGGTCGTCAAGGAGCGCCCGACTCAGGCGGGCCCGCCTGCGCTCGGAAGCACGATCCGGGTCGTGTCGAAGCGGACGGGTCTCACCATGGACACCCTCCGCGTCTGGGAGCGGCGCTACGGCTTTCCAGCGCCCGACCGGCGCGAAGACAGCAACCGGCGGCTGTACGCCGAGGCCGATGTCGCCAAGCTCGTCGCAATGGCGCGAGCCATCGATCACGGCTACCGCGTCGGCGACGTCGTCGCAAAGTCGGTCGAGGAGATCCTGGCGCTGACGGGACTGCCGCTGGGCGACGCACCGCAGGTGGGACCGGTCTCGGGAGTCGCCGATCTCATCGACCTCCTCGAGCGCGACCAGATCGTTGATCTGGAGGACGAGTTGCGCAGGCTTGCTGCGACGCTCGGGCCGCGTCGTTTCATCGTCGACATCGCTCACCCGTTCGCGGTCGCGGTGGGCGTCGCCTGGGTGGACGGTCGAATTGCGGTCCGGCACGAGCATGTCGCGACGGAGTGCCTGACCACCCAGATGCGTCACATGTTGATGGGCTTCCAGGACATCGACGCGCGCCCCCGCGTGCTCCTGGCGACGCTACCGGGCGAGCCCCACACGTTGGCGCTCGACATGGTCGCGCTTTACCTCGCGGTATCGGGTGCGAAGCCGCGTCTGCTGGGGGGCTCGACGCCGCCCGATCAGGTGGTCGACGGCGTATGGGCGTTCTCGGGAGACGCCGTGGGTATCACCGTCGCCACGACCGCCGATCGCAACGAGATGCGCCGTGGTCTGGCGGCCGTGGCACGGGGGCTGCCGCCGACGGTGCCGCTATGGGTGGGTGGCGGTGGTGCCGAGGGTCTCTCGCTCGACCCGTGCGTCGCTCGGGTCACGACGAGCTGGCAATCCATCGACGACGCTGTGGCCGAATGGCGCCAGAGCATGCCGAGCGGTCCAGCCCGTAGCTCGCGCCGCTAGCCAGCCGCGACGTCGTGGTCTATCGGTGGATCTTCTTCGTTCTGCATGTCACTTTCCGATGCGGCGACGCATGAACCTTCGAAATGTAAAGGCCATCACGCAGGGCGAGCCGGCAGAGGCCATGCCGGCTTCCGGGACGGCGCGCCAGGGCGTCGAGCTCGGCGGGCGCTGGCGCCTCGAGTCGGCCCTGGGCTTCGGTGGAATGGGCGAGGTGTGGCGCGCTCGGCACAACGTGCTTGGGCGCCAAGCCGCAGTGAAGCTGCTCACCTCGCCCTCGGCCGCCAACCGCGCTCGAATCCTCCGCGAGGCGCAGATCCTCGCGAGCCTTCGCCACGACGCGATCGTCGAAGTCTTCGACATCGGCGAGCACGAAGGCACGCCTTACTTCGTCATGGATTGGATCGACGGTGAGACTCTCGCACATACGGTCGAGCGAGCCGGCCCGCTCACCGGTCGCGAGGCCGCACGCGCGTTCGTCCCGCTCCTCGACGGCCTCGCCGTCGCCCACGGCGCAGGCATCGTGCACCGTGACGTCAAGCCCGACAACGTCCTCATCGTGAGTCGCTCCGACGGCACGCTCCGCCTCGTCCTCATCGACTTCGGCATTGCCCAACTCGGCGGTCGGGACTCGAAGCTGACTGCGACAGGGGCCCTGGTCGGAACTCCGGAGTACATGGCGCCGGAGGTCTTGCGCGGTGCCGAAGCCGACGAGCGCGCGGACGTCTGGGGAGCCGCCGCAACGCTCTACGAAGCCATCTCTGGCACTTCGCCGTTCCGGCGTGACGACTTCGTCGCCACGGTGCGCGCCGTGACCGAAGATGCGCCCCGGCCGCTGCCGGGCGGAGCTCCGGCGGCATTGCGGGCGATCGTGGAGCGTGGGCTCGAAAAGGTGCCGACGAAGCGCTTTTCGTCGGCGTACGCGATGCGCGACGCCTTGGAAGAGTGGTTGTCCGGCAGCGCGACGCCCCACGAACGCAGCACGGCGCGAACGCAGCCGGCGCAGCCTGACTTCCAGAGCCACCAGCCTCCGATTGGCTCCCCCACGCGACCCTCGGCGACTCGACCCGCGGAAGGTTCTTCGCCTTCGGTACCCCCCTCTTCGCTCGAAGCTCTCATTCGCGAGAAGTTCGGCAAGCGCTAGACATGTTCGATCTCCAAGCTGCCGCGCCCACCCCCGTCCCCTTTGATCCCGCGGCCATCGAGGGGATGAGCGATGCCGAGCTCGATGCGCTGGCCTTCGGCGTCATCGGCCTCGACAAGGCGGGCACGGTGCACCGCTACAACCTCTATGAGTCGAGGCTAGCGCGCCTCGATCGGAGCCAGGTCGTGGGGCGCGACTTCTTCGCGGAGGTTGCACGCTGCGCCCGTGGCAATGCGTTCGAGGGGCACTTTCGCCGTCTCGTCCGGGACGAAGACAGTGATCCTGGCGTCGTTCGGTTCGACTTCACCTTCGACTTCGCGTTCGGCTCGCAGGATGTCGTCATCGAGATGGTCCGCGTGCTGCCGGCGCGCAATGTCTACCTGTTCGTCAATCGCTCGCGCGTCGGTGCGCCTCGCCCGGAGTTCCCCGTCGAGGATCTGGGCACACTCCAGGCCGCGCTCGCCCCGAACGAGGCCGCACTCGGCGTGCGGCGTGACTCGCTCGAGCGACGAATCGTGGAGATCGAATGGTCGGTGCTCTCGGCACTCCGCGCGACGTGTGACCGACTGGCGCCCGACAGCTGGATGCTCTTTTGCTCCGAATGGGGCGTATCGTGGGGCCGTCGCCTCGCGGTGGACCTGGAGACCGTCGCCATCGAACGACACGCACGAAGTCTTCGCGAGCTTCCGATGCGCACGGTCGCCGACCTGCTCAGCGAACAGCTTCGTGCCCGTGGGTGGGGGCAACTCGAGCTCGACTTCAGCGACGCGCCACGCGGCCTTTTGGGGCTCCGCGTCGCGCGCAGCGCTCTGGCCGAGTCGGCCCGGACCTCGGGCAGGTCGACCATGTCTGCGTCGTTCGCGTGTCCCCTGCTGGCGGGGTGTCTGGGGGCGGTCCTCAGCCATGTGGCACAACGCAAGCTCACGGTGCGTGAGGTTGCCTGTGCTGCGCACGGCTCTGGCCCGTGCGAGCTCGTAGCAGTCGGGCCGAGCCGGCGTGAAGCGGTGGACGCCGCCGTTTCCAACGGGGTGCGAGGGCTCGACAACTTCCGGACGCTCCTCTTCGGCAACGTCGCCGATTCGGAGGTGGGTCATGCTCGCTGATCGGGCTTCCGGCCCAGGAGCTTCTCCGTCGGCCCGGCCATCGCTGGTGGGGCTGCTGCCGCGTCACGAGGCGACGCCATCTGGCGAGTTGCTGGATATGGTGGCACGGGGGTTCGAGGCGCTCGATCCGGACAAGACCCCCGCCGGCGAGTTTCTCCTCTCGCTCTAGACCTGAATCAAGAAACCTAAGGTCGCAACGAGTGCTCGTGTCGACCGAGCGCGTCTTGCCGGTGCCGAGCACATCTAGGAGGGCGCTGGTTTTCGCCGATACCGCCCGCGATCCCGGCAGCGCGCGTGCTCACGTCCAGGCTCTACTGCCTGTTGCGCAAGGGATTGCGCAACGAGCTCC